>Ga0207952_1001320_pt1 | contig 10958 bp, 10 predicted proteins | sample SubbioR12Aug_8Ca_FD_184831 | JGI IMG/M metagenome (GOLD analysis project Ga0207952, IMG submission 184831) | Serpentinite rock and fluid subsurface biosphere microbial communities from McLaughlin Reserve, California, USA - CR12Aug_8Ca (SPAdes) | ecosystem: Environmental > Terrestrial > Deep...
TGACTCAATCAAGCTTTTCGGTTTTGTTGAGATGCTGGTTTTTGTTGCGATCTTGGTTATTGGTTATGTTTATGCCTGGGCCAAGGGTGCGCTTGAATGGGAATGAACCATGGCCATTGAAGGGGTTCTTCAGGAAGGGTTTGTAACCACCACGGCTGATAAGCTGATTAACTATATGCGTACCGGTTCTTTGTGGCCGATGACTTTTGGTTTGGCTTGTTGTGCAGTTGAGATGATTCACGCGGGATGTTCGCGCTATGATTTGGATCGTTTTGGCGTGGTTTTTCGAGGTAGTCCTCGACAGTCCGATGTGATGATTGTCGCTGGTACTCTAACGAATAAGATGGCACCTGCCTTACGTAAGGTGTATGACCAAATGGCTGAGCCGCGTTGGGTTATTTCCATGGGTTCTTGTGCTAATGGTGGTGGCTATTATCACTATTCTTACTCCGTGGTTCGTGGTTGCGATCGGATCGTTCCGGTTGATATTTACGTTCCAGGCTGTCCGCCAACTGCGGAAGCTCTGCTTTACGGCATTATTCAGTTGCAAAACAAGATTCGCCGTACTAATACAATCGCACGTTAATTTGCCAAGGCTGATTCGATATGTCTGCCAAGTTGGAAACGCTTAGCCAAAATTTGCAGAAGCATTTTGGAGATAAACTCAAGTCACTAAGGCTTGCTCTGGGTGAAATTACCATCGAGGTTGGTGCTGCCGACTATATTTGTGTGATGACCACTTTGCGGGATGGGGTCGATTTCCAGTTTGAAGAATTGGTTGATCTCTGTGGAGTCGATTATTCGACTTATGGCGAAGGCGCTTGGCAAGGTCGTCGTTTTGCTGCTGTCACCCATTTGCTTTCAATAGCAAACAACTGGCGTTTGCGCGTTCGTGTGTTTGCAGAAGATGATGACTTTCCTTCAGTCGATTCGCTTACTGGTATCTGGAAAAGCGTAAATTGGTTTGAGCGCGAAGCCTTTGACCTTTATGGCATCGCCTTTGTTGGCCACGATGATTTGCGGCGGATTCTTACTGATTACGGATTTATCGGCCACCCATTCCGTAAGGATTTCCCGATTTCTGGGTACGTAGAGATGCGTTATGACCCCGATCAAGCGCGCGTTATTTATCAACCAGTAACGATTGAGCCGCGCGAAAATACTCCGCGTATCCTTCGCGAAGATACCTACGGAGATCCGGCGCATGGCTGATATCCGCAATTTCACGCTTAACTTTGGCCCACAGCACCCTGCTGCTCACGGTGTGTTGCGTTTGGTGCTTGAGCTGGATGGCGAGGTTGTCCAGCGTGCAGATCCGCACATTGGCCTTCTTCATCGCGCGACGGAGAAGTTGGCCGAGACTCGCACTTGGGTTCAGTCTGTTCCGTACATGGATCGTCTGGATTACGTGTCCATGATGTGTAATGAGCACGCCTATTGCTTGGCAACAGAAAAGTTATTAGGTATTGAGGTTCCTGAGCGCGGTAAATACATCCGTACGATGTTTGATGAAGTTACTCGTTTGCTCAATCACCTGTTATGGATCGGTTGTCACGCACTGGATGTTGGTGCAATGACGATGGCGCTCTATACTTTCCGCGAGCGGGAAGATTTGATGGATGCCTATGAGGCGGTTTCTGGTGCGCGGCTTCACGCTGCCTATTATCGCCCGGGTGGTGTTTATCGCGATCTGCCCAGCCAGATGCCTCAGTATGAGGAGTCCACGTGGACGAGCGCCAAAAAAGCAAAAGAATTAAATATTAATCGTAGTGGGTCGCTGCTTGATTTTCTTGAAGACTTTACCAATCGCTTCCCAATCTATCATGATGAATACCATACATTATTGACAGATAATCGTATCTGGAAACAGCGATTGGTTAATGTAGGCGTGGTCTCACCCGAGCGCGCATTACAGATGGGATTTTCTGGTGCCATGCTTCGAGGATCAGGTATTGCTTGGGATTTGCGTAAAAAGCAACCATATGCAGCCTACGATAAAGTTGATTTTGATATACCGGTGGGGGTTAATGGTGATAGCTACGATCGCTACTTGGTACGTATGGAAGAAATGCTTCAGTCGAACCGGATTATCAAGCAATGCATTGACTGGCTACGTAAGAACCCGGGTCCTGTAATTACCGAAAATCATAAGGTAGCGCCTCCTCCACGTGAGAACATGAAGTCCAATATGGAAGAGCTTATTCATCATTTTAAGCTTTTTACTGAGGGTATTCATGTTCCGGCAGGTGAAGCATATGCCGCCATTGAGCACCCCAAGGGTGAATTTGGTATTTACTTCATTTCGGATGGTGCAAATAAACCATATCGCATGAAGATTCGTGCTCCTGGTTACGTGCATCTTGCAGGTATGGATGAAATGGCACGGGGCCACATGATTGCCGACGTCGTAACGATTATCGGTACCCAAGATATTGTTTTTGGCGAGATTGACCGCTGATGTTTTCTGCTGAAACCCTCCAGAAGTTCGCTCGCGAGGTCGCCAAGTACCCCGCCGCTCAAAAACAGTCAGCGGCAATGGCTTGCCTAGCTCTGGCTCAGGAAGAAAAGGGCTGGTTGCCGCCTGACGCAATAGAAGCGGTGGCCAGTTATCTTGAGATGCCGCCGATGGCTGCATACGAGGTGGCCTCCTTTTACAACATGTACGATCTAAAGCCAGTCGGTAAGTACAAGATCACAGTTTGTACCAACCTTCCTTGTGCGCTTTCTGGTGGATATCATGCCGGTGAGTATGTCCAGAAAAAACTGGGTATTGGCTATGGTGAAACTACCGCCGATGGCAAATTTTCCCTGAAAGAAGGAGAGTGCATGGGAGCATGTGGTGATGCTCCTGTGTTGATCGTTAATAATCGGACAATGTGCAGTCACATGCATCCAGAACAGATCGACAAGCTGCTCGAGGAGTGTAAATAATGACCATGCTTGGTTCGATCAATGGCGTTCTGATGGAAGGCCTTGATGGTGATAACACTTGGCGTTTAAATGATTATGTTGCCCGAGGCGGATATGCCCAGCTCAAACGCATCCTTGAAAATAAGATATCGCAAGAGGAAGTTATTGGTGAAGTAAAGAAGTCTGTGCTCCGCGGACGTGGCGGTGCCGGTTTTCCAACCGGTTTGAAGTGGTCTTTCATGCCTCGCTCGTTCCCAGGTGACAAGTATGTTGTATGCAATACGGATGAAGGTGAGCCTGGTACGTTCAAAGACCGCGACATCATGCGGTATAACCCGCACGCGGTCATTGAAGGAATGGCTATTGCCGCTTATGCAATGGGTGCAAACCGTGGTTACAATTATGTTCACGGAGAGATTTGGGAAACTTATAAACGTTTCGAAGATGCTCTAGATGAGGCGCGTACAGCCGGTTTTATTGGACAGAATATTTTGGGTTCTGGCTTTAGTTTTGAATTATTTGCCCATCATGGCTATGGTGCTTATATCTGTGGTGAAGAAACGGCGCTACTAGAATCCATTGAGGGGAAGAAGGGGCAGCCACGCTTTAAACCACCATTCCCTGCGTCTTTCGGCTTGTATGGTAAACCGACCACCATTAACAACACAGAAACGTTTGCATCCATTCCTTTCATTTTGAAGATGGGCGGTGAGGAGTTTCTTAATTTTGGGAAACCGAATAATGGCGGTACCAAATTGTTTTCTGTCTCTGGGCATGTAAACCGCCCAGGTAATTACGAAATTCCCCTTGGTACGCCATTTTCTACCTTGCTGGAAATGTGTGGAGGTATGCGTGGTGGTCGTAAGTTGAAGGCCGTTATCCCTGGCGGATCATCCTCACCCGTTATCCCTGGCGACGTAATGATGGACACGACAATGGACTACGACTCGATCAGCAAGGCTGGATCGATGCTTGGTTCGGGTGCTGTGATCGTCATGGACGAAACAGTGTGCATGGTCAAGGCACTCGAACGATTGTCATTCTTCTACTATGAAGAATCATGTGGTCAATGCACTCCATGCCGTGAAGGCACGGCATGGATGTACAAGGTGGTACATCGTATTGAAAATGGCTTGGGTAAGCCAGAAGATCTGGAGCTGCTTAATAGTGTATTGGGCAACATCATGGGGCGTACGATTTGTGCTTTGGGTGACGCTGCAGCGCTGCCTGTACAGAGTTTTCTTAAGCATTTCGGTAATGAATTCGAATACCACATCGAACACAAGACCTGTTTAATCCCCAAAGATATTCAATGGGCTGGCAGCGGCTTCCATAAGACTTCGGTCTGACTGAAGTTTTCCAAGTAATAGATACGAACGAACTGGCTACAAGGTAGCGACATGCTAGAAATCGAAATCGACGGCAAAAAGGCGCAAGTGCCAGATGGCAGCACGGTGATGGATGCCGCGCAGCAGGTTGGCGTATACATTCCGCACTTTTGTTACCACAAAAAACTTTCGATCGCCGCGAACTGCAGGATGTGTCTCGTGCAGGTTGAAAAGGCGCCGAAACCGTTGCCTGCTTGCGCAACTCCGGTGACCAACGGTATGAAGGTCTTTACCCACTCTGATTTAGCAATCAAGGCGCAGAAAGGAGTGATGGAGTTTTTACTGATCAATCACCCGCTCGACTGTCCGATTTGCGATCAAGGTGGTGAGTGTCAACTACAGGATATGTCTGTTGGTTACGGCCCGATGAAGAGTCGTTATACCGAAGAGAAGCATGTCGTTTTTCATAAAAACGTCGGCCCGCTTATTTCCATGGAGGAGATGAGCCGTTGCATTCACTGCACGCGTTGTGTCCGTTTTGGCCAGGAAATTGGCGGCATAATGGAATTGGGGATGGCTAATCGGAATATGCATTCCGAAATCACCACCTTCCTTGGTCGCACGGTCGACTCTGAGCTCTCCGGAAATATGATCGATCTCTGTCCGGTTGGGGCATTGACGTCGAAGCCGTTCCGTTATACTGCACGCTCCTGGGAGCTGCAGCGTCGTAAATCTGTTAGCCCGCATGATTCAGTGGGGGCTAACTTGGTCGTACAAGTCAAACACGATAACGTAATGCGCGTTTTGCCGCGTGAAAACGAAGCCGTGAATGAGTGCTGGATTTCTGACAAGGAACGTTTCTCCTATCAGGCCCTAAATTCAGAAGAGCGCCTCACCAAGCCGATGGTTAAACAAGGCGGTGAATGGAAAGAGGTAGATTGGAATGTTGCTCTGGATTATGTTGCCCACGGATTAAAAGACGTTTCTCGTGAGCATGGCGGTGATGCTTTGGCAGCTCTAGCTGCGAATAGCTCTACCGTCGAAGAAATATTTCTTCTTGGCAAAGTATTAAATGGCCTCGGAAGTAACAATGTCGACTTCCGGCCACGTCAAACTGATTTTTCATCTGATAGCAAGCGATTAGGTACTCCTTGGCTGGGATTGCAGCTTGCTGATATTAAAGATTTGGATGCAGCGCTGGTGGTTGGTTCGTTCCTGCGTAAAGACCATCCTCTAATCGCTCAGCGTCTGCGTCAGGCAGCTAAAAAGCACTCTAAAGTCAGTCTGCTTTCGGTAACTAATGATGATGAATTAATTAATCTGCACGCTCGATTAACGGTTTCGCCGTCTCAATTGACTGTTACTCTTGCCGCCATCGTCAAGGCAGTGGCAGATCAAAAGGGTGTTTCCTCGCCTGTCGGACTTGAATCTGTCAAAACTTGCGAGCAGAGCCGGAGAATTGCACAGAGTTTTCTTGACGGAGAAAAGCATGCGATTTTCTTGGGGAACGTAGTTTCTCAAGCACCTGACTTGACGCAATTACAACTTCTGGCGCTTGAACTCGCCAAGCTAACAAATAGCTCGATCGGCTTCCTCGGAGATGGTGCAAATACAGTCGGCGGTTATTCTGCCTCGGTCTTGCACGCTGGTGCCAATGCTCGCCAGATGTTCGAAAAACCTCGAAAAGCTTACGTCATGATGGGCGTTGAGCCAGAGTTTGATTGTGCCAATCCGCAACTGGCTGTTGGTGTGCTCAGGGAGGCAAGCCTCGTTATCTATATGTCCGCATTCAAGCATGCTCCGGCATTCGAATACGCAGATGTGATGTTGCCGGTAACGCCTTACACGGAAACTGCTGGAACATTTATTAACACCGAAGGCAGGGTTCAAAGTTTCAATGGTGTCGTAAAAGCGCGAGGTGATTCCCGCCCGGCTTGGAAGGTGTTACGTGTCCTCGGAAATGTTCTGAATATCGACGGATTCGCTTATGAGTCCAGTGAGGCCGTTCGAGATGAGGTATTAGGCAAGGGAGTTGAGTTTGTCAAAGGACTAAGTAACGACTTAAGCGGCCTTACTATTCAACTGCCTTCTGTCGTTTCTGGGTTGCAGCGAATTGCGGATGTTCCAATTAATTTTGCTGATCCGATGGTCCGTCGTTCCCCCGTCTTGCAGCAGACAACGGATGCCGTTGCACCGACTGCTCGAATCAACGAAGAAACATTGGCAATTCTCGGTTTGGTATCAGGTTCAAAAGTCAAAGTGAAGCAAGGGCAAGGTGAGGCATTATTGGTTGCTAAAGCTGATAATAATGTTCCAGCCGGTTGCGTTCGCGTTTCAGCAGCTCACGCAAGCACCAGCAAGCTGGGTGATATGTTTGGGCAGATTTCCGTGGAGCGTGCATAAATGGACGCACTAATGAATTTCGGACAGGGAATTTTTGGAGGCATCTGGCCTGCTGTCTGGACACTGATCAAAATTGTTCTAATTGTTGCACCTCTTATGTTGGGTGTGGCATATCTGACCTTGGCAGAACGGAAAGTTATTGGTTTCATGCAGGTTCGAATCGGCCCAAACCGTGTTGGGCCGTGGGGTTTAATCCAGCCTATCGCTGATGGCCTGAAGCTCTTGCTAAAGGAAATTATTGTTCCCAGTAGTGCTAGTAAAGGGATATTCATTATTGCTCCAATGCTGGCCATCGCACCGGCCTTGGCTGCTTGGGCCGTGATTCCTTTTACCGACACGCTCGTGCTTGCCAATATTGATGCCAGTCTGCTTTACATCATGGCCATCACTTCAATAGGAGTGTACGGGGTCATTCTTTCCGGTTGGGCTTCCAACTCCAAATACGCATTTATTGGTGCAATGCGGTCAGCCGCCCAAATGGTTTCTTATGAAATCGCGATGGGTTTCTCTTTGATCTGCGTTCTCATGGTATCCAATAGTCTCAATTTAATCGAAATCGTCAATGCTCAAAATAGCGGGAACTTTGCAGATTTCGGGCTGGGGTTCCTGTCGTGGAACTGGTTGCCGCTTTTCCCGATGTTTATTGTTTACTTGATCTCGGGTACTGCTGAATTGAATCGCGCACCTTTCGACGTTGCGGAAGGTGAATCGGAAATTGTTGCTGGATTCCATGTTGAATACTCCGGCATGGCGTTCGCACTCTTCTTCTTGGCGGAATATGCCAACATGATTCTGGTGGCGGTTCTAACCTCAATTCTGTTTCTTGGCGGATGGTTGTCACCAGTGGGCTTCCTGCCCGATGGCATTCTCTGGTTATTCGCCAAGATGTCCTTCGTTCTGCTGCTGTTTCTCTGGTTTCGTGCCACTTTCCCACGTTATCGCTATGACCAACTAATGCGTCTTGGCTGGAAAGTGTTTTTGCCGATTTGCATGATCTGGCTCGTCGTCATCGGTGTATGGATGATGTCGCCGTTGAATATCTGGAAGTGAGGAGAAAGACATGGGTTCGATGAAGGAAATCTTCAACAGCCTCCTCCTCAAGGAGTTGTTGAAGGGGATGTCGGTAACCGGTAAGTATTTTTTTGCTCGGAAAATTACCGTTCAGTATCCGGAGGAAAAAACACCACAAAGTTCACGTTTTCGTGGATTACATGCTTTACGACGCTACCCGAATGGTGAAGAGCGTTGTATTGCTTGTAAGCTTTGTGAGGCAATTTGTCCGGCTTTGGCAATTACCATCGAGGCTGAACCACGTGATGACGGATCACGCCGTACCAGCCGTTACGATATTGATCTGACGAAATGCATTTTTTGCGGCTTCTGTGAAGAGGCGTGTCCCGTCGATGCAATCGTAGAAACCCGAGTGTATGAATATCACGGGGAAAAGCGGGGAGATCTGTATTACACGAAGCAAATGCTGCTGGCTACGGGCGATCGCTACGAGGCGCAGATTGCCAAAGATCGCGAACTTGATGCCCCTTACCGATAGCAGGGACTAGTGATGGATTTTCAGACTTTTGTGTTTTATTTTCTGTCAGCGATTCTGATTGCTGCCAGTCTCCGTGTGATTACAGCACGAAATCCAGTGCATGCTGCACTACATCTTATCCTCGCGTTCTTTACCTGTGGCGGAATTTGGTCTCTGTTACAGGCCGAATTTCTGGCGATAGCGATTATCCTCGTATATGTTGGCGCAGTAATGGTGCTCTTCCTTTTTGTCGTAATGATGCTGGATATTAATCTTGACCGCGTTCGTCAAGGTTTTTGGAACTATCTGCCGCTCGGTGCAATGCTAGGTGTTCTGATGGTTGTCGAGATGGGGATGGTACTGGGTAGCAAGTATCTTCAGATACCCGCTGTGGATGTTATGACGCCTGCTGGTGCTTCCAATACCAAAGGCATCGGAGCATTGATGTTTAGTGAGTATGTGTATCCTTTTGAACTTGCTTCAATCGTTTTGCTAGTCGGCATGATTGCAGCGATTGTTCTGACTTATCGCGGTCCAAAGAAAACCAAATACACCAATCCGAATCAGCAGGTTTTCGTCAAGGCGAAGGATCGTGTCCGCGTCCTGCAAATGCCGGTCGAAAAAGACTGAATCTAGGACGCCACAATGCTTACTCTCACACTTTCACACTTCTTGATACTTGGTGCGGTGCTTTTCGCAATCGGTGTTGTTGGTATTTTCCTCAACCGGAAAAACCTGATCGTTCTGCTGATGACCATTGAGTTGATGCTTCTTGCGGTCAACATGAATTTTGTCGCCTTTTCCCATTTCCTCCAAGATCTCTCGGGCCAGATTTTCGTTTTCTTCATCCTAACCGTCGCCGCTGCAGAAGCAGCGATTGGTTTGGCTATTCTGATCGTGCTGTTCCGTAACCTCAAGAGCATCCATGTGGATGACCTGGGCAGCCTGAAGGGTTAACATGGAAATGCAAAAACTCTATTTGCTCGTACCTCTGGCACCTTTGGTTGGTGCCATGATCGCCGGTCTATTTTGTCGGATCATTCCGCGTTGGGTTGCTCATACCGCAACAATTGCCGGGGTGGCGATAGCCTTCATTACTTCAGTAATTATTTTCAGGGATGTACAGGCCGGGAATGTCTTTAATGGAACGGTTTATACGTGGCTGACTAGTGGAGACTACCGTTTTGAAGTTGGTTTTCTGATTGACACTCTGACAACCACCATGATGCTTGTAGTTACATTCGTGTCGCTGATGGTGCATATATACACCGTTGGTTACATGCACGAAGACCCTGGCTACAATCGTTTCTTCAGCTATATCTCGTTGTTTACCTTCTCCATGCTGATGCTGGTGATGAGTAATAATTTCATGCAACTCTTCTTTGGCTGGGAAGCTGTTGGTCTAGTGTCTTATTTGCTGATCGGTTTCTGGTACACCCGTCCGACTGCTATTTTCGCCAACATGAAGGCTTTCTTGGTCAATCGGGTTGGCGACTTCGGTTTTATTTTAGGCATTGGTCTGGTGCTGGCTCATTTCGGTACGTTGGATTACACGGCAGTATTTCAGAAGGCACCTGAACTCGCCACTACAACGATCTCGTTGTTTGCCGACCGTGACTGGGCCACAGTTTCATTAATGACGGTGACTTGTATCTGCTTGTTTATTGGGGCGATGGGCAAGTCAGCTCAGGTTCCGTTGCATGTTTGGCTACCGGATTCCATGGAAGGTCCGACTCCAATTTCCGCGCTGATCCATGCTGCTACGATGGTTACCGCAGGCATCTTTATGGTAGCTCGCATGTCGCCGTTATTTGAGTTGTCGACTGCGGCGCTATCCTTCGTCATGGTGATTGGTGCGATTACCGCACTGTTCATGGGGTTCCTGGGGATCATCCAGAACGATATCAAGCGTGTCGTTGCCTATTCAACATTGTCTCAGCTTGGTTATATGACGGTTGCCCTAGGTGCATCGGCGTACTCCGTAGCCATTTTTCACTTGATGACTCACGCTTTCTTCAAGGCCTTGCTTTTCCTCGCAGCGGGTTCAGTCATCATCGGCATGCACCATGAACAAGACATCAGGAAAATGGGTGGTCTGCGCAAATACATGCCGATTACTTGGATTACGTCGCTCGTTGGTTCCTTGGCACTCATCGGTACGCCTTTCCTTTCCGGTTTCTATTCGAAAGATTCGATCATTGAAGCCGTAGCGCTATCGCATATCCCAGGTTCTGGTTTTGCTTACTTTGCTGTCGTAGCCGGCGTATTTGTGACCGCTTTCTATTCTTTCCGTATGTATTTCCTTGTTTTCCATGGAGATGAGCGTTTCGGCAAGGTAGCTCATATTGACCACCACGGCGATCATGATGATGAAGAGGTTGCACCCGATCATCATCATGGTCTTGCACCGGGCCAAAAGCCCCACGAAACGCCGTGGGTGGTAACGCTTCCGTTGGTTCTGCTGGCTATACCGTCATTGATTATCGGTTACATCGCAATTGGTCCTATGGTTTTTGGTGACTATTTCAAGGGTGTAATTTTTATTGATAGTCATGCCCACCCGGCCATGGAGCACCTAGCTGAGCATTTCCATGGTGCGGCTGCGATGGGTGTTCATGCCCTCACCACTTTGCCATTCATCCTGGCGTTGGCGGGTGTCGTCATATCCTGGTTTTTCTACATGAAACGACCAGATATTCCAGCCGCCATTCAGCGCCGCTTTTCGATCATTAACACGTTGTTGGAAAACAAGTATTACTTTGACAAGTTTAATGAAACGGTTTTTGCCG
>Ga0207952_1001321_pt1 | contig 10954 bp, 11 predicted proteins | sample SubbioR12Aug_8Ca_FD_184831 | JGI IMG/M metagenome (GOLD analysis project Ga0207952, IMG submission 184831) | Serpentinite rock and fluid subsurface biosphere microbial communities from McLaughlin Reserve, California, USA - CR12Aug_8Ca (SPAdes) | ecosystem: Environmental > Terrestrial > Deep...
GTGCTCAAGCAGGGCAGGGCTGCAGACGCCGCGCGGGTGTATCCGATCGGCGCGATTTCCATCGGGCAAAAGGGCGAGCGCCTCGCCGAGTTCGGCGAGATGGTCGGCGCTGGCGCGGTCGCCGTCAGTGACGACGGCAAGCCGGTGGTCAGTTCGCAGCTGATGCGCACGGCCCTCGAGTATGCGCGCGCGTTCAACATTCCCGTGGCGGATCACTGCGAGGATCCAACCCTCGCCGCTGGTGGTGCCATGAACGAAGGCGTGGTCTCGGCCCGTCTCGGATTGCGCGGCATTCCGAGTGAGGCCGAGGAAATCATGGCCATCCGTGACATCCTGCTGGCGCGCAGGACGGGAGGCCACGTGCACCTCTGCCACATGAGCACGAAGGGTTCAGTCGAACTGATTCGATGGGGCAAGGATCGCGGGATTCGTGTCACGGCAGAGGCCTGCCCGCATCACCTCTCCCTCACCGAGGACATGGTCGAGGGATACAACACCAACGCCAAGATGAATCCACCGCTTCGCACACTGGCGGATGTCGAGGCGGTGCGCGAAGCGGTGCGCGACGGCACGATTGATGTGATCGCAACCGATCATGCGCCGCACCACATGGACGAAAAGCAGAGTGGTTTTGCCGACGCTCCAAACGGCATCATTGGCCTGGAGACTTGCCTGGCGGTGAACATCACCTGGCTGGTGAAGCCGGGGATTCTCTCCATCTCGACGCTGATCGATCGCATGGCATGTGCGCCCGCGAAAATCTTCGGACTGCCTGGCGGCACCTTCAAGCGCGGTGCCATTGGTGATGTCACGGTTTTTGATGCAACGCGCGAGTGGGTGGTCGATCCCGCCGGGTTCAAGACGAAGGGACGCAACACGCCGTACGGCGGCCAGACACTCACCGGGCGCGCCACCTGCACCGTCGTGGGTGGTACCGTGGTGTTCCGCGAGGCCTAGTCCGATCGCGGCGCGAAAGACGGTGCTCGCCCGATCGAGAACACCTGTCGCGCCGGCGGGTGAGCCGCCGGACCGGGCGGTTCGCGCTCGTCTGGTGGCCGCCTGTCGCCGGCTCGATTCGCGCGGGCTGATCGCCGGGGCAGAAGGCAACCTGTCGGCGCGCCTGCGTGCCGGCAAAATCGCCATCACGCCATCGGGTATGCGTAAGGCCGATGTCCGCGAGCGCGACCTGCTGACCATCAGCGCTGACGGAGTGCTTTCTGCCGGCCAAGGGCGTGGAGCGCGGCCCTCAAGTGAGATGCCGATGCACTTGGCCATATACGCGGCCCGGCCCGACGTTCGGGCCATTGTGCACGCCCACCCGCCCGCAGCCACCGGGTTTGCCGTGGCCGGGAAGACCCTTCCGCGCGGCATCCTCGCCGAGCTCGATGACGTCCTCGGGGATGTGCCGTTGGCGCCGTTTCGTCGTCCGGGTAGTGGAGAGCTGGGCTCCGTCGTCGCACAGGCGCTGGGTCAAGCCAACGTAGCCTTGCTGGCCCGTCACGGAGCGGTGGCCGTGGGACCATCGGTGGATGTGGCGCTCAACCTGATGGAGAGCCTGGAACAGGCGGCGAGGATCGTCCTTGCCGCACATATCTTGCAGGGTATCACCGACGACTGACCGAAGGACCATTCGACATGAGCGATTCAGATAACGCGCGGAAGGAGGAAATCGAGGCGCTGCTGGCCGAACGCAAGAAGTTCGAAGCTTGGCTTGCGCAGCTGGAAGCGCGCCGCGCGACTGCGGCCGACCACGTGTTCGCCCGCGTCTTCTCCGACTACAATGGCCGCCTCGAAGCCGTACGGGGCAAGCTGGGGGAACGGGCGGAGGCACTGGAGTCGCTGGTCGCCGACTTGGAAAAGCGCCTTGGCCACGAGCAGGACAAGATCGCTGCGAAGACGGATGAACGTGCCGAGGCCGAGCTCCGCGCCATGGTGGGCGAGTTCGAGGACAAGGAGTGGGAGAACACGCGGAGTCGGCTCGATTCGTCGATTCGGTCACTCCGGGCGCGCTTTGACGGTACCGAACGCGAGCTGGCAGACCTGAAGGGTCTCCTGATCAGCGTTCGGGGCACGTCGGCTCCCGCCCGCGCATCCATGATGCAGGCGGCAGCGGAGACGGTCGATGATGCGCTGGACGCGGCCGTTGATCCGGGAGAGGTCGTCGCGGCGGTGGAGTCTGTGCCAAACGTTGACTTGGGATCAGACGACCTATCGGCGCCCGTGGAGGCAGAAGAGTCGTTGGTCGCGATGGAATCCACTCCCGCTACGGGTCAGGAGCCGGAATCCGACCCTGAGCCCACAGCCGAACCGGAACTGAGTTTCGTTCCGGCTCCTGAAGCGGTCTCAGCGCCCGCACTCGAGCGGGAGCCGGCCCGCGCGCCCACGCCGTTCGACGAACTCGCATTCCTGAACTCTGTGGCATCCACTCCGACGTCGCCGCGCGGAAGCAAAGCGCTCGGCAGCGATACCGGCGCAGGTTCGCGCGATTCGGCACTTGAGGAACCGGCCTCGCGTCCGCGAACCTCTTCGCCCAAGGCCGTGGAGTCGGAGCCTGCGCCATTGGGTGCGCCCACCCCCCGGACGTCACAGGCGATTCGCTCGCTCAAATGCGGCGAGTGCGGCACCCTGAACTTCCCCACGGAATGGTACTGCGAGCGCTGCGGCGGCGAACTGGCCGCGTTCTGAGCTGGCTTCGGCCCGGCGCCGACGTCGCACCATGAATACGAGAGAGGGGGCTGCGAACCTGTCGCAGCCCCCTCTCTCGCTATTCAGCGCCGGACGATCAGCTCTTCTTGGCCATCTGGCTCTTTTGGCGGCCGGCGGCGTTGGCGTGGATCAGGCCCTTGCGGGCCGCACGATCAAGCAGGCTTGTGGCCTTCTTCTTGTCGGCAGCAGACGCGCCTTCCTTTCGGGCATTCTTGACGGCAGTGCGCAGGGCGGCACGCTGGGCGCGGTTACGCTCGGCAGCGGCGCGGGACTTGCGCATGTTCTTCTTGGCGGACGCAATACGTGGCACGAGTTACCGGTCTCTCTTTAAGGCGGAAGTTGAGAGGGAAAAGGTATCGGTCGCGAGAGGCCAAAGTCAAGGCGTGACAACACCATAGACGCACCCGCCGGCGGTGTCTACCTTTCGCTCAGCCGTGGAAAAACTCCCCCTCTTCCTGCTCATCGCGCCCATGCTGCTGCTGTCCATGGTCGCGCACGAATATGCCCATGGCTACGCCGCCCTCAAGCAGGGTGACGACACGGCCAAGTCGCTCGGACGCCTCACATGGAATCCGCTCAAACACATTGATCCGTTTCTCACGATCATCATGCCGCTCGTGAGTTTTCTTGTCGCGGGAATCGCTTTCGGTGGCGCCAAGCCGGTGCCGGTCGACCCCCGCCGATACAAGCACTACGTCCGCGGAGACATCATTGTCTCGCTTGCGGGCGTCGTGACGAACATGGTGCTCGCGGTGTTGATCCTGCCGGTGGTAATCGGGCTGGGCCTCATTGCGCGCAATGTGCCTGCGCTCGGTGATTCCATTTCGCTGTTGCAGATCATGTTCATCTACGGCATCACGATCAACCTCGTGTTGGCCGCCTTCAATCTCATCCCGATTCCGCCACTCGACGGCTCGCATGTGTTGAAGCATGCGCTGCCTCTTCGGCTTGCGATTGCCTACCAGAAGCTGGCGCGCTTCGGCCTGATTATCGTCTTCCTGCTGGTCGGTATGGGTCGCGGTGTGCTCGAGGCGTGGATGGCGCCGGCGTTTTACCTCAACAGTCTCGCCCTCAAGATCTGCGCGCCGTACGTCGAGTTGGGCCGCTGGGGCGCTCTGGTGGGTGCATGACGTCGCCGCGCTCCGAAACCCGGGCCGGTGAACCACAGGCGACCTTCGTCGTCGAGCTCGCGGCGTTCAACGGTCCGCTCGACCTGCTGCTGAGTCTCATCCGCGATGAAAAACTCGACATATATGACATTCCCATTGCGCGCATCTGCGAGCAGTTCCTCGCGCGGATGCATGAACTCGCGCTGAATGACGCAGCGGAGTATCTGGAGATGGCGGCCCGGCTTCTCCGCATCAAGGCTCTGATGCTGTTGCCGAGGCACGAAAGCGACGAAGGCTGGGAAGATCCGCGGGCGGAGCTTGTGCGACGCCTTCTGGAATACCAGCAGATGCGTGAGGTCGTGGACCTGCTCGAGCGGCGCGGCGAAGATCGCCGCAACCGTTTTGCGCGCGCATGGAGTCCGACGCTGATGGCGCCGCCGCAGGCACCGCTGGCGCTTTCACTTGCCGAACTGCTCGTCGCTGTCGACCGCGTCCTCCGAGCGGCCAAGCAGCCGGGCATGCACGACGTCGTGCCGCGGGCCCTCGACGTTGATGGCGCGATCGCCATCGTCCGTGCCGTACTCGCGTTACGTGCCAGCGCTCGCTGGCGCGATGTGGTCCGCGCCGATGCCGAGCCGTGGGAAGTGCTATCGGCGCTGCTCGCGTTGCTCGAACTCGCCAAGCGCAGCGAATTGAAGCTTGCGCAACCCCGCCCATTCTCAGACGTGGAGATTCGCCGTGAACTCGCTGGCGAAGCTGCTTGAAGCCGCGCTCTTCGCGAGCCCGCGCCCCATTCCGACCGAAGAACTTGCTGTGCTCGACGAAGACTCGTCGAAGGCGGCCATCTCCGCCGCGCTCGAAGAGCTCCGCGAGCACTACGACGTGGATGGACACGGCGTCGAGCTGGTGGAGCAGGGCGGTGGGTGGCAAATCCTGACCCGGCCCGAGTACACGGAGGCGATTGAACGCGCGCAAATGGCCGTGCGACCGAGCCGGCTCTCAGCGGCAGCGCTGGAGTCGCTGGCGATCATTGCGTACCGCCAACCGATTGGTCGAGCCGAGATTGCCGAGATCCGCGGCGTGGATGTTGGCGCGATCCTGAAGTCGCTGCTGGAGCGGGGGCTCATCGAAGTCACGGCGCGTGGTGAAGGACTGGGACGTCCGCTGCTCTACGGCACGACGCCGCTTTTCCTGGAAATGTTCGCGCTACGCCACCTCGAAGAGCTTCCGCGCGTCGACGAGCTCGCGATTGCACTGCGGCGTTCAGGAAGCGACACGGAGTCCGACGCTCCTGCCGTCCAGGAACCGGCGCCGAAGGCCAGCCAGGAACCTGCCGGCGCGTCATCGGTCGCCGTTCCCGCGTGAGCGAGTCGATGCGCCTGCAGCGCGCGTTGGCGCGGGCGGGCGTCGCGTCGCGGCGCGGAGCGGAAGAACTCATCGCGGCCGGGCGCGTTCGCGTGAATGGCGTCGTTGCGACCATCGGCCAGTCGGTCACGCCTGGCGAAGACGCGATTGCGGTGGACGGCAAGCCGGTCGCGGCACCCCCGACGCAGGCCAGCTGGTATGTGCTCAACAAGCCGTCGGGTACGATCACATCCAAACACGATCCGCAGGGGCGCCAGACGGTGTTCGCCCTGGTCCCCAACGACGTCGGCCTCACCTACGTGGGACGGCTCGATTACCTCACCGAAGGCGTGCTGCTGTTTACGACGGACGGCGACGGGGCGCACAAACTCACCCACCCGAGCAGTGAGATCGAGCGGACCTACGTTGCAACCGTAACGGGTGATGTGCGAACGGCTGTACGAACCCTGCGCAACGGACTGACGCTCGATGACGGGCCCGTGCACGCAACGTCCGTGTCAACCGAACCTGCCGAGCATGGGCACTGGAACCTCGAACTGACGTTGACCGAAGGTCGCAACCGCGAAGTGCGACGGGTATGTGAGGCACTCGGCCTCGATGTCCACCGACTCCTCAGAACCCGGTTTGGGCCGATTGAGCTCGGTCGACTGCCCCGCGGGCAGTGCCGTCCGCTGACGGCCCGCGAACTTCAACTCATCCAAGCTTTATAATGATTGGGCTCGGCCAATTCCTTCCTCGCACCAGACTGACGTGACTACGCACACCGACCCGGCGGCCACACGCGCCCTCGATCACGCGCTCGTTCAGGACATCCTGCGCCAGGTCGCGCGGCGGGTTGTCGGCCAGGAAGCCATGGTCGAACGGTTGATGATCTCGATGCTTACCGGCGGGCACGTCCTGCTTGAGGGCGTGCCGGGGCTCGCAAAAACATTGACGGTGCGCACCCTGGCCGAGACCGTGCGCACGAACTTCAGCCGTATCCAGTTCACTCCCGACCTGCTGCCGGCGGATGTGATCGGCACGCAGGTGTTCGACCAGGCCACGGGAAAGTTCTCGGTCAAGCGCGGGCCGATCTTTGCCAACATCGTTCTCGCGGACGAAATCAATCGAGCGCCGGCCAAGGTGCAGGCGGCCCTGCTCGAGGCGATGCAGGAAAAGCAGGTCACTATCGGTGGCACCAGCTTCACGCTGGACGAGCCGTTTTTGGTGCTTGCTACGCAGAACCCGATCGAGCAGGAAGGGACGTACCCGCTGCCAGAAGCGCAGATCGACCGTTTCATGCTGAAACTGCGGGTGGGATATCCGTCGCGTGATGAGGAAAAGGAAGTGATGCGGCGCATGGCCGGCGGCGCGACCATTGCCGTTGAGGCCGTGGCCGGTCCCGAGCAGATCATGGCTACGCGTGCGCGCATCGCCGCGCTCTTCCTGGATGAACGCATCGTCAACTACATCGTGGATCTGGTGCACGCCACGCGGGCCCCTGGCGATGTCGGACTCGCGGACCTTGTGCCGCTGATCGAATTCGGCGCCAGCCCGCGCGCGACGATCGCGCTGGCGCAGGCATCTCGCGCGCACGCGTTCCTGCGCGGACGCGAGTTTGTCTCGCCCGACGATGTACGCGCGATGGCGCCCGACGTGCTGCGGCACCGCGTGCTGTTGACCTATGAGGCAGAAGCCGAGAACGTGGCCAGTGACGAGGTCATCAACCGCGTGCTTGCGGCGGTGCCCGCGCCGTGATGGCCGGGTAAGGCTGTATGGCGGCGATCTCGCCGGACATCCTGCGGCAGGTGAAGCGCATAGAGCTTCGCACCCGCGGCCTCGTGAATTCGCGCTTCGTCGGCGAATACCACTCGGTGTTCAAAGGGCAGGGTATGGAGTTCTCGGAGGTGCGCGAATACCAGCCCGGCGATGAAGTCCGCACCATTGACTGGAACGTCAGCGCCCGGATGCGCCGTCTGTTCGTCAAACGGTACGTCGAGGAACGCGAACTGACGGTGATGTTGATCGTGGACTGCTCGGGGTCGAGCCGGTTCGGCACGGGTGAGCGCGACAAACAGGCGATGGCCGCGGAGCTGGCCGCCGTGTTGGCCCTGACGGCCACCCGCAACAACGATCGCGTCGGGCTGATCCTCTGCTCGGACAGACCCGAACATACCGTTCCGCCGCGCAAGGGCCGGCGGCACGCACTGCGCCTGGTGCGCGATGTGCTGGCCTGGCCGACTTCGGCGCGGCCCACGGATCTTGGCGTCGCGCTCGACTACGCAGCCCGCGTACTCTCGCACCATTCGTTGGTGTTCGTCATTTCCGATTTTGTCACGCCCAGCATTGAGCGCCAGCTCCGCATGGTGTCACAGCGGCACGACCTCGTTGCGGTTGTCCTGGATGACCCAGGGGAACGACAGCTGCCCAACCTTGGGGTAAGCCGCCTGGTCGATGCCGAGACGGGCCGCCTCGTGGAGATCGACACCAGCGATCCGAGTGTGCGTCGCGGGTACCTCCAGGCCATCGACGAGGAGCGGGTCGCGCGGCAACAAGTGCTGCGTCGCCTCGCGATCGATGAAGTTCTGGTTCGCACGGAAGCCGGCTGGGCCGAGCCGCTGCTCCGGTTCTTCAATACGCGAGAGATTCGCGGTCGGCGCCTGCGGAGGCGCTGATGCGACCGCTGCTGCTCGTTGCATCGCTGCTCGTTGCATCGCTACTCGCCGCGGCACGCCTCGCGGCGCAGGCCGATGCGCGGCAGGCATTGGTCGACGTGACCAGGTCGGCAGACACGGTGACCGTCGGGGATCCGTTCACCGTGCAGATCCGTGTACGCGCACCAAAAGTTGCGACGATTCGGTTCCCGGATGTTCCGTCCGCGGCCGACGCCATTGAACCGGTCGATCCACGTGCCGTCGAGGACGGTCCTCCCGGTGAAATGCTCGACCGCACTGCGACCTATCGCTTCGTCGCGTGGGACGTTGGCCCGCGAGGTCCCGCATTTGAACCAGTCACCATCACGGTGGCGGGCCAGTCGCGTTCGATTGCCGTTGTCGTCCCGCCGGTCTTCGTCAGATCGCTCCTGCCTCTCGATTCAGCCGCCCATCAGCCGCGCGATGCGCGTGCGCCCGTGCCCGTGCCCGGAAGGCTCTGGCAGTTTGTGCTGCTGGGCTCGATTGCCATGGCGCTGTTGTTTGCATACTGGCGTCGCTGGCGCCACATGCGTCGGGAGCGTGCTACGGCGACAGGGACGGATGCCTGGCAAGATGTGCGACAGGCATGGCAAGCTCTCGACGCGCTCAAATTGGACGAGGCCGGTGAACCGGGGCGGCACGTCATTGCCCATGTGGATGTGCTCCGCCACTATCTCGCGCGACGCTTCCCGCCGGTGGCACTGACGCTCAATGCCGGCGAGGCGACGGCAGTGCTCACGGATCTTGATTTCCCGGTTCCGGTTCCGCGAGTTGCCGATCTGCTGGCGCGCGATTCCGAGTTGAGGTTCGCGCACGCGGGGATAGCGCCGGACGAGGCAGTCGCGCTGGCTGCCGAGGCGCGCGACATCACCGCGCAGATTCAGCTGGCGCACGAAGCGCGCCTGCGCGCAATTGAGCGGCCGCCGCGCCCGAGGCGCCGATGAACTGGTGGTCGCGGATCGGGTTTGGCGCGCCGTGGTGGCTGGCACTGCTGCTCCTCGCCATTGGCTGGCTCTGGTGGCGACGGCGTCGGCGGCCCGCCGCCATTCTCTTCTCGCGTGTGGACCTGCTCACGCGCGCAACGGCGCGTGGTAAGTGGGTTGCGCGCGCCATTCTCGCCGCGCGGATCGTCGCGATTCTTGGTGTCTGTCTCGCCGTTGCGCGACCCCGCGCCGGCGCGCGCGCAGAACAGGTGGAATCCGACGGAATCAGCATCATTCTCGCCGTGGACATTTCCAGTTCGATGCTCGCGGAAGACTTCCAGCCGCTGAACCGACTCGAAGTCGCCAAGCAGCGGGTGAAGGACTTCATCAGCGGCCGCACCGTGGATCAAGTAGGCATCGTGGCGTTCTCCGGTGAGGCGCTGACGCAGGTTCCGCTGACTGTGGACTACCCGGTGTTGCTGGCGGCAGTGGACGCGCTGCAGCCGGGCCAGCTGGACGACGGCACCGCGATTGGTACCGGGATCATCACCTCAGCCAATCGCCTGCGCGATGCACCCGGCCGGTCGAAAGTGCTTGTGCTGCTGACCGACGGGGTAAACAATCGGGGCACCATAGATCCGCGTACCGCAGCCGATGCCGCGGCGGCGCTCGGCATTCGGATTTACACCATCGGTGTTGGCAGCGAGGGAATGGCGCCCGTCCCGGTTGGTCGCGGTGTTTTTGGACTTCGATACGAGAACAGACCGGTCGAGATTGACGAAGCGTTGCTCGAGTATGCGGCGCAGATCAGCGGCGGCCGCTACTTCCGCGCCCGCGATGGTGCGGCGCTGCAGCGTATCTACGAGCAGATCGATCAGCTTGAGCGGGCGCCGATTCGCGCAAAACGTTACGTGCGATATCAGGAGCTCTACCGCTGGCCACTCGCGATCGCTGTGGTTGCGCTCCTGTTCGAGCTGATGCTCGTTGGGTGGCGAGGGCCGGTGCCGTGAAGTTTGCCGTTGATTTTCCGGTTCTGGCCTGGCTCGCACTGCTCGCGCCCGTCATTGCCGCGGCGGCATTTGCCTGGCAGCATCGGCGGCGGCTGCAGCGGATCGATGCGCTTGGAGGCGATGCGGCAGTCGCGCGCCTGGCCCCGGCCGGGATTCGGCGCCCTCCGGTCGCGCGTGCAGTGCGACTCTCCCTCGCGCTGGCGCTCGCTACCCTGGGGCTTGCGGGACCGCGTTGGGGTTCGGGCACGCAAGTGGTGCGGCAGCGGGGACTCGACGTGGCGATTGCGATGGATGCGTCGCTCTCGATGCTGGCCGAGGACGAGCGGCCCAGCCGGCTGCAGAGGATGCGTCAGGAGGTTCGGCGGTACCGGGCATCGTCACCGGGCGATCGCAACGCATTGATCGCCTTCGCCGGCAAGAGCTACATCCTGACACCGCTGACCACCGATGACGGTGCGATCGAACTCTTCCTGGACAACTTCGATCCCAATCTCGTCGGCTTGGCGGGAACGGCGTTGGCGCCCACCATCATCCAGGGCACGCAGCTGCTGCAGGCGGCCAACGGCTCGGCGAGCCGCGCGCTCGTGATCCTGAGCGATGGCGAAGCTTTCGACGATCACGAAGCCGCGTTGGCGGCGGCGCGCGAGGCGCGGCGCGCCGGCATCAGCATCATCACGGTTGGATTCGGGACTGTCGATGGATCCACGATCCCCATCCGCGAAACCGGAGGCGAACTGGCCAAGCGCGACGAGAACGGGCAGATCGTGATCACGAAGTACGACCCCGAGCTGCTCCAACGGGTGGCCGAGGCGTCGGGAGGCGAGTTTGTGGCGGCAACCGAGGGCGACCGCGGGGGACGAATCACGCAGGCCTTGGCCCGGCTAGATGCCGAGCAGCGGGACGTCGAGGAGGGACTTTCGCGCCCGCTGCGAATCAGCTGGTTCCTCGTCCCCGCGTTGCTGCTGCTCCTGCTTGATGCGTGGCGAATCGACGGCGGCAACTGGAATCGCGTGCGCCGCATCCTCCGCCTGGCGGTGCCGGCGCTGCTCGTCGCGCTGCTGGCCCCGCGCGCAGGGGCGCAGGGCGCCGCGCGGTTGTATGAACAGGGCAGATTCGCCGAGGCCGCAGCACGCTGGCGCGCGGCGATCGAAAAGGGCGACGCGCGGGCG
>Ga0207952_1001322_pt1 | contig 10948 bp, 14 predicted proteins | sample SubbioR12Aug_8Ca_FD_184831 | JGI IMG/M metagenome (GOLD analysis project Ga0207952, IMG submission 184831) | Serpentinite rock and fluid subsurface biosphere microbial communities from McLaughlin Reserve, California, USA - CR12Aug_8Ca (SPAdes) | ecosystem: Environmental > Terrestrial > Deep...
GTTTTTTTGCAGGAATTAAAAATGGTCTATCAACAATATCCATATCTTTTTGTAATTCACGAATGAATTCTTTATCTTCTTCAGTAGGAACAAATTTTATATTTTTAATTTCTTTTTTTTCTTCAGTTGGTGCAATATCATGTTTTTTTTCATCAACCATATCCAGTTTTACCCCAATTTTGAACAATTGGATGGTAGGGAGCATTCTAACTTTTTTAATTCCTTTTAAAACAGAAAATTTGTCAACTTCAGATTTCAAATCTGAACCAGGTGGCACTGCTAGTGTAAACCATAGATTAAACTGATGATCCCGTTCATAGTTATGACTTACACCAGGATGACGATTAATTTGATTTGCCACATATTCTAATTTATCAGATTCAATCTCCATTGCCACCAAGGAGCTTTTGTAACCAAGTCGTCTTGTGTCAAATATTGCACTAAGCTGTCGTAATACTCCAATTTTTTTAAGATTTACTAGTCGTTCTTTGATAATTTCAGGAGTAGTTTCAAATTTTTTTGCAATGTCATCAAAAGGCTTTGGTGTAAGTGGAAAAGTCCATTGAATTTCATTAAGAATTTCCTTATCCAAATCATCCATGGATTGAGTCAACATATCACCAATCTCATTATTCAATTAAAAATGTAGCTAGGACACATTACGCGTCAGTGTTTAATGTATAAATAGAAAAGATAGTTGTTTTGATCGGTGATAATTAATCTAAATCTTCAGGGCAAAGTAGTCATCGTTATCGGAGGAGGAAATGAAGCACTGAAAAGAATTAATTCGTTATTAAAAGAAAAGTGTCAGATCATAGTAATTAGCAGTATGATAAATAATCAGATAAAAACCCTAGTAAAAAATAAAAAAATTAATTATAAAAAACAAAAAGTCCAAGACACATCTATTCTTTCAACCTATAATCCATACATGGTAATCACAACAACAAATGATAAAAAACTAAACCAAAAAATAATCAAGAATGCTAAAACTAAAAAAATCATAGCATATAGCTCAGACAATCCAGAATTAAGTGATTTTTCTAATCCAGCAATAATTGATTTTGACAATTTAATTCAGATTGCAATTTTTACAGGCGGTAAAAGCCCAGCAATGTCTAAAAAATTGAGAGTAGAATCAGAAAAAATATTCAAGAAATTAATCACAAAAGAAGAAATCAGTCAAATGAAAATTCAAAACATTGTAAGAGAAATTGCTAAAAACAAGATCGCTACCCAAAATGAAAGAAAGAACTACCTCAAGTACATAATGAGTAACAAAGAGATCAAACAGTTAATAAAAGAAGGTCAGATGAAAAAAGCAGAAAATCAAGCCAAATCAATATTGAGGAACTGGAAATGAACCAAAACATAATCAATGCACGGGTTACTTTTCGTAACGCACCTATTCATATTCTTGAAAGATTTACAATACGAGATTTAGAAAGTGCATATGTACACTTCAAAAAACATTCAGGCTTGGAAGAATGTGTAATTATTCAAACATGTAACAGGATAGAGCTGTTTGGAAAAGCAAAAAATTACAATATTAACAAAATCAAAAAAACATGGGCATCATTAACAGGGTTAGAAGAAGAGGCATTTGAAGAAAACATAGAATTTGTTGAAAACTTAGAAGCTATTCATCATTTACTAAAACTAACATCAGGTTTAGATTCGATGGTCATAGGAGAAGAGCAAATTCTAGGTCAGATAAAAAACTCCATAACATCGGCTAGAAATGCAAAGGCTTCTGGTCAGCACCTAAATAATTTATTTGATAAAGCAATCAGAATAGGAACAAGAATTAGAAATTCTTCAGGAATTAATCGTGGTGGCATATCAGTTGGTTCCATGGCCGTCAAATTGGCTGAAGAAAATGTAGATGAATTAAAACTAAAGAAAATTTTGCTAATTGGAACCGGTGAAGTATCAACACTTGTTGCAAAATCACTTGTGCGTAGAGGATACAACTTTGTTGTTACCAGTAGGACAATGGACAGATCCAAAGCATTTTGTGAAACTATGGGAGGAAACCCTGTAAAATTTGAAGATGTTCTATCTGGATTTGAAAATTACGATGTGTTATTTGTTGCAACAACTGCTCCTTACTTTTTAGTCACTCAAGAAAGGATAGTAAAAGCAATGAAAATAAAGAAAAGCGGAATGATGATTCTAGATTTATCAAATCCTAGAACAGTTGATGAGAAAGTTGCAACAATAGGTGCAGTGAAATTAATGAATTTAGATCAAATTGCCGAGATGGTTGAAAAAAATATGAAATCACGATTAACCAAGGTGAAAAGCGTTGAAAATATAATTAGTGAGGAGGTATCTGTACTAGAGGCTTCAATGAAAAGATTAGATGCAGAACCATTGGTAAAAGATGTCTTCAAAAATATAGATTCTCTAAGAGTAAAAGAACTACAAAAAGCACTTCAGATGCTTAATGAAAAAGATGAGAAAAAAATCAAAATAATTGAAGAATTGACAAAAGCAGTAGTAGAAAGTATTGTATCAACACCTATGAATAATATCCGAAAGGCATCCGAACAAGGTGAGCCAGACATTATCGAAATGGCAAGCAAATTATTTGACTATAAAAAACAAAAAGAATTAGACTAGAATTATATCTTACCCAGAATAAATTTTTATGATGTCATTTCCAACTAGACGACTTCGTAGATTAAGAACATCAGAAAAAATGAGAGAATTAATTCAGGAGACCACTTTAACACCAAGAGATTTAATTTGCCCAGTATTCGTTCAAGAAGACCTCAAATCTAGAATAAAAGTTGAATCAATGTCAGAAATTGAGAGATTACCTTTAGAAGATATCAATGATGAAATTGGAACAATTTCTGATCTAAATATCCCATCAATCATGCTGTTTGGAATTCCTACAAAAAAGGATGATGCAGGTACTTCGGCATTTGATGATAAAGGAATTGTTCAAAAGGCGATTTCACAAATCAGAGAAAATTTTGGTGATAAAATAGTAATCATGGCAGATGTATGTTTATGTCAATTTACATCCACAGGTCATTGTGGAATAATTAAGGGAGATAAAGTAGATAATGATTCTAGTTTAGAAACACTAGCAAAAATTGCAGTTAGTCAAGCAAAAGCTGGTGTCGATACTGTTTCGCCATCTGCAATGATGGACGGACAGGTATCAGCCATTAGAAAGGCATTAGATGAGGAAGGCTTCAAAGATGTTTCCATAATGTCACATTCTGCAAAACATCGTTCATCATTTTATTCACCATTTAGAGATGCAGCAGAATGTGCGCCAAAATTTGGAGATAGAAAGACATACCAAGTTCCTTTTACAAATGCACGTGAAGCAATGATGGAAGTTGAAACAGACATCAACGAAGGAGTTGACATAGTAATGATCAAGCCAGCTTTAGCATACCTTGATTTGATAGCAGAAACTCGCAGAAGATTCAATGTTCCAGTTGCAGCATATAGTGTATCTGGTGAGTATGCACTAGTCAAAGGTGCAGCAAAACAAGGTTGGGTAAATGAAAAAGATATCACAGAAGAGATACTATACTCAATTAAACGAGCTGGTGCAGACATGATTGTAACATATTTTGCAAAATCTGCAGCAAAGTTTCTTCAAAAATCATGAGAAACGATGAACGTTTTGAGATAGAGAGGGCTTTTGATTTATTGCCACATATAGTAGGCTCAAGTTGGGCAGTTATTTGGTTTAGATTAAATAAAATTAAAAATCCTACGCGTGAAGAATATAGAAAAAAAGTTTTAGAATATCTAAAAATGATGGAACCTGTTTTTGAATCATACAAGACAGAGAAAGATCTCATAGAGATTGTCAAATACATTGAATCAAGAAAAAAAGAAGAATATCAAAAAATTATTTCTGGAACAAACATAGAAGTTGAGAAGAGATATAACAGATATATCGACTATGGATAAAAAATAAAAAAGATTTAGGAAAAAATCCCTATGGTAATTCTAAAGGAATAGATACCTTTCCGTATGGTTCAGATATTCTAAAGAAATATTCTTTAGATGAATCATATTCAAATGTAGTTCCACCATAACCAATGTTTGGTCCAAATAGCATGTTAAATATTTCAGATGTACCTGGTTTCACTACAATTTGTCCGTTTGTAAAATCCATTCCAGAATACTTGAATGCTTTATCGCCATTCCAAACATCATAGTTACATATTGCAGGACCTGTACACATCATAGAAACATTGTCAGTACTAGTGTTTACTGCTAAAATCCTGATTGCTAAAATAGCTTGTCCACTTTCAGTAATTTCAAATGAATTTCCTTCAGTATCAAGACCTGTCCAATAATAAATTAAAGGGCCTGCATTGTAGGATTGACCATTTGTAATTATTGTGTAAGCTTCGATTGCATGTTTAGCGGCTCTTTCACAATTCAATCTAGGATATGCTTGATTGATTTCGGCACATTTTTCTAATTCAGCTTCAAGTGCGGCAATTTTTGAATCATCAGATGCAACAGGTAAAGAGTCAGATTTAACTTCAGTAGAAACTGAAATTACTCCAGTTTTTATCAAATGCTGAATGCCATTGATAAATTCTTTATCCGTAATTGTACCATCTGCCCACCATCCTGCATTATTTTTTACCCAATCAGGAACTGATTGGGATTTTTCTGCAGACACATCTGTTGGCGGAATTACAATAATACCATCTTTTATCAAAAATTGTATTCCTTGAATGAATTCAGATTCAGAGATAGTACCATCTGCCCACCATCCTGCATTATTTTTTACCCAAGCTGGAACTCCTTCTGCACTAGCAAATGAAGTGATTAAACCAACTAGTAAAATTGCAGTAATGAGTGCAATTGTTGTTTTCATTATCAAATTTTTATCAGTTATCATATTTAAGATGGTGCTAAATTGTCATCTAGTGCTAATCATTTAGAAAAGAGATTTTGAGACTAGTGCCAATATCAAAAAAATGAGATTGTCTATTTAAGCAATGAACGAAAAATGAAAAAGTGAATAAACTAAATCCATACTTTAACGGTAAAGATTGTAAAATATCTGAAAAAGACATATCAGATTATGTGATACAAAGATTTGAAGATGTAAAAAGTTCAAACAAATTTAAAAATATTTTAGCGTTTCATACAGCCAATAAATTCATGATAATGGCACATGACCAAGTAGAATTAAAAAAATTAGGAAATATTATTGCAAGTTATAGAAGAATACCATTTTCAGAAATACTACTAGAATATGAAAATCATCTAAAACTCATAATGGAAAAAAAACCAACAATCAAAACACACTCAAATGTAATAATGCATATTTTTGGTTATTTTTTAAAATATTTAGATCAAAATGAAAAAAGAGTATTTTTGGACAGTTTGGAACAATTTAAAAACTGTAAAAAAACCATAGGGAAAATTCTCTTAGAGATTAGTCCCATCACGTATCGTTTTGAGAATACATTTCTTACAAGCCAAACGTATTTTTTGCTATATTCAGATATAGATCATAGAATATTGTTTCCACCAGCAAATACCAAAAAGTACGAATAAGTTAATTGAGATAATTTAAAAAAATCTAAATTGATTTCCCTTTGATTTGGTAATCAATTACCTTATGAAAAGTATTATGAGATGCAATTATTGCAATCGATACAACAATGATTCCTATAAAATTCATTAAAGCAAACATTTCATTTGGAGGTGATGCCAATATAGAAGTATTAAAAACAATATCGAAGTTATCAAGTGACCAAAAAATCAGAGTTATCCAAGATAAAACACCGCTTATCATAAATCCCAATCTAGTTTTACTATTAACAAAAACAATTGCAGATAAAATTCCAACATACCAAATAATTCCAGCTAAAAGCCAAATTGGTGCATAAACTTCAGGCCTATCATCAAGCCAATAATGTGTAGTTCCAATTATTGCCATCGTAATTAGGGAACCAAGTAGAAGTTTTTGATTTATTTTAAAGCCAGTTTTTTCTTCTCTATGATTTATGTCAGGAGGATTTTCTTTCATCTCTTTTGTTGCAATATCAATTGATTCTCTAACTGATTTTAATTGAATTGGGATAATTTTAGTAATCGAATCATCATTTACGACTGTATCATGGACTAAACTATCTATCAGCGGACGTGCTAGAGAAGCCTTTACAGGAGTAATTAGATCCACCCAATAAGATGAAAGTCTAGTTGTTAAAAATGGAATTTGAATTACAAAGAGATTTTTATTTAGATAAGCAGAGTATACACGCATCAATTCTTCATACGTCATTTTATCTGGCCCTCCAATTTCATAGATTTTACCACTTGTTTCAGGATGGCTCATACAACCAACAAGATATTTTATAACATCATCAACTGCAATTGGTTGCGCAAGTGACTTTACCCATGACGGAGTGACCATAATTCGTAATCGTTCTACAAGATATCGAAGCATCGCATAAGAACCTCCTTGAGCACCTATGATCAAGGATGCTCGCAATTGAGTTACCGGAATACTCCCAGATGCAAGTATTTCACCAACTTCTTTTCGACTTTGCATATGAGGGGATAATTCCAAACTATCATTTACCAACCCACCAAGATAGATTATTCTTTTTACATTAGCTTTTGTAGCTGCTTTAAGAAAATTTTGAGCTTGAATTCTTTCTCTAGATGCAAATTCTCTCCAATGTCCCTTATCTCCTTCCATTGAATGCAGAAGATAATATGCAGTATCAATTCCAGTCATTGCTTTTTTTAATTGATCAACATCAAATACATCAGCCTGAACATATTTTACATTATGTGTATCTGAAAGCTTTCTTCGACTCATCCCCTTAACAGTAAATCCTAAAGAAGATAGTGTTGAGATTAATCTTGAGCCAATAAATCCAGTAGCTCCTGTAACCAAAATAGAATAAGGAGAGAGAGTAGATGATGAATCACTATCTATTTTTTGACTCATGATTCATTCAAGATGATTTTATGTGTGATATCTATTTTCAAACAAGAAAAATGTAAATCATAGAAAACATGCATAAAGGTACTCAAACAAATTAAATATTTAAACTAGTGCCATACTGTATTACTAGTGCCAAATATTAATCAAAAAAGAAAATAAGATTAAAAACAAACCTAAAATAATAATGAAAATAAAAAACTTAGCACTAGATGTAAAAGTTAGCATTAATTAAATAGCACATATCATAAAAATTTACATGGTATACATTAGGGCTAAAAAAGTAAAATTAGACAATTATCTATATTTAGTAAAAAGCGTATGGAATTCTAAAAAAAATACATCAAAACAAGAAATTGTAAAATATTTGGGAAAAGCATCAGAAGTAGTTAAAGATGACATACCAGTAGATTATAGAAATGATCCAAAGATTTTAGCAGTTTTGGCATCACATAATCCAAAAGACATTACTAAAAGAGAAGAATCAACAAAAAAATCAAAACAAGAACTATACAAAAAACTAACAGAGGGGGACATACAATCAGCTGTTAAAATTTATGAAGAATATATGAAAATTTTTGATCCTAGTGATTTTTTTGATAAGATTTTAAGACCAGTGATGTATAAAATAGGAGAAGATTGGGCAGATAATAAAATCAGCATTGCAACAGAACATGTTGCAAGTAATGTTGCCCAAACACTAGTAAAGATCATAATGGATAAAGTGTCAGGTTCTGCAAACAAAAAGAAAATTCTAGTATGTGTTCCACTTGGAGAAGAGCATCATTTAGGATGTGATGTGTTAGAGACATATCTTTCAATAAAGGGATTCAAAGTGTACAATATAGGTACATCAATACCTACAGAATCAATACTTAGTTTTATTGAATATAACAAACCAGACATAGTAATGATTTCGATTACTTTGGAAGACAATATATCAGCAGGTCAAAGATTAGTCAAGAAAATAAAAGAGCAACACAGTATTCCAATATTAGTAGGTGGATTTGCATTTCAATCAGAAAAAAATTATAAATTTGATGCCACTGTAGTACCAGATGTTAATTTGAATGAAATACCAAAAATCATCAGAACCGTCTAAGAATTAGTATTTTTCAAATTATTAGGATTATTTTTATTAACATATTTTATAATTTCAGGATAGCAAAGAATTGAACTGTGGGCTGCAGAACCAGTCCCAATGCCATAACTAACAGTAGAATCTCCAACAAAAAACAATCCTTTTACACCTGGAATTTGATGAGGCATTTTTGATTTCCACACCATTCCAGGCTCTTTAACTACAGATTCAACTAACTTCCAGGCCATTGGTCTCTCCCAGATAAGTGAAGTAAGAAATTTTGGGTAAATTAATGAAATTTCCTTTTTCATATCATTTACAATTTTTTTAATTTTATTGATATACTAGAAATGATTAAAGATAATGTAGATAAATATGCAAAAAACAGATTCAAAAAAAATTGAAACTCTTGTAAATGAGACTAAGATTCCAATTAGAATTGGATGTGTTACATCATCAGGTCATCCTATTGTGTTGTCATTATGGTATACGATGATAGATGGAAGAATTTATTGTGCCACACAAAAAAATGCAAAAATTATCACTCATATTAAAAATAATCCAACAATAGGATTTGAGATTGCAGCAGATAACCCACCATATAGAGGAATGAGAGGTCACGGAAAAGCAAAAATCATTGGAACCATGGGAAAAGGCATTTTGAATATATTAATAGACAAATATCTAGGGAATAAAATTTCAACATTATCAGAATTCCTACGAAATAATTCTGAAAACGAAGTTGCAATAGAGATATCACCAGAACGACTATTCACATATGATTATTCTAAACGAATGAAGGATGTATAAATAATGAAAGATGATGGATGTCCTACATGTTCTTCCAAAAACTTTGGAGTCCTTGAAATGATAAAAGATGATGATAGTACATCAAAATGGAAAATGCAGTGTTACAACTGTAAAAAATTTTGGTATTCATTTCATAAATAGTTTCAAATATAATTTTGAATTAAAATATAAGGCAGTATCAAGAATTAGCACTAGTAAAATTTTTAATTATTGTTTATATTATTTTAATCACAATAGATTGTGATGAATCAAAAAAGTCCAGTCAATAGAAATACGATATCAAAAGATTTTAAATTTTCATGGCGGGTAAATTGTTAACAGAATTAGTTCATCAAAACAGTTGTAAGAAAAAAAACATCATTACAGATGATCTTACTGGTGAGATGGCGTGTAGTAGCTGTGGAGTGGTTCTTGCTGAAAAATCATTAGAAACAAGGTTTGAAAATTCTGGATTTACAGATGATGGTTATTTGAATAGTAGAGTTGGAGGTAGGATTTCATTAAAAATGGCAGATAGAGGCCTGCCAACTATCATACAAGCACAGAATAAAGATTCCACAGGAAAGACACTATCAAGACAAAATCGTATATTGTTTTATCGTCTACGTATGTGGGATAGAAATAGTAGATCAGCAAACTCTCCCCAATCATTTCAAAAAGCATTTACTTTACTTGATGGATTAAGAGTGAAATTAGCTTTGCCGGATTCGGTAGTAGAACAAACAGCATATTGGTTTAGAAAAATTTCTGCAAAAAATGTACTAAAAGGAAGATCCACTTTAGTAATTCTTTGTGCAACCGCTTACATTGTATGTAGATTAACAAACACGCCAAGAACTCTTCACGATATTGCAGAAGCAGGTAATGTTAAAACAAAACACTTGCAAAGAATATACAGATTTTTAGTTAGAGAGTTAGACATTCATCCAATCGCATACAAACCAGATGAATTTGTGGCAAGACTTGCAAGAGCAATCAAGGCATCTGAGAAAACTCAGAGATTAGCATTTAGGATTCTCAGTAATGCTGAAAAAAAAGGAATTACAACTAGTAAAAATCCAATGTCTATGGCAGCTGCTGTAGTACACTTAGCATCATTAAAAAATAATGAAAAAGTATCTCAGTTAAAAATTTCTGAAATTTCTGGCATTAGTGCAGTGACAATCAGAGATAGATCTAAAGAGATCATTAAATGTTTAGGAGGTGAAATTTAATGGGTAGAACATGTAGAGGAATTTGTCAGATGCATAAAGCAGAGTCAGTCCCAAATAAGATTAGATATGAAATTGGACAAAAAAGATGTACTTTCTGTGGCATATTTTTGTCACTTGATGATACTCGATGTATTTGTTGTAAAGCAGTTTTGAGAACAAGAGCCAGAGGCAAGAAAAATTAAATCAACTATTGAATTTCATTTTTTAGTTGATTCAAAAAACTATTCAAAATTTTGGTCCTTTTTTTAGCCTCAATTTTACCAGATTTTGTATTCATAAGAGATTCCAGTTTGAGTAGTTTTTGATACAAATGGTCCAGAGTCCAAATTTTATCATCTGGAATTCTATTTTTACAAAAGGGATCTTTTACATTATAGAATGGTCTTTTTTCAGAACCACCAACTGCAAATACTCGGGCAATTCCTATTGCTCCAATGGCATCCAATCTATCGGCATCCTGAAGAATTTTACCAATTATTGTAGTAGGAACTTTATTTTGAGAAAAACTATGCTCACGTATAGCATCAGATATTATTTGAATTTCTTCATTAGTGAAATTAAATTTTTTTAAAATCTTTTTTGATTTTTTAGCACTTTGTATTGAGGAAAGTTTTGAGCGTTTATCAGATTTTGGATATGAAATAATATCGTGAAGTAAAACTGCAGATAGCACAAGTTTTTCGTTTACTCGTTCTTTTTTACATATCATTTGTGCGTTTTTATACACACGCATTATGTGTGTAAAATCATGGGCAGAGTCATTATCCATTAAACCTTGTATTTCCTTCTTTAGCAAATTTACAACATTCATACTAAAACCTCCATAATCTAGGCCTTACAAATTTTAATTTTTTATATGTAATTAAATGAGCCCAATTAATAGAC
>Ga0207952_1001324_pt1 | contig 10890 bp, 15 predicted proteins | sample SubbioR12Aug_8Ca_FD_184831 | JGI IMG/M metagenome (GOLD analysis project Ga0207952, IMG submission 184831) | Serpentinite rock and fluid subsurface biosphere microbial communities from McLaughlin Reserve, California, USA - CR12Aug_8Ca (SPAdes) | ecosystem: Environmental > Terrestrial > Deep...
CGTGTTGCGGCGCCTGCCGCCAATTCCAGTGGAGGGTTGTGATGACCGAGATCGAGATGAAGACCGAAGCCGAAGTGGGAGAGTTCACCGACGAGCTGAGCGACGAGGCGCTCGACCGCGCGGAGGGGGACCTGTGCTTAGCGCCTTCAACTTATGGTCAGCTCCGGTAGCTAACCGCTGACGGCGGTGCTGTGCCTCCTGCTTTCATGCAGTTGTGCATGAGGCGGGACGGCCGGCTGCCACTCAACGGCTTGGCTTTCTGTAACTGCACCCTGCACAGGAGGACCTCATGTCCGAGATGGAAACGAAGACCGAAGTCGAGACCGAAGAGTTCACCGACGAGCTGAGCGACGAGGCGCTCGACCGGGCGGAGGGGGGCTTCGCGACTGTTTTTGACGCCTGTTCGAGCTGACCTGCTGCCAGTAGCTGACCGCTGACGGCGGTGCTGGGCCTCCTGCTTCATGCGGGTGCATGTGGCGGGACGGCCGGCAGCGACACAACGGCTTGGCTTTCTGCAACTGCGCCCTGCACAGGAGGACCTCATGTCCGAGCTTGAAATGAAGACCGACGTGGAAGCCGAAGAGTTCACCGACGAGCTGAGCGACGAGGCGCTCGACCGGGCGGAGGGGGCTGCTTGGTCTTATACCAATCCGCGCTGAGGTTGACTCTTGTAGGGGATTCCCACGCTGTGAGATTTCTGATTCGATGTCGTGAGACCATGTTTGGCACGACGGAGGGATCGGATGGGTGCTCCCCTGACGGTGACGCGATCGGATCACACGCCATCTGATCTGCGCTGTTTTGCTGGCAAGTGCGCGGATGGGGCGCAGGTTCGTCGGCTTTTAGCGCTGGCGTTGGTTCTGGAAGGCCGGTCTCGCAGCGAGGCGGCAGCGCAGAACGGCATGGACCGGCAAACGCTGCGGGACTGGGTCCATCGTTACAACACGGCCGGGATCGAAGGTTTGAAGTCCCATACCAGCCCCGGCCGTGCGCCGGCTCTGAGCGCGGCACAGATGGCTGAGTTGAGAGCACTGGTCGTCAAGGGCCCTGATCCAGCCGAGCACAAGGTTGTGCGCTGGCGATGCGTGGATTTGCAGGCCGAAGTGGCCCGACGGTTCGCCGTGGAAGTGCATGAGAGCACGATCGGCAAGTGGCTGCACCAGCTCCGGCTGACCCGGCTGCAACCTCGGCCATACCATCCCAAGAAGATTGCCGAGGCGGAGGAGGCTTTTAAAAAAACTTCGCCAGCCTGCTGAAGGAGGCGCTGCTCTCGCGCACCATCGGCGGGCCGACCGAGATCTGGTTCCAGGATGAGGCCAGGGTCGGCCAGAAGGGAGGCCATGCCTATGTCTGGGCACCGATCGGCTCGCGCCCGCTGATGATACGAGACAACCGCCACAGCTCGGCCTATCTCTTTGGCGCGATCTGCCCGGACCGCGCCGTCGGTGCTGCGATCATCATGCCCACGGTCAACGCCGAAGCGATGAGCCATCATCTGAAAGAGATCAGCACCCAGGTCGCGCCAGGCGCCCACGCCGTATTGATCTGCGACGGCGCCGGTTGGCATCAAACCGGCGGGCGACTGCACGTCCCGGACAACATCACGCTGCTGCCCTTGCCACCCTACTCCCCGGAGCTGAACCCAATGGAGAATGTCTGGCACTACCTGCGCGAAAACACACTCTGCTCCCTGGTCTGGGACACCTACGAGGACATCGTCGACGCCTGCACAACCGCATGGCACTTCCTCATCGACGATCCACAACGCATCCGCTCAATCGGAACCCGCGAATGGGCATGTGTCTGCGCGGCGACAATCAAGGTGAGAGGTCAGCGTCAATCAGGATGAGAAAGCGCCGGCGGGGTTGGGTCGAAGGGAGGGCGTAGCCCGACCGGAGAGCCAGCCCCGCCGGCGGCGCGTTTGAAGACGCGTCTGGCGGTCGGGTGGGGTTGGGCGAAGTTGTTGATCTGTCTCGAAAACGAGGGATCGACATTTTGCCTGGCCTCCACATCACCGACCACCAGACGAGGCTGTACATGAGCTACCGACAGACACTGACCGTCGAGGCGGCTGCGGCGAAGGCCGGGTTCTCGACCGCCACCGCCTACCGGGTCGAGGCCGATCCGCGCCTGGCGTCACAGAAGCGGGCGCCGAGGGGACGGCGACGGCCCGATCCCCTGGAACCGTATTGGGAGGCCGAGGTCGTGCCGATTCTGCGGGCGGCGCCGGGCATCCGGGTGATCGGCGTGCTCGACGAGCTGCGTCGGCGCCATCCGGAACTGAACCCCAACGTCCGCCGCACGCTCGAACGGCGGATCGGTGCCTGGCGCGCCTTGCACGGCCCGGAACAGGACATCATCTTCCGCCAGGAGCATGCGCCCGGTCGGCTGGGCCTGTCGGACTTCACCGACACGAGCGTGCTCGGCATCTCGATCGCCGGTGTTGCATTGGGTCATCGGCTTTATCACTTCCGGCTGGCGTTCTCGGGCTTCGAGCACGCCCACGTGGTTCTGGGGGGTGAGAGCTTCGTTGCCCTGGCCGAGGGGCTGCAGAATGCGCTGTGGGCGCTCGGCGGCGTGCCGAAGGAGCATCGCAGCGACAGCCTGTCGGCGGCGTTCCGCAACCTGACGGCCGATGCGCAACAGGATCTGACGCAGCGCTATCAAGGCCTCATGCGCCATTACGCGATGGAACCGTCGCGCAACAACGCCGGTGTCGCGCACGAGAACGGTTCGATCGAAAGCGCACACGGTCACCTGAAGAGGGCGCTCGAGGATGCGCTGCTGTTGCGCGCCAGCCGCGACTTCGGCGACCTCGAGGCCTATCGGGCTTTCGTCGACGAGATCGTCGGGCGGCGCAATGCCAACAACCGCAAGCGCATCGCGTTGGAGCGCCCGGTCCTGGGCGCTCTGCCGCCACGGCGCACCGCCGACTTCGAGGAAAAGCTCATCGCTGTCACGTCCAGCGGCGGCTTCATCCTGCGACGCGTGTTCTACACCGTGCCGTCGCGCCTGATCGGCCATCGCCTCCGCGTGCGCATCCATGACGACCGGCTCGAATGCTTCCTCGGCGCCACGCCCGTCGCTACGTTGCGGCGCGGCCGGCCGGTGTCGGACAGCAAGGGCGGTCACGTTGTCGACTACCGCCATGTCATCCACGCCTTGCGCAGGAAGCCGATGGCACTGCTCAATCTGGTCTACCGAGACCAGCTGTTCCCGCGGCCGGCTTATGCACGAGCCTTCGAAGCGTTGCGCGAGCAATGTGAAGAGCGCCGGGCCTGCAAGGTCATGGTCGGACTGCTTGCGCTCGCCCATGAGCGCGCCTGCGAGGCCGAGCTGACGATCCTGATCGACGCCGATCTCGACGCCGGACGATTGCCTGACCTGGCGGCGCTACGAATGCGCTTGCGACCCGAAGAGACACCGATCCCGGCGATCGTCGTCGAACTCGCACCGCTGGCGATCTACGACGAGCTGGCGACAATCGACGTCGTGGCAGCAGCGAGCTCCAGCGAGGTCGCACCATGACAACGACCATGACCGTCGATGCCGCTCGCGTCGAGCTGCTGCTCTCGGAGCTGCGCCTGCCGAGCATGAAGGCCATCTGGCCGAAACTCGCGGCGCAATCCGACAAGGAAGGCTGGCCCGCCGCAAAGTTCCTCGCCGCGCTGGCTGAACATGAGACGGCCGACCGCGGCCGCCGCCGCTTCGAACGCCATCTGGCCGAGGCGCGATTGCCTGCGGGCAAGACCATCGCCGCCTTCGACTTCGAGGCGACACCGATGCTCTCGAAAGCCCAGATCATGGCACTCGCCGGCGGTGACGTCTGGCTCAAGACCGGCGCCAACGTGCTGCTGTTCGGCCCGCCCGGCGGCGGAAAAAGCCATCTCTCGGCCGCGCTCGGGCTCGCCCTCGTCGAAAACGGCTGGCGCGTTCTGTTCACGCGCACCACCGACCTGGTACAGCGCCTGCAGGTGGCGCGCCGGGAGCTGGCGCTCGAAAGCGCCATCGCCAAGCTCGACCGCTACGACCTGCTGATCCTCGACGACATCGCCTACGTCTCCAAGGATCAAGCCGAGACCAGCGTCCTCTTCGAGCTGATCGCCGCCCGCTACGAGCGGCGATCCATGCTGATCACCGCCAACCAGCCGTTCGGCGAATGGGGAAGGATCTTCCCCGATCAGGCCATGACACTCGCCGCCATCGACCGGCTCGTCCATCACGCAACCATCCTCGAGATCAACGTCGAAAGCTACCGTCGAAAGGCTGCCCTCGACCGCAAGCGCGGCCCCGGAAGGCCACCTGCACACACCACACAGAAGGAGCTCGGAAAAACTCCTGATTGACGCCGCGCGACAATCAAACCGCGTCAATCAGCTTGTAAAGCTCGCGGCCAACGACAATCATCCTCTATCCGGCCGCCTTCTCTCATCCTGATTGTCGCGCCGCTCTCATCCAGGTTGTCGCGCTATAATGTGTCAGTATTTAAGCGGATTGGTATTACACTTCCTGCGAGTGCTCTCACGGCCCGCCAGTAGCTGACCGCTGATGGGGCGCTGTGCCTCCTGCTTTCATGAGAGTGTACGATGATCGGCAAGCGCAAGGTTCTCAAGGCGGGCGTGCTCGCAGGTGTGGCGGGAGCCTTGGCTGGCGGCGGGCTCGGCAGACTTCGCGCCGCTCCTGTGGCTGCGCGCGTCCGTCCATCCGGCCCGCAGTGGCCGTCGGCAGCCGATTGGGCCGATCTCAGAGCCAGGCTTACCGGAGAGCTTGAGGCCGTGGAGACTCCCGCAGGCGGTATCGTCGCTCGGGCGAAGGGGGATGCGTCGCCGGCATCGACGCGCGATCTGGCTAATCCGTTCTTCATTCAGGAATTTTCCGGAGGGACCCAGGCCGCAGGTTGGTCCGATGGATGGATATCCTCGCCCAGCGTCCATGCCGCCATTCCAGAGAATGCCGAGGACGTGGCCATTGCCGTAAGATTTGCCCGCGAGAGGAATCTTCGTCTCGTCATCAAGGGTGGCGGACACAGCTATCTGGGGCAATCGAATGCTCCGGACAGCCTCATGATCTGGACGCGCAAGCTCGATGCTCTGAAATGGCACGATGGCTTCGTTCCGCAGGGATGCGCCGGGACGATCGCACCACTGTCTGCGGTGAGCGTCGGCGCGGGTGCGAAGTTCGTCGATCTGTATGACTTCGTGACGACGCAACGCGGACGCTACGTGCAGGGCGGCGGCTGTACGACCGTGGGGGTCGGCGGACACCTGCAGACCGGCGGATTTGGCAGCTTCTCGAAGTATGGTGGTCTCACCGCGGCGGGACTTCTGGAAGCTGAGATCGTCACGGCCGACGGTACGATCAGGACAGTCAATGCCTGCCGTGATGCCGAGCTGTTCTGGGCACTGAAGGGCGGAGGCGCCGGCTGGGGCGTTACGACGCGTCTGACGCTTGCGACTCATCCGCTGCCCGCGACTTTCGGCGCCGTCAACCGGACTTTCAGGGCGGCATCAGATCATGCCTACCGCCGATTGGTCGAAGCATTCCTGGCATTTTCTCGCGACGCTCTCGTCAATCCTCACTGGGGCGAGCAGGTGACTTTCAGCTCCGGCAACGTGCTCGATGTCCGCATGGTGTTCCAGGGATTGATGGAGAAGGAAGCGACGGCCGTGTGGGAGCCATTCGACTCACGGGTCGGGGAATGGCGTGGCGAAGTATCCGAATCAACCGGAACCCGGCTTGTCGTGATGCCGGCGCGGCATTGGTGGGATTTCGAGTACAGGAAGAAGCACTTCCCAAAGTCGATTCGGGTCGATGACCGGCCCGGTGCGCCGCCTGGCCGTTTCTGGTGGCAGGGCAACACCGACGAGGTCGGCATCTTCATCGCGGATTACGAGTCTGCCTGGCTCCCTGAAACTTTGCTTTCGGGCAAGAATGTCGGCTCGCTTGCGCGAGCGCTTTTCGATGCATCGCGACACTACCCGGTGACGCTGCACTACAACAAGGGCCTCGCCGGCGCTACGGCTGAGCGCATCAAAGAGGCGCGGGAGACGCCAATTCATGCCGCCGCGCTCGATGCATTTGCGCTCGCCATCATCGCGGGCGGCCAGCCGAAGGTCTATCCGGGGATTGCAGGTCTCGGCCCCGAGGAGGATGCGGCGCGTGCGGAGGCGGCAAGGATCCGTGCTGCCTTCGGGATCGTGAGAAGTATGGCGCCGGAAAGTGGATCGTATTCGTCGGAAATGAGTTTTCACGAGGTGAACTGGCGCGAGGTGGCTTGGGGGGAGCATTATCAGCGGCTCCTCGACGTGAAGAGGAAGTACGATCCCGACGGCCTGTTTACGGGCCATCACCAGGTCGGAAGCGAATTTTGGACAGCCGATGGCTTTACGCGCGTGCCGAACTGATGTTCGACGCCGCGCCCGTCGAGGCCGCTGCCCCGCTTCCCATGGAACACCCGCGACAGGAGATAGCGATCATGAATGCCGAGACGATCACCATCGGAACGAGCGTCAGGGAAGCATCGGCCTCGGCCATCGTGCGGTCGTACATGGGCTGGTCGACGGGTGCCGGCCTGCTGCCGATCCCGCTGCTCGACCTCGCGCTGATCGTCGGCGTGCAGGTGAAGATGCTGCACGACATGTCGAAGCTCTACGGCGTGCCGTTCCGGGCCAACATGGTGCGGCCGCTGATCGTGACGCTGGTGAGCGGCGGCGGCTCGATTGCCCTTGCACCGCCGGTGGCGAGCCTGGTGAAGGCGATCCCCGGGATCGGGATGGTGGCCGGGGCGCTGACCCTGCCGGCGCTGGCAGCGGCGTCGTGCTACGCGACGGGGCGCGTGTTCATCCAGCATTTCGAGAGCGGCGGCACGTTCCTCGACTTCGACGCGGCCAAGGTGCGGGCCTACTACGAGCAGCAGTTCAACGCCGCCAAGGCGGTGTGACGGAAGCGTGACGTCTTCGCAGAGGGGGGGCGCCTCGTTCTGCCTTGCTTCGGACGAGATCGGGTGATGAATTGACGGCTCTTCTTCAAACGACATGGAGCGATGCGATGACCGAGTTCGAGACGAAGATCGAAGCCGAAGAGTTCACCGACGAGCTGAGCGACGAGGCGCTCGACCGGGCGGAGGGGGCTTTGGCATGCGGACTAGCTGCTTGCAACTGTTGGTGGTTTTCTCCTACTTTCTCAAAATCTGGGATGGATCTTCATGTGAAGCAGTCGCATGGGTCTGAAAGCTGATTATCAGACCTTCCCCGTCGTTCGCGCGCCGCCTTTGCTTGGTCAAGAGCGTTGCGGCGTCGGTTTTCACTTCATACCAGCTGGAATTCAACACGCTTGCCGCAGGCCTTGGCGTAGCGGCGGATCGTCTCAAATGTTGGTGAGTGTTTGGGATCACGCAGCGAGCTTTCCAAACGTGAGACGGCACTCTTGGACGTCCCCATCCGGAGTGCAATTTCGTCCTGGGTCAGGCCCGATTGTTTGCGCGCTTCAAGTAGAGACCGCAGCGCGGCATATTCATCGGCGCCCGCTTCCCAGGCCTCTTTGAATCCAGGCCGCAGCATCGCCTTTGCCAAAGCCTTTTTTCCATTGTGACGGACAGGCTTGAAACCTTGGTCGTTCATGACTGCACCTCCTTCAAGCGCTTGCGAGCCAGCTTGAGGTCCTTATCGGGCGTCGCCGGGCTCTTTTTCACAAAGCTATGCAAGATCACCAACTCGCGACCAACCTGCGTACAATAGAACGCCCGGCCGATCCCTTCGGGACCCTTGCACCGTAACTCGAACAGTCCTCCACTCATTGGACGCGAATGGGGCATTCGAAGATCGCGGCCATCCTCCTCCAGCCATTCAACCAGGCGGAGGTAGTCGGCATAGATGCCGACAGGCCATTCCTCGATCTCCCGCCTTACCCGGTCGTTGTAGTAGAGAACCGTCCACATGCGTTAAGTTGCCATATTTGATAACTTTTGTCGACCCTTTAGTGCACCGATTGGAGGGCACATGACCCATTGGCGCTCCGCGCGACTTATTCTTCAGCGAAGCCCCGCGCAACCGGCTGCCACTCAGCGGCTCTGCTTTCTGTAACTGCGCCCTGCACAGGAGGACCTCATGTCCGAGCTGGAACTGAAGACCGACATGGAAGTGGAAGAGTTCACCGACGAGCTGAGCGACGAGGCGCTCGACCGGGAGGGGGCTTTTTGTTGTACAGCCGACGTGCAGCCGATAGCTGGCTACTGACGGCGGCGCTGTGTCTCATGCGGTTGCATGTGGCAGGACGGTCAGCAGCAGCGGCCCTTTACGGCCCCTCCTGACCGAACACCGCCTCTGCCTGCTCATGCCACGGCAATCCGGCGACGGCGACGAGATCGCCGAGCGATAGCGCCGGCGGTTCCCGCCGCACGACGAGCCGCTCCAGAACATCCGGCGACAGGTAGGCGAGGCGCATCATCCGGCCGACGAAGCGGTCCGAGATGTTCTCCGCGGCGGCAATGTCCTGAAGGGTCGCCATGGCGCCGGTCTCGAGCTTGCGCCGCCAGCCCCACGCGCGGGCGACGGCGCGAAGAAGATGGGGCCCCTGATCTGCGGGTTCGGCGGCCTCCCTGTCGGCCGGCGGCAGGATCCTGGGCCGCCCGTTGCGCTTGCGGACGGCAAGCGGGATGACGATGCGAAGGGTGGCGGACGACGGGATCATGCGTGGCTCCCCGGCGGGGCCGCGATCATGTCGCGAACCAGCGATCCGAAGCCGTCGCTGCGCAGGTCGACGGCGACGCTGCCGGCGCCGACGGTGACGCGCTCGACCAGGAGGCGGACGATCCTGGCCCGCTCGGCGGGGAACAGCGAGCCCCACAGCCGGTCGAAGCCGGCGAGGGCCTCGACGACGGCTCGCTCGTCGACATCCCCGTCCTGCTGGCGCAAGGCCTCGATGGTCCTGGCCGCTACCTCGGGGGCGCGGATCATGCGGCGGATTTCGCCGACGACGGCGGCCTCGACCATGCCGGCCGGCAGGCGGCGGGGGCCGGCGTTTTCGCCGGCACGGCTGCGGATCAGATCCATGGAAGTGTAGTAGCGATAGAGCCGGGTGCCCTTCCTGGTCGCCGTGGGGGTCATGGCGGCGCCGGCCTCGGTGAAGATGATGCCCTTGAGCAGCGCCGGGTCCTGGGAGCGCGTGTTCGCGGCCCGCAGCCGGGGGCTCTGGCGAAGGGTGCCGTGCGCCTTGTCCCAGAGGTCGCGGTCGACGATGGCGGCATGCTGGCCGGGATAGGCGGCGCCCTTGTGGACGGCCTCGCCGACGTAGACGCGGTTGTTCAGCAGCTTGTAGATGAACCCCTTGTCGATCGGCCTGCCGCGTTTGTTACGGACGCCTTCGGCGACCATCGCCCTGGCCAGCACGGTGGCGGAGCCGATTGCCACGAACCGCTCGAAGATCATGCGGACGGTCGCGGCCTCGGCCTCGTCGACGATCAGCTTGCGGTTCTCGACCCGATAGCCCAGAGGCACGACCCCGCCCATCCACATGCCGCACTTGCGTGAGGCGGCGACCTTGTCGCGGATCCGCTCGCCGATGACCTCGCGCTCGAACTGGGCGAAGGACAGCAGGATGTTCAACGTCAGCCGGCCCATGCTGGTCGTGGTGTTGAAGGACTGCGTGACCGATACGAAGGTGACGTTGTTGCGGTCGAGGACCTCGACCAGCCGGGCGAAGTCCATCAGCGAGCGCGACAGCCGATCGATCTTGTAGACCACCACGACATCGACCAGCCCTGCCTCGATGTCGGCGAGCAGGTGCTGCAATGCCGGCCGCTCCAGGGTGCCGCCGGAGAAGCCGCCGTCGTCGTAACGCTCGCGGATGGCGGCCCAGCCCTCGGCCCTCTGGCTGGCGACATAGGCCTCGCAGGCCTCGCGCTGGGCGTCGAGGCTGTTGAACTCCATGTCGAGGCCTTCCTCGCTCGACTTGCGGGTATAGATGGCGGAGCGCAGGCGGCGGGGCAGGGCGGCGACGGCAGGTCCTTTCATCGCCGGTCCCCGGCGGCGGCGCGGATGCCGAAGAGGCGCCAGCCGTTCCACTGCGTGCCGGTGATGGCGCGGGCGATGGCGGAGAGGGACTTGTAGCGACGCCCCTCGAACTCGCAGCCGTCCCTGGCGACGGTGACGGTGTGCTCGACGCCCGGCCATTCGCGGACCAGCCGCGTGCCGGCGACCGGGTTGCGAGGGTCCGGCATGATCGCCCTGCGGCCGGTCCTGCCTTCGACCTCGCCGGCCAGCAGATCGAGGGTCCGCCGGGTTTCGCGCGACAGCCCGCCCCGGGTCAGTTCCTGGAGGCGCCATCCGATCCTGAGTTCGAGGTAGCCGCGGCTGTTGTTCGGCGCCGGGGTGGCGAACAGCGCTTCCCACCTGGCCTTCGTCTCGCCGACCGACATCCGCTTCAGCGCCATCAGCTGGGCCAGCACCGGGGCGGCGGTTTCTCGTGGCCGTGGCGGGCGTTGTCGATTCATCGCGGCGGGCGCCTGCGCCAACACCTTGTCCTGTTTGATCATGCACTTCTCCGTTCGAGGGTGTTTGCATGACGGCTTCGGTGGGGCGGCAAGTCGACGAAACTGTCTCCGTTGTCCGGAGATAAAGGACTGGCTTCGCGCGCATGAAGGCGGACGAGGCCGCGCGCCAGGAGCCCGGCGATCTCGGCCAGGCGCTCGGCGGCGGTCATGCGGTCGGGGTGGAGGGGATTGGGTGTCGGGGAATTCATCGCCATCAATCGCGCTAAGGGTTTCGCGTGCGATCAATCTAGTGGATACCGTCTAACATTTGAGTCCCGCGGAGGATTCCGCCGGCGGGATGGACATGCGAGTCTGCCGCATGCGACGAGGAATATCGATCACTCTCAAGCCGGCCGTCCGGC
>Ga0207952_1001325_pt1 | contig 10878 bp, 5 predicted proteins | sample SubbioR12Aug_8Ca_FD_184831 | JGI IMG/M metagenome (GOLD analysis project Ga0207952, IMG submission 184831) | Serpentinite rock and fluid subsurface biosphere microbial communities from McLaughlin Reserve, California, USA - CR12Aug_8Ca (SPAdes) | ecosystem: Environmental > Terrestrial > Deep...
AGGAAGGCGCCCTTATCCACGGACTTCATATACGCTTCCTTCGGCTCAACCAGCTTCTTTTCAACAAGGTCCATCAGCGTGTCGTTCATGGTCGCCATGCCGAGTCGCTTGGACGTCTGCATCATGCTCGGAATCTGGAACGTTTTGCCTTCGCGAATGAGGTTCGAGATGGCGGGCGTCACGAGCAGAATTTCGCGCGCCGCCACGCGACCGCCCCCGATCTTCTTGCAGAGCACCTGCGAGACCACGCCCTTCAGCGACTCCGAAAGCATCGTCCGGACCTGCTCCTGACGATCCGCTGAGAACTGGTCGATGAGGCGGTCGATCGTGCTCGCCGCCGTCGTTGTATGCAGCGTGCCGAACACGAGGTGGCCCGTCTCGGCGGTCTCGATGGCGATGGCCACGGTCTCGAGATCGCGGAGTTCTCCGACGAGGATGATGTCCGGATCCTCGCGCAGCGCCGCGCGCAGCGCACTCTTGAATGAATCGGTGTGCACGCCCACCTGTCGCTGCGTGATCACGCAGCTCTTGTTCTCGTGCACGAACTCAATCGGGTCCTCGATCGTGATGACATGGTCCGAGCGCGACTTGTTCACCAAATCGATCAGCGAACAGAGCGTCGTGGACTTTCCGGAACCGGTGGGGCCGGTCACGAGCACAAGACCCTTGGTGAGGTAGCAGAGCGCCTGCACTTCGGGTGTCACACCGAGCTGCTCGGCGGTCACGATGGTGCTGGGAATGACGCGGAACACCGCTGCCATACCCTTGCGGTCTTTCAGGATGTTCGACCGGAACCGCGCGACGCCCTCGATCTCGTACGCGAAGTCAGAGTCGTTGTGTTCGTTGAATTCCTTCTTGTTGCGCTCAGGGGTGATGGAAAAGAGCAACGCCTCCATCTGGTCGTTGGTGAGTTTGTCCTGACCCTCGATCCTCACCATTTCCCCGTGCTTTCGCAGGATCGGCGGCTCCCCAACGCGCATGTGCAGGTCGGACCCGTTTTCCCTGACCAGCGTGCGCAGCAGTTCCTCCATCTGCATTCGTGCCCGGTCGCCGGCCACCGACGCGATTCTCACGCTCTTGCGCTGCGCGGGGCGCGACGCGGGCGCATCCTCCGGAGGCAGGTCCATGGGCTTGAACATGCCGGTGCGGCGCGCAAAGTCGCCCTTGTCATCCACGACAACCGAAACGTTCCACTTGCCGTCCTGCAACATCGCGCGCACGGCGAACACGCCATCCGGAGCGACGTACTGGAACTTCGCCGGTACGCGCGCATCGATGTTCTGGCTGGCCTGCGCCGGTGCAATCTCCTTGATCAGCGCGATCACCTGGGGGCCGCTCAGTGACTTCGTCACGGGCTTCTCCGCACCGTCCACCTTGAACATCGCGCCTTCCGCTTCGCGCAGGATCAGCTCATCGGCGCGGTTCTGGATCATCGATTGGAGCAGCTTGTCGAGTTGGGCCATTTAACGGCGGCTTACGGTTGACGGTGGACGGACTACGGGAACGGCGGGGTCGGGACGCCGCCCGGTGGGCAGTCGGCCAGCGCACGCTTCTCCAGCTGTATGGTAGTGTGATGAATGCCCATCTCGCTCGCACGTGCCGTCATGGCCTCGAGCGCCCGCTGGTGTACCGCGACTTCGCGAACTACGGCGTGCGCGCTCATCGCCACGACGCCAGACGTCAGCGTCCAGACATGGAGGTCGTGGACTGACTCCACGTCCTCGATCGCCTCGAGCGCTCGCCGCACCTCCACGACGTCGATGTGCGCCGGCGTGGACTCGAGCAGGATGTCCACGCTCTCGCGCACGAGCTTCCAGCTCCCGCGCACGATGAGCGCCGTCATCAGGATCGACGCCACGGGGTCGGCGAGCATCCAGCCGAGGTAGCGGGCGCAGAGCGCTGCGGCGATGGCGGCCACAGAGCCCAGGAGATCGCTGAGCACGTGGAGATACGCGCCCCGGACATTCAGCGAATGTCCGGCGCTGGAATGCAACAGCCGCGCGGCGACGACGTTCACCGCGAGGCCGCCCACGGCCACGAAGAACATCACACCGGTTTCCACCGGCTCCGGAGCCCGGAGGCGTCCGATGGCCTCCCAGATGATCAACGCCGACACCGCCAGCAGCGCAGCGCCATTCAGGAGCGCCGCAAGAATCTCGAACCGCAAATATCCGTAGGTGCGGCGCGGCGTGGCCGGTTGCCGCGCCAGCCAGGCGACGAAGAGTGAGAAGGCCAGTGCGCCGACGTCGGTCAGCATGTGCCCGGCGTCGGCCAGCAGCGCGAGCGAGTTCGAGACGATGCCGCCGATGACTTCCGCAACCAGGAAGACTGACGTGAGGATCAGGGCGATGCGCAGCGCCCGCGACACCCCGGCATCGGCCTGTTCGCGGTGATGCACCTGCGCCCCGCGGTCAAAGGCCTGACCGTGGCGATGCCCATCACCATGGTCGTGGTCGTCCGCCGTCAAGTGCTGGCGACTCGTCGCAGCACAGTCATAGCTTTTATCCGTGCTGGCCAAGCTATCGCTCATCGTGGTTCTTCTTGTCCTCAACGGCTATTTCGTCGCGGTGGAGTTTGCGCTCGTACGCGCGCGCCGGTCGCGCCTGCAAGCTATGATGCGCGCCGGCGATCCCATCGCCCGGTTTGCGTACAAGGCCACCGATGCAAAGAATCTCACCAAGATTCTCTCTGCGGGCCAGTTGGGAATAACGCTGGCCTCGCTGGGGTTGGGCTTTGCGGCGGAAAGCACGCTTGGGCACATGTTCGAGGGCTGGTTCGCGGCGCTCCCCTTGGCGATCGACGCCTCCCTGCGGGTCAGCATCGCGGCCGGAGTGGCCATCCTGTTCGCCACGTACCTGCATGTGGTCTTTGGCGAGCTGGCCCCCCGCGCCGTGGCACTGAATCACCCGGAAACGTTCGCCAAGTGGCTGGCGCCCCCGCTGTATGCATTCGCCTGGCTGACGACGCCGTTCATCTGGATTCTCCACTCGTCCGCGGTGGCCGTCCTCAGGCTCTTCCGCCAACCGGAGCCCAACGAATCCGAGTCGGTGCACTCGCCACAGGAGCTTCGAATCCTTGTGGAGCAGGCCGAGAAGGAGGGAACTCTGCAGCACACGGACGCCGAGATGATCGACGCCGTGTTCGAGTTCTCGGAAAAGAACGCCCGCGAGGTGATGACGCCGCGCACGAATATCATGGCGATCCCTGTCACCGCGACGCTGGATGCCGCGCTCGCGATTGTGCGCGAGGGTCAGTTTTCGCGGTATCCCGTGTACGAGGACTCGATCGACAACATCGTCGGCATGGCGCACGCCCGCGACTTGCTCTGGGCGGTGGTTGACGGCCGCGAACCGTTCCAGATGCGCGACTTCACCCGCCGCGTTCATGTGGTGCCCGGCACGCGCGAGGTGGAGGACGTGCTCTCCGACTTCAAGCGGATGAAGGAGCACCTGGCCATCGTCCTCGATGAGTTTGGCGGTACCGCCGGCCTGGTAACGATGGAGGACCTGCTCGAAGAACTCGTCGGCGACATTCGCGACGAATTCGACGAGACGACGGAACTTGGAGTCCCCCGGGCGGCGCCCGGCGAACTGCTGGTGGCGGGCTCCACGTCGATCAGCGACATCAATGCGAAGTACGGCTTGACGGTGCCCGACGACGACTACACCACGATTGGCGGCTACGTCTTCGGCGCGATTGGCCGACTCCCCATGCCAGGCGACCGCGCCGAGGGCGGCGGCGCAACGTGGATTGTGCGCGGGATGGTCGGGCGGAGAGTGGAGACGCTGGCTCTGGAAAGGGCAACCGCGAGTACGCAGTAGACAGTACACCGTAGACCGAGTGCGGCATCGAGCTGCCCTGTGCCGCACTCGACGTACCGCCTACGACCTACTGTCTACTCGCAGTTGAAGCCACAATCTTCGCACACGCCAGTATCGCCTCGATCATCGACTCCGCCCGCGCGATTCCCTTCCCGGCGATGTCGATCGCTGTGCCGTGGTCCGGGCTGGTCCGCGGAAACGGCAGGCCGAGCGTCACGTTCACTGCGCTGCCAAAACTCGCGACCTTGATCGCCGTCATTCCCACGTCGTGGTATGGCGCGATCACGGCGTCGAACTCGCCCCGCATCGCGCGGACAAACACGGTGTCGGCGCTGAATGGCCCGGCGATTCCTGCGGCTCGCGCCGCCGGCTCGAGTATTTGCCTGTCCTCGTCGCCAAAGCGGCCGCCGTCACCAAGGTGCGGATTCATGCCGCAGAGAGCCACCCGGGGCACTGGGATGCCAAACCAGTCACGCAGCCCCTGGATCGTCGTTGCGGCCGCGGCGGCGATCGACTCCATCGTCACGGCCGCCGGCACGTCACGCAGCGCAATGTGCGTTGTGGCCAGCACCACGCGGAGCTTCTCTGAGGCGAGCATCATCGCCGTTCGCGTGCCGGTGAGCGCCGCCAGCATCTCGGTGTGCCCGGGATAGTCATAGCCGCCGGCGTGTAGCGCCTGCTTGTCGATGGGCCCGGTCACGATGCCGGACACCGCGCCCGACCGTGCCAGTCGGACCGCTCGTTCGATGGCGAGCCCGGAGAACCGTCCGGCCTCGGCGACCGAGCCTCCCGGAGTCCAGGTCCCGACACTGAGGTCGACGTTGGTCTCCGTGCCTGCGGGCCCGACGATGGTCGCCTCAACAGCGGCCTGAACGCGCGTATCCGCGAGCGCCTTCCGTATGACCTCAGGACCAATACCGCGTGGGTCACCCAGTGTGATGGCGAGGCGCGCGCGCTCAGCCATTTCCCGGCTGCCGGCTACGGGACGACCGTTTTGGTCGCGTCCTTCGCCGGCGGATCGAGAAGCAGGCGCACATACTGCTCGCGGCGCAGCTGGTCGAGCATCCGACGAATCTGCTTTTCCTGCATGAGCTGACCCCGAATCCGATCCTTGTAGTCGGCGACGGTAAAATCGCCGCCTTCCGCGCGATCAGTCACCTGGATCAGACCGATCTTCGGGTGGCCCGAGCGTGGGTCAGGAATTTCGAACGGCTTGGTGAAGCCTCGCACCGGCACGCCGTCCATCGCCGCCTTATAGAAGTCCGGGAGCGAGTCCACGGGAAACCCGTCCGGCACGCTGCGTTCTTCGGCTGGGTCGTGAAACCGGGCGGACAGCGAGTCAAACGGCGTGCCCGCCGCCCACACACGAAGCACCGAATCCGCAAGCGTACGTGCGCGCGCAACGTCTGCACTGTCGATCGGCGGAGTGATCAGGATGTGGCGCGACTTCACTTCTGCTGGTTGCACTCGGTCAATGCGGATGATGTGAAAGCCGAAGCTTGTCTCGACGAGGGGTGCGAGCGAGCCAGGCGTCAACCGCGGATCGAAAATCGCGCGCTCGAACTCGGGCACAAACCCGCTGCCCCGCCGCGCCCAACCAAGGTCGCCTCCGAGTTCGCGCGACGCCGGGTCCATGGACTCACGCCTGGCCACCGCGGCGAAGTCGGCTCCGCCGCGGATCTCGATGAAAAGTGATTCCGCCTTGGCGCGTGCCTTTGCGCGCGCCTCAACCGACGCATGCGGCGCAATGACGATCTGGCGAAACGACACCGTCGCTGGCCGCTTCGGCAGACGTCCCTTGGCCGCCTCGAATGCCGCAGTGACCTCGGCCTCCGTCACCTGCACCGGCGCGGACAGCCGGCCATGTGCCTTGAGCGAGTCGTAGCCCATTTGCTGCAGCTTGTATCGCTTGGCCTGTTCACGAACGGTGCGGCGGTAGTCCTCGGGGGTGCCGAACCCTTCTCGCCGGAGCGCTTCGCGGAACTCGGCCTCGGCCGTGAACCGCTTGCGTGCATCGTTGAACCGATCATCGACTTGCTTGGCGACGTCTTCATCGGTGACATCGGCCTTGTACTGCCGCGCCGCCGTGATCACGACTTCGTTGTCAATGAGTTCGTTGACAATACGGCGGAGCATCGCGGCCTGCCCAGCGGAGTCGGAGGGCATCGATTCGCCCTGCGCGCGCCGCGCATTCACCTCTTCCATGGCATCGCTGAGGAGGATCGGACGAATCCCCACGACGGCAACCACCCGGTCCAGGGTCTGCGGACGCGCTGGATCCGCGCCCTGCGCGTCAGCGGGCACGGCAGCCAGCGCCGCCGCGAATGCGGCGGCGCTGAATCCAGCGGTGAGTCGGCCCGGTACGTTGCGCACGATTACGGCTGCTTCTTCGCGGCCGGGGGCGGTTCGGTCGGGGCGGGACTCGGCGGCGCAGCAGCTCCCGGCATCGGGACCGCCGAGGGCGGCATCGCTGCGGCGGCCGTCGAATCAGCCTTCGCCTTGATTTCGGTGGCCATCGTGACTGCGCGATCAATGCCGGACTGGGCCACCGAGCCTTCGAACTTCTGGCGCAGCGCGATGGTCAGCGGCTCCGACACATCGATGAACTGCGCCTCATTCTTGAGCAGCTTCTCGAAATAGGCATTCACCATCGCCGTGGCCACGGCGCCGCGATCGCGACCGGCCTTCACGCTGTCGGCCAGCTGTGCCGGCAGGATGCCGAGGCCGCCCATCGTGTTCATCACTGAGCCGCGGAATGCCCCGCGGATCTGCTCAATCTCGGAAGTTTCGAGCGCGATCTTGGCATCGTCTGCCGCGCGGAGGAGGAGTTCGTTGCGGATCAGGCTCTTGAGGAAATCGCCGATCGTCGAGTCGGGCAGCTGACCCAGCTGCTGGCGAATCCGCATCTGCGGTGGGAACGCGGCGATCCAATGCGCCACTCGTGCCGCACGGAGATCCACCTTGCTCGACGTCGCCAACACCGTTCGGTTGTCGCGATACATGTCAACGTTTTCGGCAATCTGCTTGACCAGCGCTGCCGCTTCGGGCTTCACCTTCACGTTTGCGTCCTTCTCGATGCCGCTTACCCAGACGCTTTCGGCCTTCTGACGCGATGCCCCGGCGTAGGCTGAGTCGAACTTGGCCTTGGCTTCGGCGTAGGTCTCGCGATAGATGATGTGGAAGCCGAACTGGGTCTGGACCGGATCCGAGATCGTGCCCGGCTTCATCGTCCGGCTCATCTGCTCAAACTCAGGCACCATCTGCGGGATCTGCGGCGTTGGCCAGAGATACTCTCCGCCGGCGTCCTTGGAACCCGGGTCGGCGCTGTGGCGCGTGACGAGCGAAACGAAGTTCGCCGGCGTTGCCTGCTTGCGGATGTTGTCCGCGATGCGGCGCACGGAATCGATCTGGTTGGGCTTGAGGGCGTTCTTGTCGGCCATCAGCAGGATGTGCCGAACCACCAGCAGTTCTCCCGCGTCGTAGGCCTTTTCGAGGTCGGCAGCCGTGGGGGCCGCGGCACCCTTCATCTGCTCGGTGAGCACCCGCTGCAGCTTGCGCTGGGCCACCTGCGCCCACATCGCGTCGTCGGCCGTCTTCGCGTCGCCGAGGGTATCCCCACGCCCCGCGGCCTGCGCGAGGAGTTGGTAGTTCACCCAGAGGCTGGCAACGGCCATCGCCAATTCCTTCTGCGGCGGCATGTTCGCCGAGTTCATCATCTGGGCCAGCTGCGTGGACGAAAGCTCATGCGAGCCTGCGCGGGCAGCGACATCGACGTGGCTCGTCAGGGCGCCCTTGAGGTCGGCGCAGCCGGCAATGACCAGTGCGATTAAGGCGAATACGGCGAAGCGGCGAAGCATTGTTCGTGGGGTTATGTGGTAAGAACGGGTGCTGCGGTGCAACCAGAAACGGGGCGCAACTCGACCACCCCCGGTCTTTGTACCGTCAGGCGGTCGCAATGGTTCGAAGCGCGTGCAGCAGCCCGTCGAGGATTGCCGAGCCACCCAGCCGGGTCAGCTTCAGCGACAGGGGTTGAACCCGCCGCACGTCCACCTGAAACTGGACCTCCCGAAAGGCGGCCGACAGAGGCTTCAGGCGCGGCAGCGCATCGGGGCGGAAGTTAACACGGGCTTCGTCGGCGCGCACCAGGATCGACTCGATCCCCAACGGGGCCCCGAGCTGCCTGAGTTCGGCCAGCGCGAAGTACCGCTCGGCCTCGGGCGGCAATGCGCCGAACCGGTCTCGCACTTCTGCCCGTACGGCCGCGATCTCGGCGGGCTCGGCCTGATGGGTCAGGCGCCGATAGACGTCCAGCTTCGCGGCAGCACTCTCAATGAACGTGTCGGGAAGGTAGGCCGGGGTGTCCAGGGTCACGTCGGCGGGCTGCGGCGGGGGGGCGTCGTCGCCGCGCATGACCCGGCGCACGGTCTCGTCGAGCATTCGGAGGTAGAGGTCAAACCCCACGGCATGCACAAACCCCGACTGTTCGGGGCCGAGCATGTTCCCCGCGCCGCGCATCTCCATGTCCTTGAGCGCAATCCGATACCCTGCCCCGAGCTCAGTATGGTGCTCGAGCACCTTGAGGCGACGTTCGGCGTTCTCGTCCAGATTGTCGGGGACCAGCAGGTAGCAGTAGGCGCGCCGATGCGAACGGCCCACGCGACCGCGCAGTTGATAAAGCTGGGCCAGCCCGAGATAGTCCGCCCGGCTCACGAACATGGTGTTGGCATTCGGCACGTCGAGACCGCTTTCGACAATCAGCGTGGACACGAGCACATCCACCTCGCCATTCACAAACTGCGTCATCACCTTCTCGAGTTCGCGCTCATGCAACTGGCCGTGCCCTACCGCCACCCGCGCGCGCGGCACGATGCGCTTGATGTGGTCGGCGACGCCGACAATAGTCTCGATCCGGTTGTGCACAAAGAAGACCTGCCCCCCGCGATCGAGCTCCCGTGCAATCCCTTCCTCGATCAGCCCGTCGTCCCACGGCTCCACAAACGTGAGCACCGGAGAACGATCCCGAGGCGGCGTCTGCATCAGCGTCATGTCGCGCAGCCCCGCGAGTGAGAGATGCAGCGTGCGCGGAATCGGCGTGGCGGTCAGCGTCAGCACATCGGTTTCCAGCCGCAGCTGCTTGAGCCGCTCCTTGTGCTTCACACCAAAGCGGTGCTCTTCGTCCACGACAATCAGGCCGAGCGCCTTGAATTCGACGTCCGTGGAGAGGAGGCGGTGCGTCCCGATGATCACGTCGAGCGTACCGGCCTTCAGCTCAGCCATCACGCGGGCCTGCTCCTTGGGCCCGGCAAAGCGACTGAGGACCCCGACGCGAACAGGAAAATCGGCAAACCGCTCGCCAAAGGTGCGCCGGTGTTGCTCGGCGAGCACCGTCGTCGGGACGAGCACCGCCACCTGACGCTGCCCCTGAAGCGCTTTGAAGGCCGCGCGCACGGCGATCTCCGTCTTGCCATAGCCCACATCGCCCACCAACAGGCGGTCCATCGGCCGCGGACCTTCCATGTCGCGCTTCACATCCGTCGTGGCTTTCACCTGATCGGGCGTGTCCTCAAACAGGAAGCTCGATTCCAGCTGCCGCTGCCATGCGCCGTCCGGCACGTGCGGCGGGCGGCTCGCGAGCTTGCGGCGTGCGTACAGGTCCAGGAGTTCGACCGTCATCTCCTGAATCGCGCTGCGGGTGTGATCGCGCTGCGCCGTCCAGCGCTTGCCGCCGAGCTTGTGAAGCCGTGGAGCCGGTGCGTCGGGCGAGACGTCGCCGGCCGCCCGGTACCGTTCGATCTGATCCAGCCGGTAGAGCGGAACGTTCAGACGGTCGCCGCCCTCGTACTCGATCACGATCGCTTCGAGCGTGGACTCGCCGGAGTAGATCGTGTTCAAGCCGCGATAAATGCCGACGCCATGCTCCAAATGCACGACGTAGTCGCCGGCATGGAGCGCGGTGACAGTCTCGAGTGCGGTGCCCGCCGAGTACTTCCGAGAGCGCCGCAGTCGCCGCTCGCGACGAAAGATCTGGTGGTCGGTGAGCACACGCAGGCCGGTGGACCGATCGTCGCGCTCCGGGGGCACGACAAAGCCGCCGCCAAGCACGCCGACCACGATCCCGGCCGGTGACGCCCCGGCGCCTGAGGCCAGCAGCTCCTCGAGCCGTTCGGCCTGACCGGCATTGTCACACAGGATGATGGTCGTCATCCCGTCGCGCACCAGGGCAGCGAGGCGCGACATGTCGCGGTCTATCGCCTCCGGTGCGCGAAGCGGGAACACCACGGTTTCCGCGTCCGTAGGCGACTCCGAGTCGGCCTCGTCGGCAAATACGCCGACCGGAATCAGCTGGAGCGACGGAAACGCGTTGAGCTTGGCCATCGTCTGCGCCGGCTCGGCGAACATCGTGTCGCGCGTCACGACATCTTCACCGCGCCGCCGCGCCAGTTCGGCGTGATGCAACGCTTCGTCCCAGGTTCGCGCCAGCTCCGGCCGAACGTGCGTCCCGGCCGCGCGCACCACCAGCGTCTCCGGCGGCCAGAGTTCGGGAAGCGTGGTCCGAAAGTCTTCTTCACCCTCGACTGCGGCCACCGATTCGACCGGAAGCACGACCGCGCGTTCGAGTTGCCCGGTGGACCGTTGAGTCAACAGGTCGAAGGCGCGTATCTCGCTGAGGTCGTCCCCCCAGAACTCGAGGCGCACTGGCTCGGTCATGCCGAAGCTGTAGATGTCCACAATGCCGCCACGCACGGCGTACTGCGCAACATCCTCGACGAGCCCAACGCGCTCAAAGCCGACGCGATCCAGGTGGGCCGCGAGATCGCTTATTCGGCGCGCCTCGCCGCGACGCAGTTCCAGTCGCGCGCCAGCGAGCGCCGCAGGCAGGCGCGTGCGCTCCATCGTCGCGCGCGCCGTGGTGACGAGGATCCGCACGCTGCCACCCGCGAGCTTGGATAACGTCTCGACGCGCTCGCCCGCGATTTCGGCGTGTGGTTCGACTTCGCCAAATCCCTCGCGCGGCGGATACAACGTGACGCCGTCGCCTCCTTGTACCGACTGCAGG
>Ga0207952_1001326_pt1 | contig 10848 bp, 6 predicted proteins | sample SubbioR12Aug_8Ca_FD_184831 | JGI IMG/M metagenome (GOLD analysis project Ga0207952, IMG submission 184831) | Serpentinite rock and fluid subsurface biosphere microbial communities from McLaughlin Reserve, California, USA - CR12Aug_8Ca (SPAdes) | ecosystem: Environmental > Terrestrial > Deep...
GGTCACACAAGGCAAACATAGGGCGGCGGGCGGCAACGTACTCGAAAAGCTTGCCGGGGATAACGCCGTCGGAGGTTTCGCCAGTGTCAACGATGAGCAGCAGGTAGTCGCAATTGACTTGAGCATTCATGGCGGCGGTGTAGCTGACATCACCGGCAAAGTCATAGAGATGGGCGATACCGTATTTGGCGAGGATTTCATCGTATCGGGCGCGAATGTCGGGTTCGACGCCGCCCAGAATACGAACTCTCACATTTTCGGCCAGGGCCGGATCGGTCTGGCGAATTCGTCCCAAGGCATCGGCGAAGGCATAACCTCGGCGATTCTTGAAGAGTCGGCCGGTATAGACGAATTCAACATAGTCCTGGCCGACGGGCCGCGTGCGCTGACGCGAGTCGTAGAGTTCGATGTCGTAGCCGTTGGTGAGGGTTTCCCAGCGCCCTGTTACATGAGGGTGAAGGCGCTGCATGTAGGCGGTTTTGGGTTCGGATACGGTAACCACCATGTCGGCGGCCCGCAGGAGTCGTTTTTCGATCTTGAGTTCGAGGCGCTTGCGCCATTCGGGCAGCCATTCGCGCAGGACATCGCCGTACCAGAGATCGCGGTAATCGACGACCCAGGGCAGGCCGGTCTGGCGACGGAGATCATGGCCCACAGAGACACTGGAGAAGGGTGGAAGCGTCGTATAAATAGCGTCAATTTTGCGTTGACCGCAGACGCGCAGGCATTCTTGGGTTGCTACTTTGGCCCAGGGGGCATAGCTATCAGGAATATAGACAAAATTCTTGAGGAACCAGCGAACTATGCCATGAGCCTGGTCGAGCAGACCGGGGCTGCTAGCTCTAACGGGGGCGGAGGGCGCTAATTTGGTGGCTGAGCTGGGGGCTTGAGATGTCGATGAACCGCGACCGAGAAGGCGTTTGGCTGTCTGTGCGATTTTGGCTTCGAGGTCCACCAGCGGGAGACGTATGACTTCGACGCCTTCAGGTATCTCGGCGAGTAGCCCTGGGTCGTAATTGGGCTCCTGGCCGGACGGTTCCAGAGTGACGACAATAGCTTTCCAGCCGTGATTCTGGAGGTGTTTGACAAATTTGACCGTACGAATGCGACCAATAGTTTTGAGAGGAGGGAATTCCCCAGCGATGACCAACAGAGTACGCGTTTGATTTGTTTGCATAAGAATTATTGGGCGGCCAATTGTTGGCACAGTGACTGAAACTCATTGGCACGGGTCGTCCAACTGTTGGCTTGGGCATGCACAAGGCCACCCTTTTCCAGACGTTTCAAAAGTTCCTTGTCAGCCAATAAGCGACTGATTGCAGCAGCTATTTCTGCTACGGAATTACCGTCAACAAGTAGACCCGTCTCGTCGTTGCGCACAGCTTCGACCGCGCCGCCTGCTTTGCCGCCAATAACTGCTCGACCGCAGGCGTTGGCTTCAAGAAAAACGAGTCCAAAACCTTCAGTGTCGCCGTCGGGCATAGTCCGGTTGGGCATGATGAAGAGATCGGCGCTGCGGTAGGCTGCTAATAGATCGGCATCAGAAAGAGGGCCGGTAAGTGTGATGTGTTCCTGCAGCCCAGCTGATTCGATGAGTTGTTGGAGTTCTGCTCGTTGCGGGCCGTCGCCAACGATCATGAGATGAGCCGTCGGGTGTTGGGTAGCAACATCTTGCCAGCCTCGGATGGTTTGATCGAAACCTTTGCGTGGCACAAGGCGACCGACACCAACAACCAAGCGCTTATCGACAACGCCCCATTTTTTACGGAATGCAATATTGTCAGAGCCGGGTGTGAATTTAATGGTGTCTACAGCATTTTCGATGAGGTGGATGCGTTCAGGAGGCAAACCAAGTTCTTCGATGAGGGTGCGCTGGGTAAAGCGGCTTACAGCAATGATCGCATCCGCTCGCAGAAGGTTGCGAAGGCGATTGCGGCCGAAGGTGCCTGCGTCAAATTGTGTGGTTATTTCTTCGCCATGGATGTAGTAAATAAGTCGGCAATCAGTCAAACGTCGACACAATTCGCCCAACCAGGCGGAAGAAATCAATTCGCCCAGACACATGACACCTATTCGGTAGTGCTTAATTAGCCGCAATGCCTCTAACAGTACTTTCGCTCGTAACGGAATGTCGGTGCTTAGGTAACGCCATGCAGAAACGAGTTTATTGGCCGGTGGCGGAAGTTGTGGCGGCCGCAAGAGATCGAGGCGATGAACCGGGTAGCCGCATTGCTGATCGTGTTCTTTCCAGCCGGCTATTTCTTCTTCACGGTCGTAATAGCGACGTGCTGCCAGCACTGCTATTGATCCTGGTGATGAAAGACGGCAAAGGCTGGCATAAACATTAGCTGAGCCCCCATGAATAGGGGCAAAAATACTAGCCACGAGCAGACAATTGGATGAATGATCCATGTTTTTTTAAGGGTTTCTTTCCAGAATGCTAGAAGCGAAAATCATTGAGTGGATTCTACCCGTATGGCATTCAGATTCTGAATTATGCCGGGCAGTCGATCGCGAACAAATGCTTCAACCAAGGCCTTGGCGGTATCTGCACTTTTGCGGTCCGAAGCTGTAATGACAAGCATTGCACCGTCATCTCCGTTTCCTGTAACCAGATTGATTGCCTGATATATCTTGCTCACAATATCGCTTGTTGTGGTTCGCCCACCAACCCAATAAAACTTGCCGACAATCGCCTGCACCTCGCCTTTGGTATAAGACTCAAGCTTTAATTCCGGAATGCCGTTTTCAAGCGAGGGTAGCCGTCGACTGCTACTCCAGCGCCAATCATGGGTAGGCTCTATTGCATTAAAGACATTGATGAGCTCTTCTCCTTGTCGCTGGTTGCGATAGTAGGCAACTGAAAGGGCTATTTCGCCATTTTCAAAACGGTAGGCTGCCTGGTGAATTGCGGCTGCACCCACGAATTTGGGAACAACTATCGGCAACGTCGGCTCCACTTTTTCGAGGTTCTTGAGTGAGCTTGACAGATTGAGGGCAGGCGCTGGCCGAAGCGGCAGGTTCTGAAAGTAATTTGCTAGTTGGAGCCAACCGACCGCCAACAACAGGGCTAACAAAGCTGCGCCTGCCGTGATTTTCACTGGTGGAGAAAAACCTGGGGGCCTCTTTTCCAAGTGGATTTCCGGATCGCGCCAGCGAGCGCCAATTGCAAAACTTGCCAGCATGGCCAAGCCAAAAATAACCCAGCCAAATGCCAGGTGCGACAAACCAAGTCCCCATTGATTATTTGAGAGGTGAGCAACCAGCACAATTGTGTAAGCACGCAACCAGTTGGCTAAAAGCGGGAGTGCCAGCATCCATAGGATGAAAATCAGGCGCTTTTGCCACTTGGTATAAGTAATGTAGGCGAAGATTGTGCCGACAAAGAAGGACGTGAGCAGATAACGAATGCCGGCGCAGGCCTCTACTACTGACCAGCTGCCGCTGGGAATGATGAAGTTGCGATCTTGTTGAAGAACTGGGATTCCGCTGGCGCGTAGTCCAATGACTGTCGCATTTGCTGTCCAGTCCATCAAGATGGGTAAAGCATCATGGCCGAATGGGATGGCAAATAAAAGAAAGCAGAGTGGGCCAACCAGAATTCTGAAAGCATGGGGCCCCATCACAGCCCATACTGCCGACATGAGCATAAAAACGACCGCAAATTGGACGACTACACCGGCCGAGACCAATTCGCCGGTGAATGCTGCGGCGCCGGAGAGGATCAAGGCAAAGAAGCCAGCTTTTGAGGGAGCCAGTGGCGTAGCCGCCAAAGCCTCGCGCTTGCTCCATGCCAAGTAGGCAACGACCAGGATAACCACGTAGCCGTGGGCGTGGGAGGGTAGTGTCTCCCATGCTTCAACGACTAAAGCCACCTGGTTCCGGTAAGCGAACAGGATGCCAATCCACACCAGAGCGATGGCAAGCCAAGCCAGTTGCCTGGTATTGCCTTGGCTGGAGCCAATAAGGGCATTTTTTTCAATCTCTTTTACCGGCATCGCTAGCGCCTTTTGGGGGACTGTGTGGCATTCAGTAATGCCTGACGGGGATCGTGCTTCGGTATCGATTGATGAACCGGACCCGCCGTGGCTTTTATCAAAGCTGCCTGGTTTGCTGGATCAGCTATCAGCCTTTCAGTACAAAGAAGGATGACCATAATGTAGAAAGGCATGTCCCAGTAGGCAAGGCTGAGAAATGCTCCTCCGACTGCGAAGCCAATGAGGCTGACCTTGGACATTGACCCTAGCATATTAGCCCACTGCCAGTCCTCCTTATCTGCCGTCAATTTGGTTATCCTAATTCCCAGACGGTAGGTCACTATCCAGAAACACAGATACAGGAAAAGTCCGATGTATCCATGTTCGCCCAAAATCTGGAAGTAGATGCTGTGTGCCACAATCACATAGCTTGGGTTGGGTGCATAACGCTGGTAGATCCAAGGTAAATCCGTTACAAATCCAGCGCCTAGAAAGCGATCATTGGCAATATTGATAGCCATGTTCCAGGCGTTGATTCGCCCCATGGCGGAGGCATCTTCTTCATAGGTACCGATTGTGTTCATGCGGTCTGTCCAGCCATCCGGCATGAAGATCAGGGCGACTGCAGCCATCGCGATAATCAATAGCCCCAAGGGCAGCTTGGACTTGCTCCGCCACCAGAGAATGGATCCCATTGCTGCCATTGCCAGTAGTGCTCCTCGCGAATGGCTTCCAAGCGCAGAAACCAGGCAAAGGATAATTGCCCCATAGAGTCCTGGTCTTATCCAGAACTCGGGAATTCTATTTATTAATGGCAGTTCCTTGATAAGGTTAACTTGCATTGAGAGATAGTAAAGAAACGGAACAATGGTGATGAGTGCGACAGCTAGTTCGTTATTGCCCTCGATTACACTGGCTGTCGGCCCGTACACCAAATGGTTGCCGCCTGTCATGAGTGTGAAGAGCCCACCCTTGGTACCGTAAAGGGCGATTGAGCCAGCAATAAGGATTACCAGCCCGAGAATTTCTTCCCGGGTTCTGACGACGGCGGCCACCACAAGGGTCATCAGCATGACTTTCAGTACATCAATGTACCGGCCCATGCTTTCTTCAAGCGCGATTGCTCCCAGAGACGTAATGCCCATCCAGGTGACAAGGAGGAGAAGCAGGACAACAGTCGGGCCTTTTGGCCAACGCACCTTACTTGGATTGGCCATGATAGCGAAAACAAGCAACGCTGCAGAAATAAGTCCAAATTGTAGTGAGTACGCAAATCCCCAGCCCATGCGGTGCGGATTCATCAAGCCGATCCAGACCCATAGCAATGCAGCCACGTATGGCCGACGGAAGGCCATGACGAAGCCGGTGACGAAAATTGCCGTTACGATGATGTCGCGCATGATTAGTCGGTATTAGCGCTATTGCATCGCATGGCTAACGATGTAGCGATACTTCCCGGATTTTTCAGCAGGAATGCTATCGGTTAACTGGACCTGGATTTCAACACTGCTTCCCAAGCGTTGTTTGAACCCTGCTATTACATTGTCGACCATGCTTACCGCAAATGGTGGCTCAGTGACGAGAAGCACTTTGGTTAGCTCACGATTTTCCTGTATGACTTTGAAAGCCTTCATCCCGGGAATGTCGCGCAGGATATAGATTAGGGATAGGCCGTGCATCACAGTGCCGTCTGCTGCAATAACGAAATCTGTGCTACGTCCCTCAATCTCCTTGAGAATAGGTAGTCCGCGCCCACAAGAACATTGTTCTGTCGAGAGGGTGCCGATATCGCCCGTTCGATAACGAATGAATGGAAAGTCCGAGGTCGCGAGATGCGTGACTACAATTTCACCTGACACCCCTTTGGGCTGCAAATTTCCCTGCTCATCCACGATTTCCAGGATGATGTCTTCGGCAGTGATGTGCATGCAACCGGCGGGACATTCATGGGCGATGAAGCCGGCATCTCGTCCCCCATAGCCGTTCGCCACCGGGCAGGCGAATGCACTGGAGATAACTTCACGCTGGTGGTCGTACAAGCGTTCGGAGGTACAGAAGACGACCTTGACTCCTAGATCGTTGAGAGGAATACCTCTTTTTTTTGCATGCCCGACAATGTGGCTGATCGCCGACGGGTAGCCAAAAAGCATTTTTGGCCGCCGCTCGCGGATTCGGGCAATGAACTGATCAAGGTTGGTGTCGTTCATTTGGAAAGCTGGCATGAGTTCAGTTCGCATCAGCTTGTCACGTATGTTACGAACCCTGTCCTGCGTGCCGAGTTCGATGGGTGATCCCCAGACAACAATTTCCGGATCGCCAATATCGACATCCCACCAGCGGGTGGCGCGCCACTTGGCGGCGACGTCGTGGCTGACGCGTTCGTTTCCGATGAAGAAAATGAGCGGTTCGCCAGAGGAACCTCCGGTGTTGAAGCGGGCCAGTTCCTGGGCGATATCCGATTTCATCCTGTCACCTTCAGCGCGGATAACAGCTTTGCTTAGAAAGGGGAGCTTTTGGAGGTCGTCCAGTGAGTTGATTGCCTGGGGATCAAAGCCCAGGTCTTTGAAACAGTCGCGATAGTAGGGAACGTGTTGCCCGGCTTTGGTGAGTAGGGTGCGCAAGCGTTCGAGACGGAGCTCTTCCAGTTTTTCTGGTGACCACCATTCTGAATCATCCATTGCGCGGCGAATGGCGACTGTATCGTGGTTCTTGAATTTTTCCTGCAATGGAAAGAGTATGTTGGCGACCAGCGAGGTGTGGAGTCCCATAGCGATTTCCTTATGCCGGTAAAGGGATGTTGTTGCTGGCTTGGCGATAAACACCGGCGAGCAATGGCCAGATTCGCTGCCAAGTATATTTCTGAACTTCCGCCAAGCCGTTATCGACCAATTTTTTAGACAAGGCTGGATCGTCAATCAGCCTGAACATGGCTTCAGCCATAGCATCTGGAGATTTAGGTGGAACCAGCAAGGCGGTTTCTTCATTAGTGACTATGAACGGGACGCCACCAACATTCGTGCTAATGACGGGAAGGCCGCTTGCCAGAGCTTCCAGGACTGAGCCGGGCATGTTGTCAACCAGACTGGGGTTGATGGCGATGTCCGCCTTTCGATAGGCTAACGCCATGGCATCTCGGTCCAGGCGACCGGTAAATACAACCGCCTTGGCTAGTCCAAGGTGCTCAGCTAGCGCATGGAGTGAGTTCGCCAAGGGACCTGAACCGGCAATAGTCAGGCTGGCGTCGGGATATCTACGGTGAACGGTCAAAAATGCACGAATTGCAGTTTCGTTGTCGTAGATGGGCTCAAGGTTCCGCGCCACTAAAAAGTGCCGTCGCGCTACCCGGTGAGGCGTTGGGTTCTGAAAGCGATCAAGATCGACTGCATTGGGGATAATTTCAGCTGACATGTCAAAACGCGCAAACACTGCTTGCAGGAATCCGGAAGGAACGATAAGTGCTGAGGCTTTACGCATTGTCAGGTGGGTCGAGCGGGTTGATTTGGCAAAAAACGATTCAGCTTCACCACCGTGATAATTCACGATTACGGGCGTTCTGCGTAGCTTTGCTATCCATATTGCCGGCGTTGCAAACAGATGCCACGACCATCCTGAATTAGCCATGACATGCATAATGTGACAACGCCCCGCTTGTTGCCAAAGCGCAAAAATATAAGGTATGAGGCGGCACAACGCTCTGATGAGCGGCAATCGGGAAACCCACCGTGGACGATATTCTGCATTGGTCTGAACGAGGGATACAGTGAGCCCCTCACTGCGCAGAAGCTCAGTGAGTTGTTGTGTTTGATTGGCCATGCCACCAGATGGTGGCGGTAAAGGTCCGACAAGGCCAATGTGCATCGAGCGGTTCATTTAGCAGTAACAGTACGTCGTATAGCGATTGGGATTGGTGTGACAAGACATGATTATTTTTTTAGCAATCGTGAATAGACGTCACGGTAGTTGGCAATGCTGTTCCGCCAGTTACGCACGTTTTCAACAAATTGACGGCCATTTACTTTTAATTCTGGCCAGCGCTGGCGATCATTGAGCAGGCTGAGCAAGGCTTGCGTAAGCGAGTCCCGATCTCCCGCCTTGAAAAGAACGCCTGTCTTGTTGTGCTCGATCAGTTCTTTGTGACCACCAACGTCCGATGCGACAAAAAGCTGTCCCTGGGCCATGGCTTCCAGAGGCTTGAGCGGTGTGACAAGTTCAGTGAGCCGTATCGGATGGCGCGGATAAGCCAGAATGTTGATCAGGTCGTAATACCGGTTCACTTCTTTATGTGGCACGCGGCCGGTAAAGATGACGTAATTCGTTAGTCCAAGTTTTTTAGCCTGCTGGCGCAGGTTGGCTTCTTGCGGGCCACCGCCGACCAGTAGCACGCGAATGTCGGGACTTTGGTGAACGAGGGCGGGAAGCGTTTCCAGCAACAGATCGAGGCCTTCATAAGCGTAAAAGGAGCCAATAAAGCCAATTACCGTTTTTCCAGCCAGCCCCCATTTTTTTTCCAGTTCAGGATCAGGCGGGCTGGCGAGATCGAAGGAGTCGACATCAACCGCATTTGGAATTACGGTGACCTTGTCAGCGGGGATTCCCCTTGCCACGATATCTGAACGGAGCCCTTCGCAAATCGTGAAAACGTGGTCGACCTTTTGAATGGCACGTGTTTCAAGCTTGCGAGTGGCGCGGTAACGCAAGCTACCTTCGACCGTCGTTCCATGGTCGACAGCAGCGTCTTCCCAAAAGGCACGGATTTCATAGACGACGGGAATGCCAAGCTTGCGGGCGACCTTGATAGCAGGAAAGGCGTTGAGTACGGGTGAGTGCGCATGGATGATATCCGGGCGTATCTCACGAGCTACTTCTTCAAGGCGTGTTTCGAGTTGCTTCATCAGCGCCAGCTCCTTACCGACAGGAAGCTTGGCAAGCGTGCCGGCAGCAACGGGAGTACGGTAAAAACGTAAGCTATCCACCTCGTCGAACGGTACTGAGGCTTCGCCTTGTTTCGGTGAGGTGATGTGAAATGTCTCCCAGCCCAAGGCACGCTGTTCGCGCAGGATTGACAAGGTCCGGAAGGTATAGCCACTGTGCAGGGGAATGGAGTGATCCAGCACGTGGAGGATGCGTGGACTCATGACGGTACCATCGATTTTGTATTGGCCAATAGGCCGGCAGGACTTGACTGAAGGGATGGCGATTCATCTAGAACGTTGCGCAGAAATGCCTCAAACATCAGCAGTGTCCATAGTGGTGCACTGTAGTCATGAGTGCCAGATTGGTGAGCATCGACCAAGTGCTCTAGATAATCGTGATTGAACCAGCCGGTAGCCATTAGGCGAGGCCCGAGGACAGCCTGGCGTACCCGCTTCTTGAGCGGACCCCGGAACCAGCGGGCGAGTGGTACGGCAAAGCCCATTTTTGGACGGTAGAGAATGTCCTGTGGCAGGTGCGGTTCCATTGCTTTTTTAAGTAGAAACTTGCCCTCCTGCCCACGTACCTTGAGTGAAGAGGGGAGCGAGGCCAGCCAATCAACCAGTTCATGGTCCATTAAGGGTTCGCGAACTTCGAGCGAGTGCGCCATGCTGGCACGATCCACCTTGGTGTTTATATCGCCAACCAGGTAGGTTTTGAAGTCGAGATACTGGATCAGCGCCAATGGGTCGTCAGTGCATACCTTTTCAGCGTGATGCTTGAATACTTCTTGAGCGCTGTAACCGGCAATTTCATTTTTGAATTTGTTGCTGAATAGCTGGGCTCGCATCGGGGCGCGCAGAATCGAGACAGAATGGAAATATGCCTCGACTGAGCTACGTGCCATGCCTTCAAAAGTGGTTTTTGCCCGAAAAATGCGTGGTGCCCAGTCCGCCTTTGGGTATACGCGACCAAGTAGCCGGAAGATGGGCTGGCGAATTGCACGTGGCAGTGCGGAACGTAAGCGATCCTCCGCCAAGTGCTGGCGATAACGGCGATAACCACCGAAAGCCTCATCGCCGCCATCACCGGAGAGAGCAACAGTGACATGCTTGCGCGCCAGTTGGCAGACCCGGTAAGTGGGAATCGCCGAGCTGTCAGCGTAGGGTTCATCGTAAAGGCGGGCCAAAGTGTCGATTAGATCAAAATCATCGCTTTCCACCATTTCGACGTGATGTTTGGTGTTGTAGCGGGTGGCTACCGTTTTGGCGAAGGCAGCTTCGTCGAAGGCTGGATCGGCGAAGGCGATAGAGCAGGTATTAATTGGTTCATTCGATAGCCCTGCCATCGTCGCGACTACGGCACTGGAGTCAACACCGCCAGAAAGAAATGCACCAAGTGGCACCTCCGAAATCATCCGCAGTCTGATCGATTCGTTAAGTCTCTCAGTAAGTTGCTCGCAGGCTTGGTCAGTGCCAATTGGATTATCCAATGTGAAATGAAGATCCCAGTATTCTTTCGGCTCAGCGACTGGCTTTCCTCGACGTAACAGGAGGGTGTGAGCGGGCGGAAGTTTTCTGGCCTGTTTGAAGATGCTGCGTGGTTCGGCTACGTAACCCAGTGCGAAGTACTCTTCCACTGCTAGCGGGTCGATATCACGAGCTAAGCCACCATGGGCCAGTAAAGACTTTAATTCGGAACCGAACAAGAAGGTGCCATCTGGTAGCAGGGCGTAATACAGTGGCTTTACAGCAAGTCGGTCGCGAGCCAGGAAAAGGGCTTCGCGATTGCGGTCCCAGAGGGCGAAAGCGAACATGCCGCGGAAGCGCTCAACGCATTTTTCCCCCCAGGACTCCCAAGCGTGAACGATGACTTCAGTATCGCTGCGGGTGTGGAAGGTGTGGCCGAGCGCCTGTAGTTCCGGAATGAGTGCTTGATAGTTGTAAATTTCACCGTTGAA
>Ga0207952_1001327_pt1 | contig 10840 bp, 7 predicted proteins | sample SubbioR12Aug_8Ca_FD_184831 | JGI IMG/M metagenome (GOLD analysis project Ga0207952, IMG submission 184831) | Serpentinite rock and fluid subsurface biosphere microbial communities from McLaughlin Reserve, California, USA - CR12Aug_8Ca (SPAdes) | ecosystem: Environmental > Terrestrial > Deep...
AGTTACTCCTACTACTGGGTAATTATTATAGGAAGGATGACGGAAATAATATTCAACCATTGGCTCATTATATGCCAATTCTTCTCTCCATACCAAGGTATCAGGTAATGCTTGGGTAACAATGGAATCCATACCCGCAGCACCAAAAGTACCTTCTAACCAGTACAAGTATTCACGGTAGTTAAGGTTACTCACTTCGTATTTATCAATAAAGAAAGAGTTCACTGTTACACGGTGAGGGATATTATTCCAATCGGCCATAATGTCTTCCTGCACTGCACCCATGGTAAATGTACCACCCTGCACAAAAACCAATCCTGGAGCGGTTTTGATATCTTTGGGCTTGATTACATTAAAGTTGCCGTATTGCTGGTCGTTGTAGTTCCAACCGGTGGCGGTAGACTTTTCTTTCTTCCCTTTAAAAAGACTACAAGAAGCCGCTACACTCATTAGTGAAACCAATAAAACGGTGTTCCGCACAAATTTATTTACCTGCATTGTCTAAGTTTGTTATACTGAAAAGAGTGTAAAGTTCAACTAATAAACATCGGTTTTATTCAATAGCGAATGTATATAAATATTAGTTAGCAAAATCCTAATTTTAGATTCGCTAAAAACTTAAAACGCTGTTTTCTCTCAAATATTTCACATTCATTCTCATAATGTGGGATTTTAAAACATACCATTATTTTGGAAAATATTTTTCAATTATATGTTTATAGTGGAAAATACTTAAGGATTTGTGTCAAATAGTCCAGATTATGGAAAATTATTTGTCGTTTCATCAAAAAATGGAAATCTGAGTCCTACTGAAAATACCTGAATTGGAGAGTTTTAACACGGTAAGCGGCTAAAATTTGAGTTAATTAATTAATTTGTGATGACTTACAACCATTACAACTTACAGATGACTATCACACATCCATATCATTTAGACCCATTTTATAGCAACAGACTGTTTTCTTTTAAGGTAATTTTCCTTAATACAACATCTCGTTTCTGGAAATACATAAGTCTAAATCTTAACTCCTTTAGAGTAGGTATTATTTCGGGGTTATATAAAGATTTGGGTAAAATGTTTTTAATGGTTGAAGGGTTAAAAGGTATACTAAATTCAATTGAAGATTTATCAATGGCTAAGGAAGAATATATATATGCAGAAAAAGCATTAATAAAATTTAGGAAATACTACTATCTTTTGGAAGATGTCGATTTTTTAAACCATGAAGGAATTAAAGATATTTCTTCAAAAATTCTTCTAGATTTATATGAGATTGAATCAAAACTAAAGTTTCTATCTTTTGATAATCCAAAAGACATAGACTGTGACAAAGAATTAAGACAGGCGGCTTCCCTTATTTCAATAAATACAATGAATAACCTTCATGCCATATAGTCAAGGGGACTTAATACTGCTTAAAAACCCCGTAAAATTGCCTGGTGGTGCAGAATTGAAACATCCAGTATTAATTATCAACTCGAAACGTGGAGGGTATGAACAATATTATACTGGTGTAATGATGACGGGTACTCCTAAAAATGACAGGTATTCTTTTAAGTGTGAAAACCAAATGTTCACATCTCCATTGGGAAAAGAAAGTTGTGAATTTAGAACTTACTTGATTTTTGGCTTTAACGAAGATGACATTTCAGTTTTAAAAAACACAATGAAAAAACCTCATTTAATTGCTTTAATCAACCAAATTAAAGACTACATATTTAATATTGATTAATTCAATTTTTTAGTCTTTAAGCAAATGAAAACTGTTCTATTATTTCTTTCAGTTAATACGCTATTTCACTTGGCAGGTGCACAAACGACCTTAATAAATAATTCTATTTTAGCTACAGGCCAATGGGCCAAGATTGGAGTTACGCAAGAAGGAATTTATAAATTGGATGCAACTCAATTAGGTGTACTTGGAATTAGCGCAAATTCTTTTCCTTCATCATCCATTCGACTTTACGGAAGAGATGGATCTATGCTAAATGAAAAAATCGACATCTCTTATATTGATGATTTAGTAGAAATCCCCATTGAAACTGGCCCTAACTATTTTCTGTTTTATGCACCCGGACCACACCAATGGAAATACGATACTGCCTCAAAAAGATTCAATTTTGTAAAGAACTTATATTCAGATACTGCTTGGTATTTTATCACCATCAATGCAATAGGGACACCTAAAAGAATTACTACCCTTTCTCCTGAAACCCGCCCTGCTACAAGTATTATTACTAGCTATACGCATCGTTACGCTCATGAAACCAATCGAATCAATTTACTGAGTAGTGGTAAAGTATGGGTAGGGGAATCATTTGTTGCCAATAACAATACCCAAACATTTACGGTATCATGGAGCAATCCAATTAGTTCAACACCTATTCAATTGTTCACCCATTTAACCAGCCGATCCTTGGGGGCCAATGCCAATTTTACGGTTTCGATAAATGACCAAGCTATACAAAATATTAACTTGTCTGGTGTAACAGGTGGGCTATTAGATGAAAATGCCCGAGACGCTAAAACCCTTAGCCCTATTGGGGTAAATACCATCGGCAATTTCAATTCATTGGCAGTAAAATTTCAGTATGGTTCAACCGCTAATGGTGCAGAAGGATGGGTGAATCGTTTTAGTGTTCAAGGCCAAAGACGGTTAATTCCCGATAATACCAACAGTGGTTTTTACTTTAGAAATACCGGGTTAATTCACCAAGACTCCATTGCGGATTACCGCATTGGTGCACCGTTCAATAACGGTTCCCCTACTGTATTTCCCGCAGACACCCGTGTTTGGAATGTAAGCAATCCATTGAATCCTCAACAAGTTGTAATCGCCAATTCAGGCAGTGAAATCAACTTCAAAACCACCGTAGAAATACTGAAAGAATACGCGTTATTTAACCCTTCACAAGCATTAGCACCTATTATTCCCAGCAATGCAAATATTCCCAATCAAAATTTACACGGTTTAGCACATGGTGCGTCAGGAACAAATAACCCAGGCACTGGGTCTAATAATTTTAATGGAATCATTGTAGTGCATCCCTCCCTATTACCCGCTGCCAATCGCTTAGCCGCTTTTCACCAAAGCCAATACGGTTATACCGATGCAGTCATTACCACTACCCAATTCTACAATGAATTTTCAGGGGGCATTCCTGATCCTGGAGCTATTCGCAATGGCATCAAATTATTTTATGATTTATCTAAACCCATTGCTGGCAGTAATGCAAAAACCTTGCAGTATGTGGTATTATTTGGAGCGGGTTCTTACGATTATAAAAACATTATTAGCGCTGATAGAAACCTAGTTCCTACTTTTCAAAGCAGCAATAGTTTATCGCCCTTACTCACTTATACTTCCGATGATTTTTATGCATTGCTCAACAACAACGATGACATCAATCTATTGAATGATGCCCCCCTATCCATTGCAGTGGGTCGATTACCTGTTGGCAATTTGCAAGAAGCCAATAATTTGGTAAATAAAATTATTCGATACCACAATCCACCAAACAGCAGCAATACCACTGGGGCTAATGCAGACAATTCTTGGCGCAATCAATTGGTATTTATTGCCGATGATAAAGACCAGAATCTACATTTGAATGATGCTGAAAGCATTGCTGCTACTGCTATTGCAGCCAATCCTGCGGCTCATGCCCGCAAAATTTATTTGGATGCTTTTCCACTAGTAAGTGGTGCAGGTGGAGCAAGGTATCCCTCCGTTAGTGAAGCCATCGTGAACCAAGTATTAGCAGGAGCACTCATTGTTAACTATTCAGGCCATGGCAATCATTTGCGTTTATCAGAAGAAGCAGTCATTAGTGCTGCAGAAGTGAATCGCTTCAATAACCCGAACAAACTACCGCTGTTTATTACCGCCAGTTGCGACTTTGATCCCTTTGATCAACCAAGCAAACCTTCTATTGCCCGTACCTTATTGTATGGCAGCAATAATGGAGCCATTGCATTACTCACCACTACCCGCTTGGTATTTGCTTATAGCAACCGAGTGATGAACCAGAATTATTTACAGCTGGCCATGGAACCCTTATCAACAATGGGTTCTGGTAATACAGGAAAATTGTACCGTTCATTAGGCCAAGCAACGATGGATGCCAAAAACAGAAGCAATCAATTCAATGGGGACCCGCTCAATAGCAGAAAATTTGCTTTGTTGGGAGATCCTGCCATGCAGTTGGCATTCCCTGAATTGCCCATGCGTATTACCCAAATCACCGATCAATCAACTGGTTCAATCATAAATCTATCAGATAGTTTATTGACCTTGCGCAAGTATAAATTAACTGGTCAAGTATCGCAGTTAAACGGGGCCATCCAATCCAATTTCAATGGCATTGCCAATGTGCAGTTATATGACCAGGCACAAACCGTGTTTACCTTAGGCAATAGTGCTGAAAGCCCTCGCACGGCTTATTCCACGGAGAACAGTATACTATTCAATGGAAAAGCAACCGTCACAAATGGTTTGTTTACTATTGAATTTGTTGTACCCAAGGACATCGGTTTTGGACCGGGCAAAGCAACGATTCGGTTGTTTGCCCAAGCAAACAACGGTGGTGGTTCAAGTGCTTCTGCTCAATCAGCAGCAGGTGCTTTACCCATTCGGATTGCGGGTTCTATGGGTGCTCTCATCCGTGATACCACGGGCCCACAAATAAAATTATACCTAAACGATGGCGCGTTTAAAAACGGGGGCATTACTAGTGAAAACCCCATTCTCATTGCGCAACTTAACGACACTTCTGGTATTAACGCAACAGGCAATGGCATTGGGCACGATATTGTATTGGTGCAAAACAACGATGAGCGGAACAGCATTGTGCTCAATTCCTTTTTCAGCACCGAGTTAAACCAATACCAGCGCGGAGAAATCAGGTATCAGTTGGCTACCCTCCCCGAAGGGAAATACCAACTCAAATTAAAAGCTTGGGACTTGGTCAATAATAGCAACCAAGCATTATTGGATTTTAACGTGGTCAAGAAAAATCAATTGCGCATTGCACAGGTGCGCAATTATCCCAATCCCGTTCGGCATAATGGGGGTCAAACTATATTTGCCTTTGAGCACAATCAACCCAATACCAACTTACTCGTAAACATTGAAATAGTAAATACTGCTGGTGCATTGGTGAAACGGATACAACAAACCGTCAATATCCAAGGTTCCAGAAATATTCAAATCACTTGGGATGGCTCATCCGAAACGGGCGCAAAATATACTCCCGGTATATTTTTTTATCGAATCAATATTTCTGTTATCGGCAACCCCCAACTGGGAACCGCCACAGCCGCTGGACAGATAATTATGCTTTGAGTGAACACCTTTTAGGGCTATCTTCGCCCCCAAATTCCCCCAAGAGCAAGTAGTTAAAATAATACAATAGTTTATGAAGAAAATTTGGATGAGGGTACTGGTATTGGCAGTGCTATTTGGATGCACTCAAGTTGCCATGGCTCAATTGCCTACCATTCCGCAGGTATCAAGTATTAATATTGATGCTTTGTCGGATGCACAGTTTCAGGCTTATATGCAACAAGCCCAATTAAGTGGTTTATCAGAAGCTGAATTAGAAGCCAAAGCAAAGGAAAGAGGTTTATCTGCTGCACAGATTGCACAGATTAAAGCCCGCATGGGTAGCATGGGTGCAGGAACTGGTGGTGATAAAAAAACAACCAACAGCACTTACGTGCCTAGAAAGCCATTTAATGCAAAGAACGAATTCAAAGAAAAAGACAAGGAAGGTTTACAAATTTTTGGTTCTGAATTCTTCTCCAATGCCAACCTGACTTTTGAACCTAATATGCGTACGGCTACTCCTAGCAATTATGTATTAGGGGTAGATGATGAATTATCGATTGATATTTATGGATTTTCTGAAAAAACATCTAAGTATAAAATTAATACAGAAGGGATGATTCGCATCCCCAATATTGGACCAGTGGCTTTAGCGGGTTTAACTATTGAAGAAGCCAAGACCAAGCTTAAAAGCATAATGTCTAAAACCTATCCTGGATTGAAAACTGGCAATACTTTTTTACAAGTGAGCTTAGGTCAAATCAGAAGTATTCGCGTTACACTAATTGGAGAAGTTAAACAACCTGGCACTTATGAATTGTCTTCTTTGTCTACATTGGCCAATGCATTGTATGCATCAGGTGGCCCTTCAGACAATGGATCATTTAGAAAAATTGATTTAATGCGAAATGGCAAAAGAGTAGTGACTTTTGACTTGTATGATTTCTTGTTAAATGGAGACCTTTCTAAAAATATTTTATTAAAGGATGATGATATTATTAAAGTGCATCCTTATGCAGTTAGGTTATTTTTAAATGGTGCAGTAAAAAGAGCTGCTATTTATGAAGCTGAACAAGGAGAGCACTTAGGTACGGTGATTGAAAAATATGCGGCGGGTTTTGCAGATAGTGCGAATAAAAATAAAATTACCATTCAACGTTTAGGAGAACTAGGTAAAACTATTTTAAATGTTGAGTACAATCAGCTGAACAATTTTTCGATAAAGAGTTCTGATTCAGTGGTTGTAGGCGCAATTCCAAAGCGTTTTGAAAACCGCGTAATTGTTGCCGGATCTGTTTTCTATCCAAATAGTTATTCTGTTGCATCTTACCCTACTGTAGGTGCAGTGATTAAAGCAGCGCAATTAAAAGAAAACGCCTTTGTAGGTCGTGCTTTATTGTTTAGAACCAATGCTACTAAAGACACCACCGTTACTGCTTTTAATTTAACCACTACTGCCGACTTGGGGTTGACCTTGCGCAACGATGATTCTTTGCATGTGTACAGTAAAGCAGAACTAAGAGAACTGAGAACGGTTTCCATAACTGGCGAACTCAATATGCCGGGTAAATTTTCTTATTCAGAAGGCATGCGCTTAGAAGATTTGATTTTATTAGCAGGTGGGTTAAAAGACCGTGCTTCCATTAAAGAAGTAGAAGTATTGCGCAGAATTCGCAAAGATCCTACCATGGCCGATACGGTAGCATATAATACCATCTTAAAATTTAATTTACAAGACAGCTTAGCTTTTACTGCCAGCCAAGCTGCTATTGAGTTAGAGCCATACGATGTGGTGAATGTGAAGAATGTTCCGCGCAACCAATCTGCAGGTTCAGTAAGCATAGCTGGGGAAGTATTGTTCCCGGGTACGTATTTATTGAATACCAAGAAAGATCGCGTGAGTGATTTGTTTAAAAGAGCTGGGGGCATATTAGAATCTGGTTCTTTGAGTTCTGCTTTCTTCTTGCGCAATACTTATCAAGCAGCGTTAAAAGGAGAAATATTAGACATCAAAAAAGCCTTGGCGCAAAAACAAAACTCTGATACTATAACGGTGAAATTATTAGACAGTACTTTGTCTAAAGACAAAATATTAATGGCCGTAAACTTACGCAATGCATTGGAGAACCCAGGTTCGGAAGATGATATTGAGTTAGAAGAAGGCGATATGATTACCATCCCTAAAAAACCAGTAGCGGTGCAAGCTTTTGGTGCGGTGAATATTCAGAAAAAAGTGCCTTTCTATGTGGGGCTAACTTCTCGCAGATTAATTCGTGAGTCGGGTGGTTTTGCAGAGAATGCGAATAAGCGTGGTACTTATGTATTGTATCCGAATGGTCGTGTTAAAACAGCACATAGCTATATTTTCTGGCGCACGTATCCTAAGTTAACGGCCGGTGCTGAATTATATGTTCCTGTAAAGAAATACAGAAAGCCATTGACTGCTGGTGAAATCATGGGCTTCACGAGTGGATTAGTAGGTATGGGTGCAATTATTATTGGAATCTTGAACGCAACCAAATAACCTACCAACAAGTAGGTATATTTAGCGCAATTAATGTGTATCGCATTAATTGCGCTTTTTTTGTGCAACAATTTGCATAATATTCGTATCATTGTGTAGCAGCTCCCCACTGCAATCCTAAAAAGACTGAATGGCATAATTTCTACGCTTAAATTTCGTTTCTCTATTTAATTGATTTTGTATGAAAAATGCACGTAAAAATTTATGCGCTTTAGCGTTCTTGAGTTTAGGTTTTGCTGTTGCAATGCCTACAGCTATAATCGCCCAAGCCGATTCTATTAATATTGTTTCTACCGCAGTGCCTTTCTTGCGTATATCGCCCGATGCACGTGCAGGAGGTATGGGAGATGCAGCCATTGCTACCAACCCAGATGCCAACTCTCCTTTTTGGAACCTGGCTAAAACCGCTTTTGCAGAAAAGCGTTCGGCTATTTCTTTAAACTATACACCATGGTTGCGTGACCTGGGCTTGAACGATGTGTACTTAGCCAGTGCCGCTGCTTATAAAAAGATTGATGATAATTCTGTGATTTCTGGATCCATGCGTTTCTTTAGCTTGGGTAATATTCAATTAACCGATTTTTCTGGTAACGTATTAAATACCGTTCGTCCTACGGAGTTCTCTATTGATGGGGGTTATACCCGTGTATTGAGTGAGAAATTAAGTTTGGCTGTTGCATTGCGTTACATCAATTCAAGATTGGTGGTAGGTGATGTAGGTACAGGTGTGGTGTACAAAGCAGGTAATGCGTTGGCTGGTGACGTGTCTTTGTTTTACAATGGTCGTGATGTAGATGGACAGGGATTGAATTTTGGTGTAGTGCTTTCTAACTTAGGTACCAAAGTAGGTTATACCAATGATGCACGTAACAAAGACTTCTTACCCGCTAACTTAGGTTTGGGTATGGCTTATACCAAAGTAATGAGTGAAGGCAATAGCATCAGCTTTGCGTTGGACGTGAATAAATTATTGGTGCCTGTGGCACCTACTACTACGGGGGTTTTCGCAACCGATTCCGCTAACTTGTCGGAGTACAGAAATACTTCTGTGGTGAGCAGCTGGATGAAATCTTTCTCCGATGGCAGCAGCTTAACCAAGAGTTTTCAAGTATCTGCTGGTATGGAATATTCTTACAACAACCAGTTTAAATTACGCGCAGGATATTTTTACGAAGACAGAACCCGCGGCAACCGCAGATACTTTACTGCAGGCGCAGGCTTCGATGTAAAGTTCATGCAGATCAACGTGTCTTACCTAGTGCCTTCAGGCAGCGGGGTTACACGTAATCCATTGTCTAACACTTTGCGTTTGGGTCTGGTGTTTAACCTAAGTAATGATGATTTCTAGGGCGCCTCGCTTATGCGGCGGCTGAGCCGAGTTCGCGGCTCTAATCAAACTAAACTATTTAAAAGCTATGGCTATGCCATAGCTTTTGGTTTTTGGGAGTGGCTTAGTCAAGAGTTATTTCGTAAATTTATGTTGTGAAAAAGATTAATCCCAAACTTCTAGACTTTATTGTAGATAAACTGACTAATTCTATCCAGAATACCATTTCTGGGGACAGTTTTGCTACAGAGGTATTACGTTTGACTAAAGCTGATTTAAAACAGATAACGAAAAAAAATGGGTGGAATTTTGATTGGAAAGCAGAGCTATCTGATAATTCAAAAGAAGTATTTAAGTTAACAATCCCCAATAACCCAAATATCATTCAAGGATTATTAAGCATTTCAATAGAATCTGACCATGTTTATATGCACTTGCTTGAAAATGCACCATTTAATATTGGACAAAATAAACTTTATGAAGGTGTATCTGGAAATTTAGTTGCACACGCTTGTAAAGTTTCTTTTCAGCAGGGAAACAATGGATTCATTGCATTTACAGCCAAGACAAAACTGATAGAACATTATCAAAAGACTTTGGGGGCTTATTCATTAGGAGGAGCCAGAATGATTATTCCAACTGACTCTGCTCAAATACTAATTGATAAATACTTTAAATCATAATTATCATGGGACATATAAAAGAACCAAAAGGTGTTGACTTTGTCATTGCAAGCGACCCATTAACTGAAAAGGCTCGTAAAGAAATAAGTGAATTTATACGCAACTATACGACTGATGTTCAGAAGAAAAAAAATAAATCAACGACAACATCAAAAAGACCCAAATTAGCACACACTTAACAATGAACATCCAAGAAATTTATAAAATTTTCCAGCAATACCCTTCAGTCCAAACCGACACTCGCAAACTTCAAGAAGGAGATATATATTTTGCGCTGAAAGGCCCACATTTTAATGGAAATGAATTTGCCATTCGAGCCTTAGATGCGGGCGCAGCTTATGCCGTAGTGGATGAAATGCCTTCGAACGATACTATTGATTTGGCAGATTTGTCTATTTATAATTTGCGAGAGCGGCTCCTCCTCGTAGACGATGTGTTGACAACATTACAGCAATTGGCCAAGCACCATCGCCAACAGTTGGATATCCCTTTTATTGCCATCACAGGAAGCAACGGAAAAACAACCAGTAAGGAATTGATTTATGCGGTTTTGGCTTCGCATTTTAAAACTTATACCACCCAGGGAAACCTGAACAATCATATTGGCGTGCCACTTACTATTTTGAGTGTGAAGCCCGATGCCCAAATGGCCGTGATAGAAATGGGCGCCAATCACCAAAAAGAAATTGAAAGTTATTGCGCCTACACATTGCCTTCGCATGGCGTGATTACCAATTGTGGTAAAGCGCATTTAGAAGGATTCGGCGGAGTAGAAGGCGTTCGCAAAGGAAAGGGCGAACTCTATCAGTTTCTGCGCGAGCACAAAGGCACTGCATTCGTGTATGCAGATTATGATTATTTACAGCCAATGAGTGCAGGCATTGAAAATATTATTTATTACGGTTTATCTAAAGGATTGGTGCAGGGGGAGATCAAAGCCTCCGAGCCTTTTTTAACGGTACGCATAACGGCGGGGCTG
>Ga0207952_1001328_pt1 | contig 10830 bp, 4 predicted proteins | sample SubbioR12Aug_8Ca_FD_184831 | JGI IMG/M metagenome (GOLD analysis project Ga0207952, IMG submission 184831) | Serpentinite rock and fluid subsurface biosphere microbial communities from McLaughlin Reserve, California, USA - CR12Aug_8Ca (SPAdes) | ecosystem: Environmental > Terrestrial > Deep...
GGTGGCGAATGATGGCGATTCGGTTGCCAGCGAATATTTGACCTTTACGCTCGGTAGCGAGGAGTACGCGATCGACATCCTTAAGGTGCAAGAAATCCGTGGTTACGAACAGCCAACGCTGATTGCCAATGCACCTTCGTTTATCAAAGGCGTGATAAACCTGCGCGGCATCATCGTTCCCGTCGTTGATCTGCGTATCAAGTTCAATCTGGGCAAGATCGAATACACACCGTTTACCGTGGTGATCATCCTGAATGTGGCGCGGCGGGTGATCGGTGTCGTGGTCGACAGCGTTTCCGACGTGATTTCGCTAACCCCGTCGCAAATCCGTCCGGCACCTGACTTCTCCGGGACCTTCGATACTTGCTATATCCAGGGGCTGGCTTCGCAAGGGGATCGCATGATGATCGTTACCGACATCGAGCGGCTGATGACCAGTGCGGATATGGCACTGATTGAAAGCGCTGCAGAGTGAATTCTGACTTGATTTGGAGTGGTTAAAAACGGTATGACTGAAATTCAGAGCAGGGCGGAGACCTCGATGAGGTCTGGAAAGTTGGCGAATAAGTTCCTCGGTTTGGGTCTGGTAATAGCGATTGCGTTGGCAGTACCTATTATTCCGCTGATCAAGGGTTACAACGATCGGATATTGTTGGCCGAGACTGAGTTGCTGGGCGTTGCCGTCCATCGTGAACTACGGGAAGTTTTACAGGAGGTTCAGCGCCATCGTGGGACGACAACCTCGCTACTTTCCGGAAAAGAAGAATTCAGGGGGCGTGCCGACAAAGCGAGAACGGGAGCAGACGCAGCAATTGGCAAGACCGATGCAGCCTTGGCGGGTGTTGACGCATACTTGGCCAAACCAGCTGCCTGGGCTGAATTCAAATCGGCTTGGCAGGCGCTTAAGGGGAACTTTGCTACTCTTAAGCCGCAAGAGAATGCCAAGCAACATACGGCGGCCATCACCAAGTTGCTGGAGGCGATGGGCGAGATTGCAGAGAAATCGTCTCTTGTTTTTGACTCGGAGCCAGTCAGCCATTTCGCCATGGACATGACCATCCTGCAGTTGTCACCTTCAACTGAGCGCATGGGGCAGGCACGGGCCCTGGGGTCACTGATTCTTTCGGAAAAAATGATTGACCTTGGCCGACGCGATGCGATTGTTGCAGGCTTTGCCGAGGCTTTGATGCGCCAGAAAAGCATCCTGGCTGACGGAGAGAGTATTTTTGCGGTCAATCCTGCCGCAAAGCAGCGACTGAGCGCGGTATTCGGCGATGCCAAATCCGGCATTGCAACCTTCATCGAAAATGTCGATAAGAATATTCTCAAGACTGAAACGCTTGTCTATGAAGCGCCCCGTTTTTTTGATGAAACGACCAAGGCGATTGATGCCTCCTTCAAGCTTTACGATGAAGGTTCGCACTTTCTGGCGCAGGAACTGGAAGGTCGTATCGAGAAAATCAAGAACGAACGCCTGCTCGTACTGCTGATTAGCTTAAGCCTGCTGGCCTTGGTGTCCGGGGTTGCCTTCGTAATTTTGCGGCGCGTCAATCGTGCGGTAATAAATGCGTCCAGCGCTCTTGATCAAATTGCCGGTGGCCGACTGGATGTACTGCTGAGTGCTGAAGGTAATGACGAAACCGGGCATATGATGCATCGTCTGGACGACATGCAATCCCAACTTCGCAAGCGTCTTGAAGCTGACCAAATGGCGGCGAATGAAACTCTCAGGATCAAGGTTGCTCTGGATGTGACATCGAATAGCGTGATGGTCGCCAACCCTGACGGCAACATCATTTACTGCAATACCGCGGTTCTCGAGATGATGCGCAAGGCGGAGGCCGATCTGCGCAAGGATCTGCCCGATTTTCGGGCGGATACCATTCTCGGCTCCAGTTTCGACATTTATCACAAGAACAAGTCCCACCAGCGGAATCTTCTTGCCGGCCTCAAGGGCGTCCACCGGGCCGAAATTTCGGTCGGGGGGCGAATTTTTTCACTGGTCGCCAGCCCGATCGTCAATGAACAAAATGAACGCCTGGGAACGGTGGTTGAGTGGTGTGACCGAACAGCTGAAGTGGCGATCGAAAATGAGGTGGGCAATATCATCGCCGCTGCCGGTGCCGGTGATTTTTCGCGGCGTATTGCAGCGGATCGGATGAGCGGGTTCTTCCGGGGTATTTCGCAAGGGATCAATGACTTGCTGGATGTAAACAGCCGGGCACTGGAAGATCTCGGCGCAATGCTGAATCGCCTGTCGCAAGGCGATCTGACACGCAAGATAGATACCGACTATCAGGGCGTTCTGGGGCAACTGAAGGACGATGCGAATGCTACGGTCGACACCCTGCAGGAGATTATTTTCTCGATCAAGAGTGCGACTGATGCGATTAATACGGCGGCGCAGGAAATCGCCAGCGGCAATCAGGATCTTTCCGGACGTACCGAACAGCAGGCCTCGAGTCTGGAAGAAACGGCCTCGAGCATGGAGGAGTTGACCGGGACGGTCAAGCAGAATGCCGACAACGCCCGCCAGGCTACGACGCTGGCCAGCAATGCCCAGCAGGTAGCCGAAAAGGGGGGGCAGGTGGTCAGCCAGGTCGTGGAAACCATGAGGGCCATTCATCAGGCCTCGCAAAGGATTTCCGACATCATCAGCGTGATCGATGGCATTGCCTTCCAGACCAATATTCTGGCGCTCAATGCTGCGGTCGAGGCGGCACGAGCCGGTGAGCAGGGTCGCGGTTTTGCCGTGGTGGCGACCGAGGTGCGCAGTCTTGCCCAGCGCAGTGCGGCAGCAGCCAAGGAGATCAAGGGACTGATCTCCGATTCGGTCGATAAGGTGCAAGCCGGCACTCGCTTGGTCGACCAGGCAGGTAAAACCATGGATGAGGTGGTGGCCAGTATCCAGCGCGTAGCACGCATCATGGCCAATATCTCGGAGGCGAGTCTTGAACAGACTTCGGGTATCGAGCAGATCAGTCTCGCCGTCAGCGAAATGGACGAAATGACGCAGCAAAATGCGGCCTTGGTCGAAGAAGCTGCAGCGGCTGCCGAAAGTCTGGAGGAACAGGCGCGCAGCCTGGCCGAATCGGTTGCGGTATTCCGCTTGTCGGGTGGAGTGATGGTCAGCAACCAGTCGCAGTTATCGGGTCTTGATTTTGATGGCGCAATTGTAGCGCACGGCAAATGGAGGCAGCGGCTACTCGATTATGTCGCAGGTGGCGGCGAGCAACTGGATCCGACTATTGTTGCTCGTGATGACCAGTGCGCCCTGGGCTGCTGGATTCATGGCGATGGCCGTACCTTGCGCGGCAATGCCCAGTATTCGGATCTCAAAATCGAACATGCTGGTTTCCATCGTTGTGCGGCCCTTGTGATTCGCACCCGGATGAGCGGCGACAGCGTAGGGGCGCGCGAGCAAATTGCCGGAGAATTCAGCAATCGTTCAAAGCGGGTGATTGGCTTGCTAGAGAGCATGCGGTCGGGCGGCAAAACTGTGCCAAAACCGGCGTTGACCGCAATTGCCCCGAAAAAGATTTCCACTGGCCAAGTGTTGGCGCTTTCGGCGCAGGACGAGGACGAGTGGGCTGAATTCTAATAACAACAATAACCTGACGGATTAACGCTGATGCGAAATAATTTGCCTGTGACCAATGTGGAAGTTCAACTGGACGCCCACACCCTGATTGTCTCGAAAACCGACCTCAAGGGTCAGATCACATACATCAACAAGGACTTCATCGAGATTAGCGGTTTTACCGAAGCCGAACTGATCGGTCAGCCGCATAATATCGTGCGCCATCCTGATATGCCGGTCGAAGCCTACGCCGATATGTGGGCCGATCTGAAGGATGGGCGGCCATGGACCGGTTTGGTCAAAAACCGCTGCAAGAATGGCGACCATTACTGGGTCCTTGCCAATGCCACGCCTTTGCGTGAAAACGGACAAGTGGTGGGCTTTATGTCCGTTCGTCGCAAGGCAAGTCCGCAGCAGACTCAGGCAGCCGAAGCTGCCTATCGGGCCATCCGGGAAAAACGCGCAGGTGGTAAGGAAATCCGACATGGCAGCGTGGTCAAGGGCGGGGCGCTCAGCGTCTTGCAGCGCTGGTCATCAGGGGCGTCTTCTTCACAGAAAATTGTATTGGGCATGTTGCTTGGTTTCAGCATTCTCATCGGTGTGGCAACCAGCCTGCTCGGCGGACATCTGGCCGGGCTGCTTGATGGTCTGGGGCGCAATGCCCTGAAAAATGATATCGGCCTGATTCGAGCTATGGTCGAAACCAATCTGGGAGCGCTGCGCCAGGAGGCGATTCAGTTGAATCGAGGATTCGAGATATCCTTCAAGGACGAGATCGTCCTTGAAGGATCTGGCGAGCAAGCCGTATTGCGTTTGGCGAAGGGCGATATTCTCAATGGCCGACTTGAGGTGGTCGATGGTTTTACCGAGAAAACCGGAGCCGTGGCGACTATTTTTATCCGAAAAGGAGATGATTTTTCCCGCGTAACGACATCTGTCAAAAAAGAGAATGGCGAGCGTGCGGTAGGCACTAATCTAGCCAAGGAACATCCTGCCCTTGCTGCATTGCTGGCGGGGAAATCCTATGTCGGTCGGGCAAATCTATTCGGGAAATCTTTCTATACCAGTTATACGCCGATTGTCGCCAACGGCGGCACGGTAATTGGCGCGACTTTCATTGGTCTTGATATTTCGAAGGAACTGGAATCGCTCAAGCAGCAGGTTCGCGCCCTCAAGGTCGGCGAGACGGGTTATTACTACGTACTTGATGCCAATCCGGGCAAGGATTTCGGTAACCTGATCGTGCATCCGGCCAAAGAGGGCACGAATGTCGCCGGTGTTAAGGATGCCGCGGGCCGGGAGTTTATTCGCGAGATGCTGGAGCGGGGTAGCGGGGAGGAGGTTTATCCGTGGGTAAACCAGGAGCTTGGCGAGACATCACCACGTGACAAGCTGGTGGTTTTTGATACGCTACCCGATGCAAAGTGGCTGATTGCCGGTGGCGCCTATCTCGATGAATTTCATGCAGTTTCCAGGCAAGTGACCTACCTTGTGATGCTGGGCGGCGTCATTTTGTCGCTGGTGCTGGCGGCCTTCCTTTACTGGTTGATCAATAAGCTGATCGTCAAACCACTGCAGCAGAAAGTACTCCCTGTATTCAATGAACTGGCCGAAGGTCGCTACGATTCACGATTGGAAATTGGCGCCAATGATGAAGTTGGCCAACTGCTGCAAGGCCTGCAGTCGATGCAGATTCAGCAAGGGTTCAACGTTGCTGAGAGCGAGCGCATAGCCAACAACAATCTCCGCATCCAGATTGCGCTTAACTGTGTTTCAGCGAATTTGCGCATTGCCGATGATGACGGCACGGTAATTTATGCCAACAAGGGCTTGCTTGACACGCTACGTCAGATTGAGCCGGGCTTGCGCGTGCAGCAGCCGAATTTTTCAATCGACAAATTCGTCGGCAGCAATATCGGCGCTTTCTATCGGGATCCCGCGGCAGCGTTGAAGAGCTTGCGCGAGTTGCAGTCAACTCGACAGACTGAACTGGAAATCGGTGGTCGCATTTATAACGTGATTACCAACCCAATTGTCAATGAGCGTGGTCAACGCCTGGGTACGGTGGGTGAGTGGGTTGACCGCACGGCCGAGTTGCATGCCCAACGTGCGGTTGCCGCCCTGATCAGTCGCGCTTCGGCAGGTGACCTTGAAGCTCGTCTCGATACCGATACTCTGGAAGGCTTTTACAGGGAGCTGGGGGCCGGGATCAACAGTTTGCTGGAGACCAGCGGCTCGGCCATCGGCGAAATTGCGGCCTTGCTTGAACGGGTTGCCGGCGGTGATCTGATGCATACGGTCAACTCCGAATATCGGGGTACTTTCGGCAAGTTGCGCGATGATGCCAACCAGACCGTTGAAAAGCTGCGAGAGCTCGTCGGCGATATTCAGCACTCCGCCGAAACGATCAATATGGCAGCCCGGGAAATTGCCAGCGGCAATCAGGATCTTTCCAGTCGCACCGAAGAGCAGGCGAGCAGCCTGGAAGAAACGGCCTCCAGCATGGAGCAACTGACCTCCACGGTACGCCAGAATGCCGATAATGCCCGTCAGGCCAATGAGCTTGCAGCCGGCGCGCAGGCAGTTGCCGAGAAGGGCGGCGAGGTGGTGGGCCAAGTCGTGCATACGATGGGCTCGATTCATCAGGCGAGCAGCAAGATTGCCGACATCATCGGGGTGATCGACGGCATTGCTTTCCAGACCAATATTCTGGCGCTTAATGCGGCAGTGGAAGCGGCACGAGCCGGCGAGCAAGGTCGCGGCTTTGCCGTGGTAGCGACCGAAGTGCGCAGTCTGGCTCAGCGCAGTGCAGCGGCAGCAAAGGAAATCAAGGGTTTGATTTCGGATTCAGTGGAACGTGTTGATGCGGGTAACCGGCTGGTTGATCAGGCGGGACGCACGATGGAGGAAGTCGTTTCCAGTATCAAGCGCGTTGCCAAGATTGTGACCGATATCGCCGAAGCCAGCCGCGAACAAAGCGCCGGGATCGATCAGGTCAGTCTGGCCGTTAATCAGATGGACGAGGTGACGCAGCAGAATGCGGCCTTGGTGGAAGAAGCAGCGGCTGCAGCCGAAAGTCTGGAGGAGCAGGCCAACCACCTGGCCGAGTCGGTCTCGGTGTTCAAGGTCGTACAAAGTGCCAGGAGCGTTAAAAATACGCCACGTTTGAGCCGATCAACCCACTCGCCACGTCCCGCACAAGCCGTGCGTCAGGTTTCCGGTAAAAAGCCGGCGGCACTTCCCGTTTCACTCGATGATGAGTGGAGCGAGTTTTAAGCACGCTCAGAACCCATTGACGAAGGTTGGACTATGAAGATTAATCTGCCGGTAACGCAAAATGAAGTCATGCTCAAGACGGGGCAAAATATCGTCTCGAAGACTGATCTCAAAGGCCGGATCACCTATGTCAATGAAGTTTTTCTCGAAATCAGCGGCTTTGTCGAAGCTGAGCTGATCGGCCAGTCACACAATATCGTGCGTCACCCGGACATGCCGGCAGAGGCTTTTGCCGATCTTTGGGCAACACTCAAAGATGAGCGGCCGTGGACCGGATTGGTCAAGAATCGCTGCAAAAATGGTGACTATTATTGGGTATTGGCCAATGCAGCGCCGATTTTTCAAAATGGCGTGGTTACAGGGTATATGTCGGTGCGGACGGCGCCTTCCCGGGCGCAGATCGAAGCGGCGGACGGTGCTTACCGAATGTTCCGCGAAGGCAGGGCGGCCGGGCTTGGTATTTGCGACGGACAAGTAGTGAAGGCGGGTTTCAGTCTGGGGGCATGGCTCAACAAACGCAGCATTGCCCAGCGCATTTTTGCTATCGGCGGGCTGCTGACTGCGGGCATGCTGTTGGTTGGCGGCCTGGGTATCGTGGCAGTCGGCGATAGTAATGGGCGGCTGCATACCGTTTATGTCGATCGTGTGGTGCCCTTGCAGCAACTCAAGGAAGTGGCGGATGCCTACGCAGTTTCGATTGTCGATCTTTCGCACAAAACCCGCGACGGCGCCGAAAGTTTCGAGTCGGGGCTAGGCAAGGTCGATCAGGCACAAGGCGTGATTCGCAGTCGTTGGCAGGAATATACAGCGACCTATCTGACCGATGAAGAGCAAAAGCTGGTCGGCGAGGCGCGTGGGTTGATGCAGAAGGGAGATCTGGCGACCAGCCGCCTCAAGGAAATTCTCGTCAGCAAGGACCGCGATGCCTTGGCGGCTTTCGCCGCAAAAGAGCTTTACCCGGCGATCGACCCGATCTCCGATAAATTGAGCGAACTGGTTGCATTGCAGTTACGTGAAGCGAAGTTCAATGTCGATCAGGCTGGCGCCAGTGCCAGCGCTTTCCAGAACCGGTTCGGTTTGTTGATCCTGTTCTTTGGTCTGCTCGGCGGTTTTTTGGCGCTGGGTCTGGCCCGAGGCATACGCCGACCGGTCGCCGAGGCGGTCACTTTCTTTAAGGCTTTGTCCGAAGGGCGAACCGATGTTCAGCTTAATTTTGAGCGGCGCGATGAATTGCTGGCGATTGCCGATTCGGCGCGGACCATGCAGATCAAGTCCGGGTTCGACCTGAGCGAGGCACGCCGTGTTGCTGATGAAGGAATGCGAATCAAGCGGGCGCTGGATGGTTCGGCAAGCGCCATGACAGTCTCCAATGAGAGCAATGCACTAGTCTACATGAATGCTGCTGCCGAAGACCTGTGGCGGAAAATGGCGCCGGAAATGCGCTCGCGGGTGCCGGGCTTTACTGTCAGTGAGATGTCTCGCCACTCCCTGGTTGATTTTTTCGACGATGAAGCTATCAGGGAGGCTTATCGGGCCGAACTGAACGCGCCGCGGACGCTTGATGTGGCGATGTGCGGCCGTATTTTGCAGGTCACGGCAACGCCGGTGTGCGATAGTGAGGGAAAATATCTGGGCCGGGCCAGCCAGTGGATCGATCGTACCGAGGAAGTGGCAGTCGAGAATGAAGTAGCCGGCATCGTTAGTGGCGCAGCGCGCGGCGACTTCAGGCGGCGGGTTGCGGTCGACGGCAAAAAAGGCTTCTTTTTGCGCTTGGCCAATGACCTGAATACGCTGATGCAAACCAGTGAAGTGGGCCTTGAGGACGTCGCGCGGGTGCTTTCGGGCATGGCGGATGGCGATCTGACCCGGCATATCGGCGCCGAATACGAAGGGACGTTTGGTCAGTTGAAGGATGATGCCAACCGGACGGTCGCCCGGCTGCAGGAGATTATTTCGCAGATTCGCGGTGCGACCGATGCCATCAATACGGCAGCAAGTGAAATCGCCAGCGGCAATCAGGATCTTTCCAGCCGCACCGAAGAACAGGCGAGCAGTCTGGAGGAAACGGCTTCCAGCATGGAAGAGCTGACCGGTACCGTGAAACACAATGCCGACAACGCCCGCCAGGCCAACGAGCTGGCGGGTGAGGCGCAGCAGGTCGCCATCCAGGGCGGCGAAGTAGTCGGTCTGGTCGTCCAGACGATGAGTGCCATTCACCAGGCCAGCAAGCGGATTGCCGACATCATCGGCGTCATCGACGGCATTGCCTTCCAGACCAACATCCTGGCCTTGAATGCCGCGGTTGAAGCGGCGCGGGCCGGCGAGCAAGGTCGCGGCTTTGCCGTGGTAGCGACCGAGGTCAGAAACCTGGCGAAGCGTAGCGCCGATGCTGCCAAAGAGATCAAGGGCCTGATTTCCGATTCGGTCGACAAGGTTGAGAGCGGCAACCGCCAGGTCGCCCAGGCCGGCCGCACCATGGATCAAGTGGTGAGCAGCATCAAGCAGGTCGCCAGAATCATGGGTGATATTTCCAGCGCCAGCCGTGAACAGAGTGCCGGTATCGAGCAGGTTAGCCGCGCCGTGAACCAGATGGATGAGGTGACCCAGCAGAATGCAGCGCTGGTTGAAGAAGCTGCGGCGGCGGCTGAAAGCCTGGAGGAGCAGGCGCATAATCTGGCACAGGCTGTCGCCGTCTTCAGGCTTGCCGAAACTGCTGGTCGGGCAAGACTCAACGTCCCGTTTGCCTCATTACCGAATCAAGTCCGGCTGGCACCGCCAGCCGCAAAAAAAACGGCTACGCTACCTGTCAGCCAAGATGATCAATGGGAAAATTCTAATGCTTGATAGTCGCAAGCCACCGCCGCTGTTTACTCAAAAGCCAGTGGTCGGTTCAGTCGCAACGCGTGAGCAGGGAGCACGCGAGTTCAATTTCTCCAGTGCCGACTTCGAGCGTGTGCGAAAACTGATCTATCAGCATGCCGGTATTTCGCTCTCCCCAGTCAAGCAAGACATGGTTTATTCTCGTCTTGCCCGCCGCCTGCGCGCTACCGGCAAGAACACCTTTGGCGAATATCTCGACATGCTGGAACGCGGCGGTGCAGATGAATGGGAGCGCTTTGTCAATTCGCTGACGACGAATCTGACCTCCTTCTTCCGCGAACCGCACCATTTTCCGATTTTTGCCGATCACCTCAACAAACTGGGCGCCAAACGCCCGATTCGCGTCTGGTGTTCGGCCGCGTCAACCGGCGAAGAACCTTATTCGATCGCCATGACGGTGCTTGAAACATTTGGCGCCAATGTCTCGCATGTCTCGATTTTTGCCTCCGATCTCGACACCAACGTACTGTCCACGGCAGAAAAAGGGGTCTATCCGATCGACCGCGTTGAAAAAATCTCACCAGATCGCCTCAAGCGCTTCTTTCTCAAGGGTTCAGGCAGTCAGGAGGGCTATGTTTCGGTACGGCCGGAATTGAAGCGCTTGATTGAGTTTCAGCGGATTAATCTGCTCGAACCCAACTGGCCGGTCCGCGGACCGCTCGATGTTATTTTTTGCCGCAACGTAATGATTTATTTCGACAAGCCAACCCAGCACAAAATACTCTCCCGTTTTGCGCCGTTGATGCAGCCCAACGGCCTGATGTTTGCCGGGCATTCCGAGAGCTTTCTCCACGCCGCCGATATCTTCAAATCGCTCGGCAAGACGGTTTACGCCCTCACCAAAGCTCGATAAACCATTAAGGGACATCAGTGCAGCACGCTTACGACGAGAATTTCGCCAGCAACCGCTACTTTGATCGGCACTTCGATACCGAGGCAGCCAAAATACTGCCCGGCGAGTACTTTGTGACTGACAACGGAATGTTGTTGGTAACCGTGCTCGGCTCCTGTGTTTCCGCCTGTGTGCGTGATACCGATTCCGGCATTGGCGGCATGAATCACTTCATGTTACCGGATGACGGGGGGCGGGATGC
>Ga0207952_1001329_pt1 | contig 10812 bp, 10 predicted proteins | sample SubbioR12Aug_8Ca_FD_184831 | JGI IMG/M metagenome (GOLD analysis project Ga0207952, IMG submission 184831) | Serpentinite rock and fluid subsurface biosphere microbial communities from McLaughlin Reserve, California, USA - CR12Aug_8Ca (SPAdes) | ecosystem: Environmental > Terrestrial > Deep...
CGCCCCAACAGGGACTGGGAAGCGCATGGAACCTTCAACCCCGCTGCTGTAGATCTAGGAGGCATGGTGCACATCTTTTATAGAGCCATGTCTTCAGACGACACATCAACATTTGGCTATGCCAACTCTAAAGATGGTTTCGTCGTCAAAGAAAGAGGAGACGAACCTGTATATCTCCCAAGAGCCGACTTCGAAAACAAGCACCACCCAGGCAACTCTGGTTGCGAGGATCCGAGACTCATGGAATTAGGTAAGGATATCTTCATGACTTATACAGCTTACGACGGTTTTTTACCAAGAGTGGCTATCACTAAAATATCCAAAGAAAATTTCTTGAAGAAAAATTGGCAGAGATGGAGTACACCTGTCATTATCACACCACCCGATGTACCAAACAAAGATGCAAGTATCATACCCGAGAAAACAAGTGCTGGTTATATCTTCCTACACAGGATAAACGATAGTGTCTGCGCAGATGTCTTAAGTTCTCTCGATTTTAAAAAAGAAAGAGTTATAAGATGTATCGAGCTTATAAAACCCAGACCCGGCATGTGGGATGGACACAAGGTTGGTATATCTGGACCTCCTATCAAAACCCCAAAGGGGTGGCTCCTTTTTTACCACGGAGTTTCGGAAACTAGGACCTATAGGGTCGGCGCAGTATTACTTGATCTTAAGGATCCAACAAACCTTATCTCAAGAACCGCGGTTCCTCTATTTGAGCCAGAAGAAGATTACGAAAAAAAAGGTGTAGTGCCGAAGGTGGTCTTCCCTTGTGGAAACATCAGGAGGAAGGACAAGATTTACCTATACTACGGTGGGGCTGACCAGGTTGTTGGAGTAGCTACTCTTTCGTTAAAAACTTTACTTAAGATTCTCTCATGATTGAACCGGGCTACGCCAACAAGGAGGTTATTATCTTTGACCTCGATGGCACCTTAGCTATAAGTAAGTCCCCCATTGACCCAGATATGTCAAACCTTTTAGGTGAGCTTTTAGAGAAGCGTAAGGTTATCATCATATCTGGTGGGCATCTTAAACAGTTTGATAAACAGGTTCTTAAACATTTGGATTTTCCAGATGAGAAGTACCAGAATTTTTTTATCATGCCTGGATCTGGATCAAGTATGTATAGATTCGAAGGTCGGAAAGAGCAGAAAATATACGCCGACCTTCTTTCGCAAGAAGATAAGGGAAAGATATATCAAGCTTTCTATTATGCACTTGAGAAGGTGCCCTTTAACCTTCCCGACTTTCCTTATGGAGAGAGAATAGAGGATAGAGATGTGGAGATAACTTTCTCTGCTCTAGGACAAGAAGCTCCTGTGAAAGAGAAAGAGGGGTGGGACCCCAATCGCAAAAAAAGAGAGATACTCATCAGATTCCTTCAAGAAAAAATCCCTGAATTTGAAATACATATGGGAGGAATGACCTCTGTAGATGTGACTAAAAAAGGTATAGACAAAGCTTATGGAATACGAAAAGCTAGCGAAGAACTCAAAATATCAATAGACAGGATGCTTTTTGTTGGAGATGCTCTATATAAAGGTGGTAATGACGAACCTGCAAAGAAAACGGGGATCGATTGTATAGAAGTCAAAGATGTGGATGGGACGAAAAAGCTTATACATGAGATAATAGCAAAATGAAGAAAATCGTCGGCATAATCGTCATAGTTGGTATAGCCATTTTTTTTCTTTTTAAATCTCCTACTGAAAAGAAAGAGGTCAGGGTTGAAATAATGCAAACCGTACCAAACCCTAACCCATCTAACGCAACTTTCTTTTTCGACGAAGGACTTGTGACTTTGAAGGATGGTAGATCTTCTGTCCCAATTTCTGGAGGGTCTATTGCGATCGAAACAACCCTATCCGACACAATCTCCTATGGAGATATAAATGGAGATGGAAAAAATGATACTGTAGCGCTTCTTATTCAAACCGGTGGTGGCTCTGGTGTTTTTGTCTATCTGGCTTCTTATGTATCGGGTAATGTTGAATACAAAGGATCAAATGCGATATTCATAGGAGATAGAATTTCTCCAAAATCTATCGAGATAAATCAAAGCGGGTTAATCACGCTTAAATATTTAGACAGAAAGGACGACGAACCAATGGCAGCTGAGCCAAGCATCCTTGTTGAAAAAAGCTTTGTCTATAAATCAGGGTCTATTGAAGAAAAGTAATTTTTGTGCTTTAATATCGACTTCCCATAAAAACAGCTGACAAAATGCAGATTAGAAATATTGCCATTATAGCCCACGTAGATCACGGCAAAACCACACTTACAGACGCCATCTTGAGACAAACAGGGATGGTAGAACAAGGTATTAGTATGGATAGTAATGATCTAGAAAAAGAGCGTGGTATCACCATATATTCCAAAAACACCTCGATCTTCTACCCTCCCCTTGATTCTGGAAAGGAGGTGACAAAGATAAACATTGTGGATACCCCTGGCCACTCAGACTTCGGCTCTGAGGTTGAGCGAGTGCTACGCTCTATAGACACAGTGCTTCTTGTGGTGGATGCTCAAGAAGGGCCCATGCCACAAACAAGATTTGTGCTTAAAAAATCTCTTGAACTTGGACTTAAACCTATAGTGGTTATAAATAAGATAGATAAGCCAGCTGCCAGACCAGACGCTGTACACGAAATGGTTTTGGAACTCTTCTTAGAGCTTGGAGCCAACAACGAGCAAATAGATTTCCCTACTGTTTATGCTATTGGTAGAGATGGGGTGGCGATGAATAAACTAAGTGACGAGCGTAAGGATCTCTCTCCTCTACTCGATACAATACTCAAACATGTTCCCCCTGCAGAGCAAGATCTTGGTAAACCAGTAAGACTTCAACCCTTCAATCTAGCTTATGATAACTTCCTTGGACGCCTTGCTATCGCCAGAGTATATGAAGGTGTACTTAAAAGCGGTCAAGAAGTTTTTGTCAAAAAACCAGATGGGAATACATATAAAGGTAAGATTACCAAACTCTTCACTTTTGAAGGATTAAAGAGGATAGAGAAGGAAGAAGTATTTGCTGGCGATATCGTCATGTTGGCAGGACTTTCAGATATCTATATTGGCGACACTATTGCTGGGTCAGAAGATACTCAAAGCCTTCCAGCTATAAACATAGATGAGCCAACGATCTCTCTCAACTTTTTAGTGAACGACTCTCCTTTTGCTGGTAAAGAAGGTAAATTTGTAACCGGAAGACAAATAAGAGAGCGTCTAGAACGAGAACTTGAGGTGAATGTCGGACTCAAGGTAGATTTTGATAAAAACGAAGCTATAACTGTTTTTGGTCGAGGAGAACTCCATATCGCAATCTTGCTTGAAAACATGAGGAGGGAAGGCTTTGAGCTCCAGGTTTCTCAACCGCATGTTATCACCAAAGAATTAGATGGAAAGAAAGTAGAACCTTTTGAAGAAGTGGTTGTGGATGTGCCAGAAGATATGAATGGAGTGGTGATATCTCACCTGACATCAAAGAAAGCTCAACTCATGGACATGAAGACAAACGAAGGTCAGACACGTCTTATTTTTGAAACTCCAACAAGAGGTCTTCTTGGTTACAGAGGTCAATTTATAGTTGATACTCGAGGGTTAGGAATCCTTTCTTCCAGATTCATCGGATTTAAAGACTATGCAGGAGAAATAGACCACCATGATGTAGGCTCTATGATCTCTATGGAAAATGGTAAAGCATTGGCTTTTGCATTGGATAACCTCCAACAGAGAGGGATACTCTTCATCGGTCCGAGTACGGAAGTCTATGAAGGACAAGTTATAGGTAACACATCCAAAGGAGAGGATCTGTATGTAAACCCAACTAAAGGAAAGCAACTAACAAATATGCGTGCTTCTGGAACCGATGGAAGCGTTTTTCTTGTCCCTGCTTGGGAGCTCACCATAGAAAGAGCTATGGAAATAATGAAAGACGATGAATACATCGAAATAACTCCAAAATCGGTCCGTCTAAGAAAGAAGCTCCTCACACAACAATCTCGCGCTAAAGCTCAAAGACAGGATCTGAAATAAAATCAAATTTTGTATTCCCCTACTCTGGTTCGTTTAATATTGAAAGCTAAGGCTTTTGTGCCTAAAATCTTCCCCATCTCGTGAGAGAGCGAACGAATGTATGTGCCAGAAGACACACTAGCTTTGAAACTTGAGATTAAAAACTTTTCTCTCTTCATTATCTCAAGTTCTTGAATCCACTTCTTTTTTATCTCTCCTTGTCTAAAGTCGCCCAAGACCTTATCAATTCTTCCTAAAATATTTTCTAATAATTCTTCTCCATTTATTAGACGAGTATTTAGATGTTCTATAGAAAATATTTTTACACTTCTTGTCGGAATCTCTATTTCATCTATCCTACCCTCTCTCGACCAAGAATGAAGGGCTTTACCAAAAACTGTACGAGATGAATATTGAGGATAGGTTTGTGTCTTCTTCTCCCCTATTTCTCGAAGAAGTCTCTCCATTCTCTCCTCAAGTTTGATAGGAGTTTTGCCCATTTCCAACACCAAACCAAGAATGTCGTATGTATCTGTCTCGAAACCCCAAAGCACCTCAAATTCATAAGCCTTATCTAAATCTAAGTACTTCTCTTTCTCCTTTGTATTCCCCGCCAAGACAAGTAGAAGACCCTCTGCCATTGGGTCAAGCCTACCAAGATAGGTCATTTTAGTCTCTAAATATTTAGGATTTTCAATACGAAAGCGCTCGATACACTCAAGGGGTGTCTCACCTATATTTTTATAGAGTTTTATGAGTTCTGTCATTCCTGTATAATACACTCATGTCAAAGTTAGATACCAGCCCATATAAGGGTGTTAGAGACTTCTACCCCGAGGATATGAAGATCCAGAACTTCATCTTCGGTGTATGGAGGAAGGTCGTGGAGAAATTTGGTTACGAAGAATATGGCGCCTCAATACTAGAGCTTACCGAAATATATAAAGAGAAATCTGGGGATGAGATAATCAATGAACAAACCTTCACCTTCCTTGATCGAGGTGAGCGATCTGTCACCTTGCGCCCGGAGATGACCCCAACCCTTGCTCGTATGGTGGCAGCCAAGCGAAGAGTTTTGAAATTCCCTCTTCGTTGGTATTCTATTCCGAATCTATTCCGTTACGAACAACCTCAAAGAGGTAGGAAACGCGAACACTGGCAACTTAATTGTGATCTTTTGGGTATTCCAGGGCTTCAGGGCGATAGGGAGATGATTTCTTTGGTTTACGCAATAATGAAGGAATTTGGAGCTAAAGATGATAGTTTCGAAATCAGAGTAAATAACTGTAACCCAAGTGATTTTAAAGATATCACACCAAATGTAATTTTGGACGAATCTTTAGCTCGAGGACAAACTTATTATACTGGGATAGTTTTTGAAGTTTTTGATACTAATAAAAACAATCCACGCGCTCTGCTTGGAGGTGGTCGCTACGACAACTTGCTTGAAATGTTTGATGTCGAACCTACACCAGCGATCGGTTTTGGAATGGGAGATATCACCATGCGTGATTTTCTTGAGACGCACAAGTTGGGACCCTATGCGTAAAATAGTTTTTGATATTGAGACAAAAAACATTTTTGCCGATGTGGGCAAGAGAGACCCAGCGGCTTTGGATATATCTATCATCGGCATCTACGATTCAGAGTCCGACTTATACAACACTTACCTTGAAGACGAGCTCCCTAAGCTCTGGCCAATACTTGAAAGAGCAGATATGCTAATTGGCTTCAATTCTGACCATTTTGATATCCCACTTTTAGACAAATACTATCCAGGAGATCTTACAAAAATGAAGAGTTTAGATATTTTAAAAGAAATCCATAATTCCTATGGTCGTAGAATGAAGCTAAACCAATTAGCAGAAGGAACCTTGGGAAAGAAAAAATCGGGAAACGGTCTTGAAGCCACAGACTGGTGGAAAAAGGGAGAGATAGAGAAGATAAGGCAATACTGTATAGACGATGTAAAAATTACTAAAGAAATCTATGATTTTGCTAGAGAAAACAACAAACTGATTTTCAAAGAAGGAGGGAAACTGCACGAAATCAAGCTTGATACTTCAGAGTGGGAAAAGCCAAGTAAAAACAAACTAACCTTTACACTACCATTCTAATGAACCAGATATTTATTTTTGGAGCAAAGTATTTGTTTCTAATACCCATCATACTTTATGTATTATATTTCTATAAACTAGAAGACAAACAAAAGTTTTTGAAGATCAATGCACTCGCCCTACCTCTGTCTTACATACTAGCTTTGATCTCTAGAGCCTTATATTACAACCCTAGACCTTTTGTTGAAGAAAATCTTACCTCACTTATAGAACACATCGCAGACAACGGCTTCCCCTCAGACCACATGCTACTTATGGCCTCTCTCGCCTCTATTATGATGATGTTTAATAAAAAGCTTGCTTACACTCTTTGGATTATCGGTATATTTGTAGGAATATCGAGGATGTTTGTTGGAGTACATCATTTTTTGGATATAATGGCAAGTATTATCCTTTCAATAGTTTCTGTGTTAATGATATACTTCTATGACAAACGAAATGCCCCCAGTAACATCGGAAAATAGGAATAACGCCTTACTCATACCTCTATCGATAGTATTGGCAGGGGCCATGATAGCCGGAGCTGTATATTTGGGTGGGAACAAGGGTGGAGCGCTGGCATTAGATTCCATCCAAGATCTAAAAAAAGAGGTGAAGGTAGAAGCAGTAAACTCATCAGATCATATACTAGGAAGTAAAACTGCAGAGATTGTGGTGATAGAGTATTCTGACTTTGAGTGCCCCTTCTGCAAGGTTTTCCATAACACAATGCACCAAATCGTAGATGAATACGATGGAAAGGTAGCTTGGGTCTATAGACATTTTCCCATTGAACAACTTCACTCAAAAGCAAAAAAAGAAGCTGAAGCCTCCGAATGCGCCTTCGATCAAGGAGGAAACACACTATTTTGGAAATACATAGACAAACTCTTTGCCACAACCAACTCCAATGATTCTCTAGACCTTGCCAAACTCCCTCAAATTGCATCTGATCTTGGGTTGAATGTTGATCTGTTCAATGAGTGTCTAGAAAATGGCAAATATACCAAGAAAATTGAAGACGATATAGTTAAAGCCATGGATGCTGGCGCCTCTGGCACCCCTTACTCTGTCATCATAAACAAAGATGGTAAGCAAACTCTTATAAAAGGGGCTGAACCAATAGAGAATGTAAGACTCAAGATTGACTCAGCTTTGAAGTAAGTGAAAAGATTATCGAAAACTGATTATATCTTGTATAGAGATTGTGCTAAAAATACTTGGCTTAAAATCCACAAGCCTGATATTTATTTTGCAGAGGAGCTTGGAGCCTTCGAGCAACAAATAATAGAAACTGGGAATGAGGTTGATGTAGTAGCCCGAGGCCTCTCCCCTCACGGAATATTTCAAAAAAGATTCGAGAACGAGAAGTATTTGACCATAACTGACATTCTGGAGGAAACAAAAAATGGTTACGAGGTAATAGAGGTTAAGGCTACAAACGACATAGACAAGTCTACGCATTATCACGACCTTGCCTTTCAAATAAATGTTCTAGAAATGGAAGGATTCAAGATAGAATCCGCTAATATTTTGCATTTAAACAAAGATTATAAAAGAGAGGGAGAACTCAATCTTTCTAAATTATTCAAGATAGAAGACGTTACAGAAAAAATAGAGGAAATAAAAGAAGAGGTATTAGAAGAAATGGAAAAGGCTTTTGCTTACATAAACCAAAAAGAAGAACCAAGGGGTTTTTGCTCTTGTGTCTACAGGGGACGTTCTGCGCACTGTACCACTTTTCATTATTCAAACCCGAGTATCCCTGAATATTCTATACACGACCTAGCAAGAATTGGCCAAAGCAAGAAGAAGCTGATTGAACTTGTAGATGGAAAATATTTTCACATACATGAAATACCAGAGAATATGGAATTATCCCAAATCCAAAAGAATCAGATCCAAACTTATATCCATGATCATATAATTCATGAGGATGATTTGATAAAAGAGGAGTTTGATAAACTGGTATTCCCTCTCTATTTCGTAGATTACGAAACCTTCCCAGCCGCTTTGCCAAGGTTTGACGGCTTCTCGCCATACGAACAGATCCCCTTCCAGTTCTCCCTCCATATTTTAAGAGCACCAGATGCTCTGCCAGAGCACGTAGACTTTCTATACACAAAAAAAGATGACCCTAGTAAATCTTTTGCAGAAGCACTCAGAGATCACATAGGTGCAAAAGGAAGTATCGTTGTTTGGCATAAAGGATTTGAATGTGGAAGAAATGGAGAGTTGGGAGCTAGACTTCCGGAATATAGAAATTTTTTTAGAAGTTTAGAGGAAAGGATTTTTGATCTAGAAGATATTTTTAAAAAACAACATTACGTTCATAAAGACTTTAGAGGAAGTTCTTCTATAAAAAAAATATTGCCAGTTTTGGTGCCAGAACTCTCTTATAAAGAGCTAAACATAAAAGAAGGTGGGGCCGCCGCTGATATTTGGAACAAAATAGTTACCAAAGAGATCAGTGAAAAGGAGAAAGAGCAAGCAATCAAAAACTTGAAAGAATACTGCAAACTAGACACTTACGCTATGTACGCTATATGGAAAAAATTGTATAACCTACTTTAGTACTTGACAAATAAACTACAGTATGCTAGTATTAATAATGGACAAACTAAACAAGGAGGTCGTATGTTTGGGAAAGTTTTTGGATTCTCTTTTGGAATCCTCTGCCTTCTCATGGGAATCAGGGCTTCGATGCAGGGTGTTCGACTCTATGTAGAGCCGATAGAGACCATGCAGTACGGAGACCTGGCTTCCTTCCTCTTGGGGATGATCTTCATCACCGCAGGTGTCGTGATTCTCCACTTCACCTTCAACAAAGAGCGGCTCAATTGAGCCGCTCTTTCTTTTTTAATATCCTCTTAGTCTATTTATCTTTTCGTGCTGGCGGATCTTCTCGTGTGCCTTGGCTTCTATCTGTCTTATACGTTCGCGAGTAACACCAAAAACCTTACCCACTTCTTCAAGTGTATGAGTGTAGCCGTCTGTAAGACCATGTCTCATCTCTAAGATTTTTCTCTCCTTTGGAGGAAGATCGTTCAGTATCTCTTTAACTTGGTCAGAAATTATCCTTCTAGAAGACTCTTCGGCCGGAGAGAGGATCTTATCGTCCGCTAGGAAGTCCCCGAGTTTACTCTTACCATCATCTCCCTCATCCCCTACCGGACTCTCAAGCGAAACAGTGGATTGGTCTATCTTTTCTATCTGATAGATTTTCTCTACATCCAAATTCATCTCTGTTGCTGTCTCTTCAGGTAGTGGCTCCCTGCCTAGATCTTGGGTGAGTCTGCGTACGACTTGCTTATACTTAGCAATTGTCTCAACCATGTGTACTGGCACACGAATAGTGCGAGATTGGTCAGCTAAAGCTCTAGTAATAGCTTGTCTTATCCACCAAGTGGCATAGGTAGAAAACTTAAACCCCTTGGTCCTATCAAACTTCTCCACTGCTTTGTATAAACCCAAATTTCCTTCTTGAATCAAATCAAGTAAGGTTAGGTCTGGAGAGCGGTTGGCATACTTCTTGGCGATAGATACCACGAGACGAAGGTTGGCTTGGGCAAGCAAATTTCTTGCCTCTACATCTCCATCTTCTATCCTTTTAGCAAGCTCCTTCTCCATGTTACCGGAAATAAGAGGGTACCGACCGATCTCTTTTAGGTACATTTGTATAGAATCGTAAGCAGAATCTGACTTAGAGTAGAATTTTTTGTCATCTTCTGGATTAGTTATCTCGAGTAGCCCTCCACCTTCTAACACATCAACTCCAGCAGATTCCAATTTCTTATACAGCTCGTCTAAGAAAATAATATTTGACTCAATATTGGGAAACTCCTTAAGTATCTCGTCGTAAGTGATGAACCCCCTCTCCTTACCTCTCACAATGAGATGATTCGTCTTTGTCTCTAATTCCTGCCCTTTCTTTGATAGAGGCTTAAGCTTCTTTGGCTTCAAGAGTTTTCTTTTCGAGATTTTTGATTTTCCGACTGACTTTTTGGCGAGTCTCTTTTTGGTCTTCGATTTTACGCTGACCTTCTTCGCCTTCTTTGCCTTTTTCTTTTTTGCCATTGGTATTTTATTCTACAATTTTTTATTAAACTTGTCTCTTGATCTCATCTATCTTGCGACCTAGACTTTCTATCTGCCGTATAAGCTCTTCCCCACCCTCTCCTCTAAACATTTTTGTCTGTAATTCCACCCGTTCTTCTAATAAATCTATCTCTTCAAGCCTCTTTTTCAAAACCCTCTCTTCTTTCTTCAAAGATTCATACTCGAGAGAAGTTTCTTCAAAATCTTTTTGTAATTCCAAAACGGTTTTTAACTCCTCTTCAACTCTTTCTTTTATCTTAGGTTTCTCTACCACTTCTTTGGGGTCTTCAACTTTCCTATCTTCCAAAAAGATGTTGGGTGTCTGAGCTCTTCTAAGATCTTCTATCACCAACTCCTCTCTGATACCAGTTTTTTTAGAAATAAGAGAGACAAAATGAGACCTTTCTATAGAACTTTTTATAAGAGTAAGAAGTGGAAGAATTTTACTTTCTATAAGCTTACCCGCCTTCCTTTTATCCTTCTCCTCAAGAAGAATCCTCTCTAGGAAAAATTCAACCGCTTGTTTTGAATTTCTTAAAATTTCCTTCCATGATTCTGGATCTTTCTTTATAACATCGGCTGGATCCTTGCCCTCTGG
>Ga0207952_1001330_pt1 | contig 10810 bp, 10 predicted proteins | sample SubbioR12Aug_8Ca_FD_184831 | JGI IMG/M metagenome (GOLD analysis project Ga0207952, IMG submission 184831) | Serpentinite rock and fluid subsurface biosphere microbial communities from McLaughlin Reserve, California, USA - CR12Aug_8Ca (SPAdes) | ecosystem: Environmental > Terrestrial > Deep...
CGCAGGCAGCGAAGTGAAAGCGGTGGCCGCCGGACGCGTGGTGTTCGCCGACTGGATGCGCGGATTCGGCAATTTACTGATCGTCGATCACGGCAACAGCTACCTGACGATCTACGGCAACAACGATTCGCTGCTCAAACAGGTCGGCGATGCGGTACGTGGTGGAGACACGGTTGCCTCCGTTGGCAACAGCGGTGGCAACCCGGAATCCGGTTTATACTTTGAGCTTCGTCATCTCGGGCAGCCGCTCGACCCGCTCAGATGGGTTAACGTTAAGTGATGTCGGCATTGGAGTGATACAGATGGGTAAGTGGAAACAGGCCGGCCTGATATGTGCCGGATTGGTCGGCGGCGTCTTGATCAGCCTGCAATTTTCGGCAATGGCCGAAAAAGAAACCCGCGCCGGGCTGCCGATCGAGGAATTGCGCACCTTTGCCGAGGTCTTCAACGCCATCAAGCAGGGCTATGTCGAGCCGGTTGACGACAAGAAACTGATTACCCACGCGATCAGCGGCATGCTGTCGAATCTTGACCCGCACTCCAGTTACCTTGACGCCGATTCGTTCAAGGATCTGCAGGTCGGCACGCAAGGCGAATTCGGCGGCCTCGGCATCGAGGTCGGCATGGAAGACGGTCTGGTGAAAGTCGTTTCGCCGATCGAAGACACGCCAGCCTACCGGGCGGGCGTCAAAAGCGGTGACCTGATCTACAAGCTCGACGATACCGTCGTCAAAGGCCTGACCCTGTCCGAAGCGGTCAAGCGCATGCGCGGCAAGCCAAAAACCCAGATCCGGCTCGGCATTCTGCGCAAGGGCGAAGCCAAGCCGCTTGAACTGACGCTGACGCGCGAAGTCATCAAGGTGCAGAGCGTCAAATCGAAGCTGGTCGAGGAAGGCTACGGCTATCTGCGCGTCACCTCGTTCCAGGAAAATACGGCAGCTTCGGTGGTCAAGCATCTGAACGACCTCTACAAGCCCGGCCCGCTCAAAGGCCTGGTGCTCGACCTGCGCAACGACCCCGGCGGCTTGCTGAACGGTGCTGTCGGAGTTTCCGCTGCTTTCCTGCCGCCGAAAACGCTGGTGACCTCGACCGACGGCCGTACCCCCGACGCCAAGCATCAGTTCTTCGCTTCTCCCGAGGATTACCTGCGCGGCAGCAAGGACGACTACATCAAGAACCTGCCGGCCGAAGCCCGCAAGGTACCGATGGTCGTTCTGGTCAATGCCGGATCGGCATCGGCTTCCGAGATCGTCGCAGGCGCGCTGCAGGACCACAAGCGCGCGCTGGTGCTCGGTACGCAAACCTTCGGCAAGGGCTCGGTGCAGACCGTCCTGCCGCTGCCCGGCAATACGGCGATCAAGCTGACCACGGCGCGCTACTACACGCCGCTGGGCCGCTCGATCCAGGCCAAGGGCATCGCCCCGGACATCCTGGTTGAGGAAACCGCCAACGGCAGCACGGGACAGCGCCTGCGGGAAGCCGACCTCGAACATCACCTGACCAACGACAAGGAAAAGGACGCTGCCGCCCCGGCCAAGGAAACACCCGTCAAGCCGCAAAGCAAAGCGCCGCTCAAGCCAAAACCGAGCAATGACAAGGACAGTCACGATGAGGCTGCGGAACCGCCAAGTCGCGAACTGGCCTCGAAGAGCGACTACCAGCTTGGGCAGGCGCTAAACCTTCTCAAGGGTCTGCAGATCATGCAGAATAGGCAGTAAGCCTACGGCAGGAGGGGGATATGAAACGACCGGGCGCAACACCGCACCAACCGGCACCGATCCGCAAGGAACGGAGTATCCAGTTCGCCAAGTTTCCACCGGGCCAGGTGCCCGAGGCATCGGATTATCTCGGCAAGCTTGAGCACCTGGAAGTCGAGCCGCGCAACGAGCGCCGGGCGATCGGCGTCGCCTACGACCTGCGTGAGCACTCGCTTGAGGAGCTCGAAGGCTCGCTCGAAGACAAGGGCTACCACCTCGACAATACGCTGATGAGCAAGATGATGCGGGCGCTGATCTACTACATCGAGGAAACGCAATTGCACAACCTCGACGCGCCCGATCGGCCACTCAAGAAATCCCAGAACGAAGCCTATATCCACGCCTGGGAACGTCACCCGCACGGTGATCACGACGACACCCCGCCGGAGTGGCGTGAGTACAAGTAATGGCTGCCGCCGGATGACCCGCAGCAGTGAGAAAATGTCCGCGCTGCAATGGACGGCCAACGCAGCGGTGCTCGCGGCATGAACGACGAGCAGCTGCTGCGCTACAGCCGCCATGTATTGCTCGACCAGATCGGTATCGAAGGCCAGGAAAGAATCGTCAAGGCACACGCGCTGATCGTCGGCGCCGGCGGCCTCGGCTCCCCGGCTGCACTCTATCTCGCTTCAGCCGGCGTCGGTCGCATTACGCTGGCCGATGGCGACACGGTTGACCTGACCAATCTGCAGCGGCAGATCCTGCACACGCAGGATCGCGTCGGCCAGCCGAAAGCGCTTTCCGGAAAAACCGCTCTGGCGCGAATCAACCCCGAAGTCGTCGTCGAACCGCTGACCGAACGCCTGACCGGCGACCGCCTTGCGGCGCTGGTGGCCAGCGCCGATGTGGTTCTCGATTGCTGCGACAACTTTGCCACTCGCCACGCGATCAACCGCGCCTGTGTGAAACACAAAACACCGCTGGTTTCCGGCGCAGCGATCCGTTTCGATGGACAGCTTTCGGTCTTCGATTCGCGTCGCGTCAATGCGCCCTGCTACCACTGCCTGTTTCCCGAGGGCGAAGACGTCGACGAGGTGCGCTGCGCGGTGATGGGCGTCTTTGCGCCGCTCACCGGCATCATCGGCGCGATGCAGGCCGCCGAGGCGCTGAAACTGATCGCTGAAATTGGCGAAGCGGTGGTTGGCCGCCTGCTGCTGCTCGACGGGCTGTCGATGGAATGGCGCAGCGTGAAATTCGGCAAGGATCCGCAATGCGCCGTTTGCGGCAGCGGCGTTAGCTGAAGCGGGCCAGCAGCCGCAAATCGACACCGACCATGCGGGCATCGCGAATCACCAGCCCGCGCTTACCGTCCAGCGAATCGAGCCCGGGCAGATTGAACATGCCGCGCGCCGTATCGCCGATCAGGCACGGCGCGAGATAAAGCAGCAACTCGTCGACCAGCCCCGCCCGCAGCAGCGAACCGTTGAGCTTGAAGCCGGCCTCGGCATGCACTTCATTGACCCCGCGCCGCGCCAGCTCAGCCAGCAGGGCCGACAGATCGACCTTGCCGCCCGGCCCCGGCAAAAAAACGACTTCAGCGCCGCGTTCGCGCAAGGCCGCAAACCTGGCCGCATCTTCAACCGCCGCTGCAACCAGCACACCGCCAGCACGCAGCAATTTCGCATCAAGCGGCAATTCGAGGCGGCTATCGACCACCACCTTCAACGGCTGCCGCGAAGTATCGACGCCACGCACGTTGAGTTGCGGATCGTCGTCGCGCACCGTGCCGATACCGGTCAGGATGGCGCAGGCGCGCGCCCGCCAGCGATGACCGTCGTGCCGCGCAGCCGGGCCGGTAATCCACTGGCTGACGCCGTTGACCAGCGCCGTCTTGCCATCAAGGCTGGCCGCCAGCTTCATGCGCAGCCACGGACGAGCACGTGTCATGCGGGCGACAAACCCGATATTGAGTTCTTGCGCCTCGTTGGCCAGCAAACCGCAATCGACCTGAATCCCCGCCTGGCGCATCTGCGCCAGCCCCTTGCCGGCGACCTGCGGATTGGGATCCTGCATGGCGACGACCACACGACCGACGCCGGCGGCGATCAGCGCTTCGGCGCACGGTGGCGTACGGCCGTGGTGACTGCAGGGTTCGAGGGTGACATAAACGGCGGCACCGCGCGCCTTCATGGCGGCCGTCCCTAACGCGTGAATTTCAGCGTGCGGCTCGCCGGCGCGTACATGCCAGCCTTCGCCAACAACGCATCCGTCCTTGACGATGACGCAACCGACCCGTGGATTCGGCGAGGTGCTGAACAGCCCGCCTTCGGCCAGACGCAGCGCCCGTGCCATGAACTCGTGGTCGGCCGCGCTGAACATGGAAGTACTAGCGGGGGCGCCGTGCTGTGGGGCGGGACACTTCGCGGATGAGGTCGGAGAATTCGTCGACATCCTCGAAGTTGCGGTAGACCGAGGCGAAGCGTACGTAAGCCACCTTGTCGAGTTTTTTCAGCTCGCGCATGACCATCTCGCCAACTTTTTCCGAAGGTATTTCGCGTTCGCCGAGCGCCAGCAACTTCTCCTCGATCCGGGCAATTGCCGCGTCGACCAATTCAGTCGTTACCGGACGCTTGCGCAGGGAAAGCCACAGGCTGGCAGAAAGCTTTTCGCGGTCGAAATCGACCCGCGAGCCATTCTTCTTGACCACCTGCGGCAAGCGGATTTCTGCCCGCTCGTAGGTGGTAAAACGCTTATCGCAACTCAGGCAACGCCGCCTGCGCCGCACGATGTCACCGTCGTCGTTGATCCGCGTATCGGCGACAGTAGTTTCATCGGCAGCACAGAACGGACATTTCATCGCTGTTCAGGCGCCGTAGACCGGAAACTTCTTGCACAGCACCGACACTTCCTTGCGTACGCGGGCCAGAACGGCTTCGTCGGTCGGCGCATCGAGCACATCGGCGATCAGGTGCGCCACCTGCTCCGATTCGATCTCGGTGAAACCGCGCGTCGTCATGGCCGGCGAACCGATGCGGATGCCTGAGGTGACGAAGGGTTTCTGCGGATCGTTCGGGATGCCGTTCTTGTTGACCGTGATATGCGCCCGGCCAAGCGCCGTCTCGGCGTCCTTGCCGGTGATGTTCTTGGCGCGCAGGTCGATCAGGAAGACGTGCGACTCTGTGCGTCCCGAGACCACGCGCAGGCCGCGTTCTTCGGACAGCACGCGCGACAGCACGCGGGCGTTGGCCACCACCTGCTCCTGATAGCGACGGAACTCCGGTGTCGCTGCCTCCTTGAAGGCGACGGCCTTGGCGGCGATCACGTGCATCAGCGGGCCGCCCTGCAGACCGGGGAAGATGGCCGAGTTGATCGCCTTTTCGTGCTCGGCCTTCATCAGGATGACGCCGCCGCGCGGGCCGCGCAGCGTCTTGTGCGTCGTCGAGGTGACGACGTCGGCAAACGGCACCGGGTTCGGGTAGCAGCCGGCGGCAATCAGTCCGGCATAGTGCGCCATATCGACCCAGAAAATTGCGCCGATCTCTTTCGCCACCTTGGCGAAACGCTCGAAATCGATGCGCAGCGAGTAGGCCGAAGCCCCGGCGATGATGATCTTCGGCTTGTGCTCGCGGGCCAGCGCTTCCATCCTGTCGTAGTCGATCGCTTCGTTCTCGTCGAGACCGTAAGCCACGACATTGAACCACTTGCCGGACATGTTGAGCGCCATGCCGTGCGTCAGATGACCGCCCTCGGCAAGGCTCATTCCCATGATCGTCTCACCCGGCCTGGCGAAGGCCATCAGCACGGCCTGATTGGCCTGCGAACCGGAATTCGGCTGGACGTTGGCGCAATCGGCGCCAAACAGCTTCTTCAGGCGATCGATGGCGATCTGCTCGGCCACATCGACGTGTTCGCAACCACCGTAGTAACGCTTGCCGGGATAGCCTTCGGCGTACTTGTTGGTCAATTGCGAGCCCTGTGCCTGCATCACGGCATGACTGACGTAGTTTTCAGAAGCGATCAACTCAAGATGGTCTTCCTGACGGCGATTTTCGTTCTCGATCGCGCGCCAGAGATCAGGGTCAACTTGCGCCAGGGTGTCTTTAGCAGAAAACATCGTGTGCCTCACAAGCCTTGAAAAAAGTGGAAATTGTAGCACGCAGGCGGCCAGCGGGGCCGCTGCCAGGTCGCCGCAAGCCTACGGCAGCTCGTCGCGACTGGCGACCAGAAGATGTGCGGTCTCGGCCCACTGCTCGATCGCCCAGACGCCCCCGTCATACGTAATGCAATTGATCCCGGCATTCGGAATCAGGAAGTCGCGCGGCAGTTCCAGCGGGTTGCCGCGCACGAAGCGGTTGACGACGTCGAGCACGCCGCCGTGCGTCACCAGCACCACGCTCTGCCCGGGATGCCGGGCGGCGACCTCGCCGAGGCAGACGGTCACCCGTGCGGACAACTGAAGCAGGCTTTCGCCACCTTCGGGCAGCGCAAAGTCGGGTTGCCGTATTTCAAAGGCATGATAATGCGCAGGATGACGCGTCCGTGCCTCGGCATAGGTCAAGCCCTCAAATAAGCCATAACGGCGCTCGCGCATTGCCGGAAGCAGATGCGGCAGCAATTCGAGTTCGCTGGCGATGCGCGCCGCAGTCTGCTGCGCACGCTGCAGATCGCTGCTATAGAGCGCCGCTACCGGCCGGCCGGACAACCAGCGTGCAGCGGCTTCGGCCTGTAACACACCAGCAGGATCAAGCCCGATATCAATCTGCCCCTGGATGCGTTTTTCAGCGTTCCAGGCAGTCTCTCCATGGCGAACAAGATAGATTCTGGCCAGTCCCATAATTATTAATTCAATTACGTAATTTAATAAAACGAGTGTTTGTTATCACATTGAAAACATTAACATTTACACATCAAAAATATTTACGTTTCCGCATTCTGAAACCAGTTTTCACTGGAGAAAACTGTGTAGAATCGCGCCTTCTTTTGCAGCTTACTCTGCGCGGCATTGTGTTCTCCATAGCGCCCGGATAGTATCCGAGCACCGGGTAAAGACAAAGCCAAGGGTTCAAGAAGTCCGACATTTCAAGCCATCTTCGGAGGGATTTTTCATGAATGCTTTACTCAAGCTCTCGCAGCTGATCGACTCGATTACCGAGTTCGTCGGCAAGAGCATCATCTGGATCGTCCTGGTCGTGACGCTGATCAGCTGCGGCAACGCGATCATGCGCTACACGATCAACTACAGCTCCAACGCCTTTCTCGAAATCCAGTGGTATCTGTTTGCCGCAATCTTCCTGTTCGGCGCCGGCTACACGCTGAAGAAGAACGAGCACGTGCGCATCGACCTGATCTCCGGAAAATTCTCCAAGCGTGGACAGGCCTGGATCGACATTTTCGGCATCATCTTCTTCCTGATGCCGATGGCGATCGCCATCATGTGGATGTCGTGGCCGATTTTCCTGCTCGCACTGAAGACCAACGAGATGTCGAGCAACGCCGGCGGCCTCACCCTCTGGCCGGCGCGTCTGATGGTTCCCGTCGGTTTCTTCCTGCTCGTCATGCAGGGCGTCTCCGAACTGATCAAACGCATCGGCTTCCTGCAGGGTCTTTGCCCTGATCCTACGGAAAAGCCGCACACGCTGACCCCCGAAGAAGAACTTGCCCTCGCCATCAAGGCTCAGAAGGGAGAAATCTGATGCTTGAATTTTTCACTGCCAATATGGCGCCGATCATCTTCGTTTCGATGGTCATCTTCATGCTCGTCGGCTTCCCGGTCGCTTTCGCGCTGGCCGCCAACGGCGTCGTTTTCGGCCTGATCGGCATCGAGATGGGCCTGCTTGGCCCGCAGCTCTTCCAGGCGCTGCCGGATCGCATCTTCGGCGTGATGGCCAACGATACGCTGCTGGCCATCCCCTTCTTCACCTTCATGGGACTGATCCTCGAACGATCGGGCATGGCCGAGGACCTGCTCGACACGATCGGCCAGCTGTTCGGACCGCTGCGCGGCGGCCTGGCACTGGCGGTGATCTTCGTCGGCGCGCTGCTTGCGGCAACGACCGGCGTCGTCGCCGCATCGGTGATCTCGATGGGGCTCATCTCGCTGCCGATCATGTTGCGCTACGGCTATGACAAGAAACTCGCCACCGGCGTCATCGCCGCCTCCGGCACACTGGCGCAGATCATCCCGCCGTCGCTGGTGCTGATCATCATGGCCGACCAGCTCGGCAAATCGGTCGGCGACATGTACGCCGGCGCCTTCCTGCCCGGCTTCGTACTGACCGGCCTCTACGTCGGCTACGTCGTCCTGGTTTCCATATTCAAGCCGACCTGGGCGCCTGCCCTGCCGCTCGAAGCGCGCTCGCTGCGCGGCACGAAGCTGTTCCTGCGCGTGCTGACCACGCTGGTACCGCCGCTTCTCCTGATCTTCCTGGTGCTCGGCACGATCTTCATGGGCATTGCCACGCCGACCGAGGGCGGCGCGATGGGCGCCACCGGCGCACTGATCATGGCCATGGCACGCAAGCGCCTGTCCTGGAAGCTGCTCAAGCAGGCGATGGACACCACGGCCAAGCTGACCACCTTCGTCGTTTTCATCCTGGTCGGCGCGCGCGTCTTCTCGCTGACCTTCTACGGCGTCGATGGGCACCGCTGGGTCGAGCACCTGCTGACCGGCCTGCCCGGCGGCCAGCTCGGCTTCCTGATCGTGGTGAACGTGCTGGTCTTCCTGCTTGCCTTCTTCCTCGACTTCTTCGAACTGTCGTTCATCGTCGTGCCGCTGCTCGGGCCGGTCGCCGACAAGCTCGGAATCGACCTGATCTGGTTCGGCATCCTGCTCGCGGTGAACATGCAGACTTCGTTCATGCACCCGCCGTTCGGCTTCGCGCTGTTCTACCTCAGATCGGTCGCGCCGCCGACGATCAAGACGACGGACATCTACTGGGGCGCCATTCCCTTCGTCTGCATCCAGATCATCATGATCGGGCTGGTCATCGCGTTCCCGCAGATGGTCAGCTGGAACCTGGACAAGGATAAAGTGGTCGATCTCGATTCGGTGACGATCGACATGCCGGCCTCCGACTACGGCGCACCACCCGCACCGGCCGGACTGGAGAGCCCGCAACCCGGAACGCCCGGAGGCGCCGAAGACCCGAACAAGGCGATCATGGACTCGATGAAACCGGATCAACCGAAGTAAGCGCCTCCTGAAACAACGGATCTTGAAGCCCCGCTCGCGAGCGGGGCTTTTTTTCGACTACCCGTCGTAGCCAAAGCGCTTTTGCCGGGCGAAAAAACGGGGGCAATTGCCCCCGTCTGCTGCTGCGTCGAGGTGCCGGCATACCGGCACACCCGCTGATTATTTCGCGCTATACATGTAGTTCGAGTAAGCGCCTTCGGCGATACGGAACCAGAGATTCTGATCGTCCTTGAACTTCTTGTAATCGTCGTAAACCTTCTTGAACTCGGCGTTCTTTGCCGAAGTTTCGGCATAGAGTTCCATTGCCGCCTTGTAGCAGGCATCCATCACCGGCTTCGGGAACGGGCGCAGCTGCGTGCCGGAGCCGACCAGCTGCTTGAGCGCAGTCGGGTTCTTGGCGTCGTACTTCGACATCATATCGGTATGCGCATCGGCACAGGCGATCTGCAGGATCGTCTGATACTCCTTCGGCAGTGCGGCGTATTTCTTGGCATCAACGTAAGCCGACAACTGCGGACCACCTTCCCACCAGCCCGGGTAATAGTAAAACTTGGCGACCTTGTTGAAACCCAGCTTCTGGTCATCGTACGGGCCAACCCACTCGGCCGCGTCAATCGTGCCTTTTTCCAGTGACGGGTAGATATCGCCACCCGGAATCTGCTGCGGAACCGCTCCGAGCTTGGAGAGAACGGCGCCGGCGAAACCGCCGATACGCATTTTCAGGCCTTGCAGATCAGCGACCGTCTTGATCTCCTTGCGGAACCAGCCGCCCATCTGCACGCCGGTATTGCCGCAGGGAATGGCGACGATGTTCGACTTGGCGAAAAGATCGCCCATCAGCTTGCTGCCGTTGCCGTGGCGGAACCAGGCATCGAGCTGACGGTTGTTCATGCCGAACGGGATGGCGCAATCGAAGGCGTAAGTCGGATCCTTTCCGAAAAAGTAGTAGGACGCGGTATGCGCCATTTCGACCGTGCTGTCCTTGACGGCGTCGAAGACGGCCGGACCGGGGACGATTTCACCGGCGGCGAACACCTGGATCTGGAACTTGCCGCCGGTTGCCTCCGACACCATCTTGGCCATGTGCTCGGCTGCACCGAAAATGGTATCAAGGCTCTTCGGGAAGCTGGACGCCAGGCGCCATTTGATCGTTGGCGCATTCTGGGCGATCGCGGGCATGGCGACGGTACCGGCAGCAAGGCCGACACCTGCTTTTTTCAAAAAGGAACGTCTTTCCATTCTGTGTCTCCTCTAGGGTTGGGCTACGAATTGCCCAGCCAGTATAACGAAAGTAACATCTTATGGAATAGCAAATTCTCGCCTCATCACGCGCACGACAAACCGAGGTTTGATGCGGCTTCCGGGCAACCGACCCGAGCCTTTCGGAGGGTAAAAAAACGGGGGCAAAATGCCCCCGCCAAGCTTCATCGAGAAGGAATCGGCTTACCGCTTGCTGTACATGTAGTTGGAATAGGACGCTTCGGCGATACGGAACCACAGGTTCTGATCGTCCATGAACTTCTTGTAGTCGTCATACACCTTCTTGAAGTCGGCATTCTTCGCCGAGGTTTCCGCGTACAGCTCCATCGCCGCCTTGTACGAGGCGTCCATGATTTCCTTCGGCAGCGGGCGCAGTTGCGTGCCGGAACCGACCAGTTGCTTGAGCGCGGTCGGGTTCTTGGCGTCGTACTTGGCCATCATGTCGGTGTGCGCTTCGGCACAGGCGATCTCGAGAACCGCCTGATACTCCTTCGGCAGTTCGGCGAATTTCTTGGAATTGATGTAGGCCGACAGCGTCGTGCCGCCTTCCCACCAGCCCGGGTAGTAGTAGAACTTGGCGACCTTGTTGAAACCGAGCTTCTGGTCGTCGTAAGGCCCGATCCATTCCGATGCGTCGATCGTGCCTTTTTCCAGCGCCGGG
>Ga0207952_1001331_pt1 | contig 10798 bp, 9 predicted proteins | sample SubbioR12Aug_8Ca_FD_184831 | JGI IMG/M metagenome (GOLD analysis project Ga0207952, IMG submission 184831) | Serpentinite rock and fluid subsurface biosphere microbial communities from McLaughlin Reserve, California, USA - CR12Aug_8Ca (SPAdes) | ecosystem: Environmental > Terrestrial > Deep...
CCCATCCATGGCACTGGATACCCGCTTCCCGGCGGGTATGACGAGCTTACGTATAATCTGACAAAGTAGAAGTAGCCAAAAGTACGAGGCGCTCCAGTAAAATTAAGAAACGCGCATGAATAACTTGAGCAAGTTTTATTTTTAAACCATGAAGAACATGAAAGGCATGAAGGATTTAAGTCTTCATGTCCTTCATGTCCTTCATGTCCTTCATGTTCTTCATGTTCTTCATGTTCTTCGTGGTAATTGCTTAAATTAATTTATGCATGTTCCTAAGGATTGCAGTAATCGCAATATCGGGCGGAGGCGTATTCCCGCTCCCGCTCCAGCAGCACTTGATGCCCGCAGCGAACGCAGCGGTGAACATCCGCCTTTGCCTCGCGGGTTGGGGCGCCGCAGTCCTCGCAGGGAAGTCCCCGCACCTGTCCGGCCAGGGAAAACCCCGGCGCATCGCACGCTGGACAGAGCGTAGTGAGGCGCCGCGCCAAATCCTCGGCAGCCAGCCGGATGTTTTCCATGCGCGTCGGATTGGCGAACGCGCGCATGTCGGTCTCGATGAAAGCGCGCCGGTTAGGCGCCAAGTCCAATGCCCAGGTTACTGCATCCTTTAAGCTGGCCCAGTCTGCCAGCCCTTTGCGGAATTCGGGGTGATTTTCGTCCACCGGACGGATCACCAGGCCATGTTCGGGAAATCCGGCTGATCGGGCGAAATCTTCGGCTTCCTCCCAGCTCTCGGCCAGACAGTGGGATAAATTGGTCTTGCCGGCCGAACTTGCGACGACCTCGATGCCGAGTCGGTCGTCAATCCAGAGCAAGAGTTCCCTGTTCCCTGGCAGCATAAAGATCGAAGGATCTGGGCCGAACGCGCCCTCGCTGGCGATGCCGATGGAAAGCCCCGACAGCTCCATGCCGATGCGCGCTTTTTTCCGCGCTGCATCCAGTTGGCTTCCCTCACGTGCGATGTCGCGGGTGAAAGTGCCGAGAAGGTCGGTGTCGAACCCGTCCACCTTTTCTACGCAGCAACCCAGCAGCTCTGCCAACACAGGCGCTATCACGGCTTCCTTACCGTGCTGGGTGAGCAGGGCGACCCGTTGGTTGCGATAGCTGTGTGCCAACGGTTCATTGTTTGGTTGATGTGTTTTCTCGCTCATGTCCTGTTCGGTAACCGGCTGATATGGCGACCCTTGTTCAAGTAAATATTTGCGCCATAGTTAAGATTAAAAAATAAAGCAGATTTTTTACATCTGCCTGAAAGCGGTTTTACTTGGGATTATTAATAAGTAAAGTATCATCATAAAAAGTGACTTCACCCGTTGTAAGATCATGATTACCGCCAATAATTTCGATTTCGCCACTTTCAATCATGTCCTTTAAAATAGGGCTGCGTTCGATAATGACCTGTACCGTTCTTTTTACATTAATGGCGGCCACTTTTTCCACAAATTCACTGTTGTCAGAATTACGGTTTTCTGTGACGGTTTTTTCGTCATAAACCGCAGGTTGTATCTTGCTTAACAGCGCTGTCAGGTTGCCCATTTCTACGTGGTCGCAAGCGCCCTTTACGGCGCCGCATTTGGTATGGCCTAAAACCACTATGATTTTGGAACCGGCAACGAAGCAGCCAAACTCCATACTGCCTAAAATATCTTCATTAATAATATTACCGGCAATACGGACACTGAATACATCGCCCAAACCCTGGTCAAAAATCAACTCGACCGAAGTGCGGGAATCTATGCAACTTAAAATAACCGCAAACGGATGTTGTCCGTCGTCGGACGTTTCATTGGCCTGTTGCAACAGGTTACGGTTTACTTTAAGGTTATTGACAAAGCGTTTATTGCCTTCTTTTAATAAGTCCAGCGCCATTGCCGGTGTAATAGCCGCTTGCATTTCTTTGGTTAATGTTTTCATTGTTTATATTTCCTAAATTGTTTGCGGCACAGCCGTTTCAATAAAATTTATTTTTTCGACCGTTATGTTCTTGGTAAGGGCATTGCTCTGATAATTTTCTATGATCTCTACCACATCGTAAGCAATTGATTTGGATTTTGAGCAATCAATAATCACTTTTGCATTCTGGGGAATGTTATTTAATGCGTTTAATATGCTCGCCTTATTAAAGAACGAAACCTCTTCCGCCAAAACAAGATGATGAACTTCGTGCCCCTCTTCTGTAGTGATTACATCCTTCATGTAGTGGGAGTTGCGGTAACTATGGCGCAAGGTGTAAAAGATGCCGAACAGGATACCGATGATAATTCCTTTTAGTAAATCGGTTGCCAATATGCCGGCAACAGTAGCTGCAAAAGGAACAAACTGCTCCCCGCCCAATTGGTACATCTGTCTAAAAAGAGCGGGCTTGGCCAGCTTATAGCCCACTATGATCAAAATGGCCGCTAAACTGGCCAACGGAATCCTGTTCAGCAAGCCGGCAATGGTAATGGCGCTGATTAACAAGAAGACCCCATGAAGTATGGCGGACAGTTTGGTTTTGCCGCCAAATGAAATATTTGCCGAACTGCGCACAATAACCTGGGTGACGGGTAAACCGCCAATCAGACCGGAGACAATGTTGCCTAACCCTTGCGCCTTTAATTCCCGGTTAGTGGGCGTAACTCTTTTGTAGGGGTCAAGCTTGTCGGTTGCCTCCACACAAAGCAACGTTTCCAAACTGGCAACAATCGCCAGTACAAAAGCTGTTTTCCAAACTTCAAAATTTGTTACGGCAGAAAAATCGGGGAGGGTAAACTGGCTGAAAAAACCGACCAGGTTTTCAGGAACCGGAATACTAACCACTTGATCGGCAGTTAAACTAAAATTCAATAACCCATTTTGGTAAAGAGTATTTATTACCATACCCAAAAAAACCACCACAATAGGCCCTTGTATCAGTTGAAACAGCTTGTGTTTTTTGGTTAAAACCGTATCCCATAAGATAAGGATCGCAAGTGATATGACTGCAATCAGTACGGCGCCTGGGGTAAAGGCATCAAAAGCGCTGGCAATGGATGAAAGGGTAGTCTCCCCGTCAGTTTGAAAGTACGAAAGGTCGCCTTCAACGTCTTTATCGTAGCCTAAGGCATGGGGTATCTGTTTTAAGATAATCAACAGCCCTATACCGGTCAGCATTCCTTTAATAACCGAGGACGGGAAGAAGTAGGCGATAAAACCTGCCTTGGCAAAACCCATAACAAGCTGGAAAATGCCGGCCAGAACGACGGCTAATAAAAAGGCAGGCCAGGAACCCAGCGTGGTAATAGCGGATAATACAATGACGGCTAAGCCTGCGGCAGGGCCGCTAACCCCCAGTGGCGAACCGCTGGCGATTCCCACCACAATACCGCCGACTATGCCCGCTATAATACCGGCGAACAAGGGCGCACCGGATGCCAACGCAATGCCCAGGCATAAGGGAACCGCCACAAAAAACACCACAATACTTGCCGGCAGGTCGCTTTTCAGTTCTTGAAACATATTCTACTCCCGTAATCGGATGCCTTTAGAATAAAGGTAAAAATAGCAAAACTATTTATTTATGATAGTAACACTATCTTTGCAAATTGCAATACTTTCAGTTATCATTTTTACAAATACATGCAGCGGCCCTTGTTAAAACAACCGGCTCACATGCATTAACTACAGATAAAGAACAGGGTGCTATGGAAATACAGCTACAAATTAAAATGAATGAAAAGTTGTTTCTCAGGGATCCGGAGCAATCCGAGCTGGGCAAAAAAATCATTCTGCACAGCATTCAGTTGATACACAAAAACGGGTTTGAAGCCTTCACGTTTAAAAAGCTGGCCGAAGCTATCGGCACAACCGAGGCGGGCATTTACCGGTATTTTGAAAACAAGCACCGGCTGCTGATTTATCTTACCGCCTGGTATTGGAGTTGGCTCGAATACCAAGTTACTTTTCAGACTAACAATATTAAAGATCCTGTTGTTAAGCTAAAAATGGTCATTAAATTGTTAGCGACCACAGTGGAGGACGATATTAGAACCAGTTATGTAGATGAAAGTATCCTTCATCAAATCATTATTACAGAAGGCTCCAAAGCCTATCTGACCAAACGGGTATCCGAAGATAACAAGGATCACTTGTTTAAACCCTACAAAGACCTCTGCGCGGTTATCGGAAACATGATTTTGGACTGTAACCCCAAATACAAATACCCAAAATCATTAGCCTCTACCATTATTGAAATGGCGCATTTCCAGAATTTTTTTATGAATAACCTGCCTTCGCTGACTGACTTCGGGAAAAATAAAGATGAGGCGGAGATTGTTTCGTTTCTGGAAACGCTGGTGTTTTCCAGCTTACAATCGGCAAACTTTGTGGGAGAATAAACGCTTATGTTACGTAAAATTCTAATTGCCAATCGCGGCGAGATCGCGGTGCGCATCATTCGCGCCTGTGCCGAAATGGGCATACGCTCGGTCGCCATTTATTCGGATGCAGACCGTTTTGCCCTGCATGTTAAAAAAGCCGATGAGTCCTATTGCATCGGCAGCGAACCTTTAGCCGGTTATCTTAATGTCTATGCGTTGGTCGACTTGGCCGCTGCGACAGGCTGTGACGCGATTCATCCGGGTTACGGCTTTCTGTCTGAAAACGCCCAATTTGCCAGAGCCTGCAAAGAACGCGGCATTATTTTCATCGGTCCCGATGCCGAAGTGATCCATCGCATGGGCGATAAAACCGAAGCCCGAAAAGCCATGATTGCGGCGGGTATTCCGGTAACTCCAGGCTCGGACGGCAACCTGGATAGTGTTGAACATGCGCTTGCCGTGGCTGAAACCATCGGTTATCCGATTATGCTTAAAGCAACCTCGGGCGGTGGTGGTCGGGGTATCCGGCGTTGCGATAATGCCGATGACTTGCAGCGGAATTACCAACGGGTTATTTCCGAGGCGACCAAAGCTTTCGGCAGCGCCGATGTGTTTTTGGAAAAATGCGTGGTTAACCCCAAGCATATTGAAGTTCAGGTGCTAGCCGACCATCACGGCAATACCATCCATCTTTACGAACGCGACTGTTCCATTCAGCGCCGCAATCAAAAGCTGATCGAAATAGCCCCGTCCCCGCAACTGGATGAGGCGCAACGCCAATATATAGGCGGACTTGCCGTGCTTGCCGCCAAAGCCGTCGGCTATACCAATGCCGGTACCGTGGAATTTCTGCTCGACGATAAAGATCGTTTTTACTTTATGGAAATGAATACCCGCGTTCAGGTCGAACACACCATTACCGAAACGGTGACCGGTGTGGATATCGTCGAAGAACAGATACGGGTGGCGGCCGGATTGACCTTGCGTTTTAAACAGCACGAAATTGTCAGGCGCGGCTATGCGATCCAGTTTCGGATTAATGCCGAAGATCCCCAAAACGGCTTTTTGCCCAGTTTTGGCCGGATTTCCCGTTATTATGCGCCCGGCGGCCCCGGCGTGCGTACCGATACCGCAATTTATACCGGTTATGAAATCCCGCCTTTTTACGATTCCATGCTGGCCAAAGTGATAGTCAGCGCGTTGACCTGGGAAGATGTCATCAAGCGCGGCGAACGGGCTTTGAAAGATATGGGCTTGTTCGGCATTAAAACCACCATTCCTTATTATCTGGAAATCCTCAAACATCCCGAGTTTCGGGCCGCTACCTTTAATACCGGCTTTGTCGATAAATATCCCGAACTGGTTAATTATTCCAACAAACTCCGGCCCGAAGAGTTGGCCAGCGTTATCGCCGCGGTGATGGCTGCCCATACCGGCTTGTAACTGCAACTATTCAGCCACAGATTGACACTGATGCACACTGATAAACTGAAATAAAGAACTTACCCTCTTAATCTGTTGTGCTGTATTGGTCTGTGGCTGAATAACCACTATTGAGGTGGGATTGCTCATGAATTTTAGAAATGAGCCAACGTTTAAATGGCTCGTTTATAATAAACAGCAACAGCAATCTGTTTAATCTGTGTTGATCTGTGGCTGAATAGTTACTTGTAATTAAAGGAAAAAAAACAGATGCAAAAAGTTCATATTACCGACGTTATTCTTCGAGACGCTCACCAGTCTCTGATCGCGACCCGTTTACGCACCGAAGACATGTTGCCGGCCTGCGCCATGCTCGACGATATCGGCTATTGGTCGCTGGAGTGCTGGGGCGGCGCTACTTTTGACGCCTGCTTGCGCTTCCTGAAAGAAGATCCCTGGGAACGCTTGCAGAAACTGAAAGCGGCCCTGCCGAAAACCCGCCTGCAAATGCTGTTGCGCGGGCAGAATCTGCTCGGCTACCGGCATTATTCCGACGATGTGGTGCGGGCGTTTATTGCCAAGGCCGCCGAAAACGGCATGGATGTGTTTCGGATTTTCGATGCGCTTAACGACATACGCAACCTTAAAACCGCTATCGAAGCCGCCAAAGACGCCGGTAAGCATGCTCAAGGCACCATTTGTTACACCACCAGTCCGGTACACGATGTGGCCGGTTTTGTTGCATTAGGCAAAGGTTTGGCAGAACTGGGTTGCGATTCCATTGCGATTAAAGACATGGCCGGATTACTGACCCCCTATGCGGCCGGCGAGCTGGTAAAAGCGCTTAAAGATGCGGTCGATCTGCCGTTGCATTTGCATTGCCATGCAACGTCCGGGTTGGCGGAAATGTGCCAGCTCAAAGCCATCGAAGCAGGCTGTCAGCACGTCGATACCGCTTTGTCATCCTGGGCGGGCGGCACCAGTCATCCGCCGACTGAAAGCTTGGTGGCGGCATTGCGCGGCACGGTTTACGACACCGGTCTGGATTTGGATAAGCTACAAGCCGTCAACAGTTATTTTGCCGAGGTCAGGAAAAAATATCATCGTTACGAGAGCGAATTTACCGGTATCGATACCCAGGTGCATGTGTTTCAAGTGCCCGGCGGCATGATTTCCAATCTGGCCAACCAACTGAAAGAGCGGAATGCCCTGGATCGCATCGGCGAAGTGTATAAAGAAATCCCGCTGGTGCGAAAAGACCTTGGCTATCCGCCGCTGGTTACCCCAACTTCGCAAATTGTCGGCACGCAAGCCGTGCTGAATGTGTTAACCGGTAAACGTTATGAAACCATTACCAATGAGGTAAAACGTTATCTGCAAGGCGGCTACGGCAAGGCTCCGGCAGCTGTTGACAGCGATTTGCAAAACCGCGCCATCGGCAAGGAAGAAGTGATCGACTGCCGCCCTGCCGATTTGCTTAAACCGGAGTTCGATAATCTTCGCCAGGAAATCGGCGCACTGGCGCTTAATGATGAAGACGTGCTGAGTTATGCGATGTTTCCTGAAGTGGGCAGGCTGTTTTTAGAGCAGCGGTCTAACAACACCCTGATGCCTGAACCTTTGGAACTTGAGTCCAGAGCGGCTGACGCGGTTAAAAAAGCGCCTACCGAGTTTAATGTGGCGCTGCACGGCGAGTCTTATCACGTCAAAGTCACCGGCGCAGGCCCGAAAAACCAGACATTACGGCATTTTTATTTCATGGTGGACGGTGTTCCCGAAGACATTGTGGTCGAAACACTGGACGAAATAGTCCTGGACGGCGGCACCCAGGGCGCGGTTAAGAGCGCCATTTCCAGCAAGCGCGCCAAGCCTTCGGCAGAGGGCGATGTGGTGGTGAGTATGCCGTGCAATATTCTTGATGTTTTAGTCAAAGTCGGCCAGCAAGTGGCCGCGGGGCAGGCTGTTTTGATTACTGAAGCGATGAAAATGGAAACGGAAGTGACCGCGCCGATAGCCGGAACCGTTAAAGCCGTGCATGTGGTCAAAGGCGAACCGGCTAACCCGGATGAAGTCTTGATTGAAATCGTACCAGCTTGATTGAAAATAAATAATTATTCAGCCGCAGATCAACACAGATGTACACTGATAAACTAGAATATAAAGAACTTAGTCATTTGGCAATGAGCCGACGTTTAAACGGCTCGTTTATAATAAACAGCAACAGCAATCTGTTTAATCTGTGTTGATCTGTGGCTGAATAGTTACGAAAATAATATGAAACCGGTTATAGCCGATGCTGACGCCATTGCCCATGCCGCTGACTTATTAAGACAAGGCCGTCTGGTGGCTTTCCCCACCGAGACGGTTTACGGCCTTGGCGCTGACGCCAAAAATCCTGTTGCAGTAGCGGCTATATTTAAAGCCAAAGGACGACCTGCCGACCATCCCTTAATTGTGCATATCGCCGATATTGACAGTCTTGGCGATTGGGCAAGCACAGTGCCTGAAGCCGCACTAAAGCTGGCGAATCGTTTCTGGCCCGGCCCGTTGGCGATGATATTGAACAAACAGCCTGAAGTCCCGCCGGCAGTTACCGGCGGACAGCCAACGGTCGGTCTGCGTATACCCGACCATGCTGTTGCGCTGGCCTTGTTAAAAAGCTTTGGCGGTGGGGTTGCGGCGCCATCGGCTAATCGCTTTTGCCGGATTAGCCCCACTCAAGCCATACATGTTAGCGAAGAGCTGGGCGATAGCGTTGATATGATTCTTGACGGCGGGGCCTGTCAGGTCGGCGTGGAATCAACCATTATTGATTTAAGCGGCAGCAGGCCGAGATTACTCAGACCGGGACATATCACCGCCCAGGAAATTGAAGCCGTTTTACAGACTGAACTGATACTTCCAGCAGCAAACGCAGTGGCGATACCGGCGGGAATTCGTGCGCCGGGCATGATGGAAGTGCATTATGCGCCAACCACGCCAGCTATCCGTTGTCCGGCAGAGCAATTGCAGGAGATGCTTACGGCCTTGATCGGCAACGGCAAAAGAATTGGCTTGTTGAGTTATCAACTGGACATAGCCCAAACCAGTCAAGTCCGCGTGTTGCGCTTGCCGGAGCAAGCCGGCGATTATGCACAACGGCTTTATGCGGCGTTGCGGGAGCTGGATAGCTTGCAGATGGATCTTATCCTGGTGGAGCAGCCACCGCAAACAGAGCCATGGCGTGCGGTCAATGACCGCTTAAAAAAAGCCACCGTTGCAGCTTAGTTGTTTAACAATCTCAGTGTTTATCCTAGAAAAAATCATTTCGTGTTAAAAACTTATCGTTCCCGCGACGGAGCGCTCATCGTTATACACAAGTGTCAGCGGTACACCGTCATTCCGGCAGGGATTGCCGGAATCCAGAGCACAGGGATGTGAACGCTTGATTTAACTGAGCAATCCCCTGTGGCGAGACTTGCTGTCTGTTTCGGTATCGCCATCCATGGCTTCTCGGCAACTGCTCCTGCGTTGCTCTACCTCCTGCATCCTTGCAGTCGTGGATCCTGGCAATCTCTGCCGGGATGACGAGCTTTAAAATACTTGTGTATAACGATGAGCAACGGAGCGCGGGAACGATAAAAAAGCGCCTATTGCAGCATCAACTCACAAAGCCGGTCTTCCAAATCGATTCTCTTTGCCAGAGTTTCGCCTAATGCCGATAAATCCTGTTTCAGGTCATCAAGAATTGTTGTTGCTGCGCCATTTTCATATTTATCATTAAACGATACCGCCGCTTGGGTGGTGGATGACAGCGCCGGGTAAATTTCTTTCGCGGCTGATAAGGCCGGATCCTGGTTGTCGGCATCAGCGAACAGGCACTCGCAAACGCCAAAATGGCCAAGCGATACATAATCGATTAGCATTTCAGAAAAGCGGGCCAACTTCTTCCTGACCGTCTGGTTAGCCGAAAAAGGCATCAGTTCGGCAACATGACAATACAAAGACCAGACTTCTTGTCTTTCGTGTCGTAGTTCGGCTATTAACTGATAAGCCTGCTGTTGTCTTTCCGGATTAATTTTAACTGCAATCGACATGAGCACTCTCCTGGGTTTTGTTATTGTTTTAGTTAGTGACTTTAATTTAAGTCGATTATCACGAAAGCGCAACAATTAATTAAATAATAAGGATATTTTATGAAAATCTCAGTAGTAGTTCCCACTTACAATCGCCGAGATCTGTTGAAACGCGCGCTATTGTCCGTGTATTCCCAAACCTCATTACCGGCAGAAGTTGCGGTAATTGATGACGGCTCGACTGACGGCACGGAAGATATGCTCCGCCGGGAATTTCCTCAGGTAAGCTATTACCATCAGGAGAATCTCGGCGTCAGTGCGGCACGAAACCTTGGCATACAACAAACGACCGGGGGCTGGTTGGCTTTTCTGGATTCGGATGATGAATGGCTGCCTGAAAAACTGGCTCAACAAAAGGCGGCGTTGGCAACCAATCCTGAATACAAGATCTGCCATACCGAAGAAAACTGGATACGCAATGGAACCCAGATTGGCGTACCCAAAAAATACGCCAAAACCGGCGGCTGGATATTTGCCCATTGCTTGCCGCTCTGCGCAATGTCACCGTCCACCGTTTTGATACACCGCTCGGTATTTACCGACATCGGCCTGTTTGACACCCAACTGCCAGCCTGTGAAGACTATGACCTGTGGCTCAGGATCAGCGCAAATTACCCGGTTTTATTGGTTGATCAGCCGCAAATAAACAAGCATGGCGGTCATGAAGACCAGTTATCTTTTGCCTACTGGGGTATGGATCGATTCCGGATCGGCGCCTTGCAAAAAATCATTGATGCCGGTCAATTATCCGAGCAAAACCGGCAGGCGGCGGTCTCTATGCTGTTAAAGAAGACAGTAATTTACCTGAACGGCGTTAGCAAACGCGGCAAAACCGAAGAAGCAGACTATTACCGACAGCTTATTAAGCGCTATGAAGTAGACACTATTTGATCCTAAAACTACAGTTACAATCGCCCTTAGCCA
>Ga0207952_1001332_pt1 | contig 10771 bp, 10 predicted proteins | sample SubbioR12Aug_8Ca_FD_184831 | JGI IMG/M metagenome (GOLD analysis project Ga0207952, IMG submission 184831) | Serpentinite rock and fluid subsurface biosphere microbial communities from McLaughlin Reserve, California, USA - CR12Aug_8Ca (SPAdes) | ecosystem: Environmental > Terrestrial > Deep...
CCCAGGCGATCCAGGGTTTGAGCGGTTCCGGCACTTGTTCCGGGGTTAACGGCTTTGCCTGAGTGGTTGACGTAAACAATACTGCGCTTAGAAATAGCCAGACGATTCGATTCATGATGCACTCCTGATTGATGTCAGACGTAGGCCGGAATAAGGCCATCCGAGCGCATAGCGCGAGGTGGCGTTTCCGGCGGATTCGAGTGGTGCTTACCAGAAACCTCTGTTCTCGCTATCGCTCGAACCGACTTATTCCGGCCTACAATTCTTTGCCTGCAATGGAAAACGCTCCGGATGCCTGATGATTTCCAGGGTTAAATCCACATCAATGTCCGGCCAATAAAAGTGCCCTGGCGATTGCTCTTCGACATTAATGACCGATTTGATTTGTTGGTTTTTAAACCACGGGAAATCGGCATAGGACATGAATAGTTCCTCATCATGAGTGAGCAGCCAAATACCGTGGGTTGAAATATGCGTTACTTCAACCGGGGAAGTGCTGTTGCCATGCGCTAATGAGCTCATTGTAATGTCCCTCCAGAAGTAATTCGATTTCGAATTTGTGATGCTAGCGCATGGCAGCAATCACCTTTCCAAAAAATTCCTCAACATATCATGCCCATGCTCGGTCAGAATCGACTCGGGATGGAATTGCACGCCTTCAATATCCAGCTGCTTGTGCCTTACGCCCATGATTTCATCCAGATTGCCAGCTTCGTCTTGCGTCCAGGCGGTTATTTCCAAACAATCGGGAATGGTTGCCTGTTCGATGACCAGGGAGTGATAGCGGGTGGCGGTGAACGGGTTGTTTAGCCCTTTGAATACGCCTTGATCCTTATGAAAAATAAGCGAAGTTTTACCGTGCATGATGCTCTTGGCGTGGACGATATTGCCGCCGAACGCATAGCCGATGCTTTGATGTCCCAGGCAAACGCCCAGGATGGGAGTCTTTCCGGCAAATTTTAAAATGGCTTCAACGGATATGCCTGCTTCTTTGGGCGTGCAGGGGCCGGGGGAAATCACCAGTTTGTCGGGAGCCAGTTTTTCGATGTCTGTTACGGTGACTTGGTCGTTACGCACCACGGTGACATCTGCGCCTAACTCGCCAAAATATTGCACCAGGTTGTAAGTGAATGAATCATAGTTATCAACCATAACCACTTTTATCCCCCCCTTTGAAAAAGGGGGGCTAGGGGGGATTTTGATTTGAACCGCGCTCATGATTGCTCCCCTTCCAAACCTGCTTCGGCCATACTCACGGCGCGGAATATTGCGCGGCCTTTATTCATCGTTTCATCCCATTCGTTTCTGGGCACCGAATCGTAAACGATACCAGCACCGGCTTGTATATGTAACATGTTGTTTTTGATTACGGCAGTCCTGATTGCGATGGCGGTATCGAGGTTCCCCGACCAGGCTATGTAGCCGACCGCACCCGCATAAACGCCGCGTTTGACCGGTTCGAGTTCGTCGATTATTTCCATCGCGCGTATTTTGGGCGCGCCGCTGACGGTTCCGGCGGGGAAAGTCGCAGCTAGCACGTCAAACGCGTTGTCGCCTTGCTGCAACTGTCCGGTGACGTTGGAAACGATGTGCATCACATGCGAATAGCGTTCGACGATCATTTTGTCGGTCAATTGCACGGTGCCGATTTGTGCGACCCGGCCCACATCGTTGCGGCCCAGGTCGATCAGCATTAAATGCTCGGCCAGTTCTTTGGGGTCGGCCAGCAAGTCTTTTTCCAGTTCAATATCCTGCTCCGGCGTTTCGCCACGGCGACGGGTACCGGCAATCGGGCGTACCGTGACCATGTTGTCTTCGAGCCTGACCAGAATTTCCGGCGACGAGCCGACGATATGGAAATCGTCCAGATTCAGGTAAAACATGTACGGCGAAGGATTCAAACAGCGCAACGCCCGGTATAAGTTAAGCGGCGAGGCGGTGTAGGGTATCGACATGCGTTGCGACAATACGACCTGCATGATGTCGCCGTCGGTAATGTATTCTTTGGCTTTCAGTACCGCATCTTCAAAGCCCTGTTGGGTAAAGCCCGAGATGAAATCGGATTCTTCGACCTGTTTGTGCGTGTGATTCTTGGTCGGCTTGGCTTGCAGTTCGCGCAGTTTGACGGCCAAGTCATTCACCCGTACAACAGCGCGGTTATAGGCATCGCTTTCTTCTGGGTTGGCGTGAGTCAACAGCAGCATTTTGCCGGACAGGTTGTCGAACACCAGCATTTCTTCCGACACCATCAGCAGGATGTCGGGATTGCCCAGCGGGTCGGGTTTTCCGGTACTGCGCAACTTAGGCTCGATATAGCCGATGGTTTCATAGCCGAAATAGCCGACCAGGCCGCCGTTAAAGCGGGGCAGGGTGTCAAGATCGGGAACGTTGTATCGCTCTTTAAACTGCTCGATCCAGACCAGCGGATTGTCGTGCGTGACCGATTCCAGCAGCTCGCCGTTTTGTTCCAGTCGGATTTGAGTGCCGGTGATTTTGACGATGGTTTTGCAGGGCAGGCCGATGATCGAATAGCGACCCCACTGTTCGCCGCCGTGTACCGATTCGAATAAATAGGAGTAAGCGCCGTCGGCCAGTTTCAGGTAGGCGCTCAAGGGCGTATCCAAATCGGCCAGCACTTCGCGGCTAATCGGGATACGGTTGTAGCCCTGCCGGGCATAGTGATTGAATTGTTCTGGGGTCATTTTGTTATTCAATGTATATAGATTTTGGCAAGTGCTGCGGCTTTTAAAATAATCTATTCGGGAGAGCTACCAATCAAAATGTGCATTGCGTGTTCTAAGCGAATCAATGTCTATATTGAGATTAACCTTGCCTTTATAAGATTTTAGCTCAGCAACTTTATTTCTTTTAATTAACTCTTGCAGCGCCAGTACAATAATTTTAGTTTTTATTTTAATGTCGGTAAATTGCATGGCTTTTTGTGTAACTCATTAGGGTAAACCAAGCTAAAAAGGTACGCGATGCGTACGAGACTGTGAAAGTATTCGATATAGAAGAAATAACCATGAAGCTCATAAAGAAAAGACCAGGTCAATCAATGCGTTAAATCTTCATGATCTTCATGAGCTTCATGGTTAATAGTACTTTTTATGCCGTACTCATTCATTCTTTCTTTCACAGTCTCGTACCCTACGGTTGCCACGTTAACGGCTTCCAAAACACATTTTGCAACGCTCCAACGTTGCTAAGTATGCGCGGCTATTTTCTTATTGTGTTGGACTTGTTAGCTTTATAGAACTATTAGAGCAATCACCAGTATTTACAACGCCTAAAAACGCATTAAGTTTTACTTTGCATTTTTCTATGTTCAAGTATGTAGTATGTAGGGTACGCATCGCGTACCATTAATTTAATGCAACTGGCGTCAAAAAGGTACGCGATGCGTACCCTACAACTACGTATTACTTGCTTTTAAACTGCCTTAGCCAATTCAGCACGCATTTCATCGATCACTTTTTTGTAATCCGGCTGGCTGAAAATCGCCGAGCCTGCCACGAAAGTATCGGCGCCGGCCGCTTTAATGTCGCGGATGTTGTCGGTTTTAACGCCGCCGTCGATTTCCAGGCGAATATCCAAGCCGCTGTTGTCGATTCTGGTTCTGACTTCCCGCAATTTATCCAGCGCCGAAGGGATGAAAGACTGACCGCCAAAGCCGGGGTTAACCGACATCAACAAAATCATATCCAGCTTGTCCATCACATAATCCAGATAATGCAGCGGCGTGCCTGGGTTAAATACCAGTCCCGCCTTGCAGCCGCAATCTTTAATCAATTGCAGGGTGCGGTCGATATGCACGGAGGCTTCCGGGTGGAACGTAATAATGCTGGCGCCGGCCTTGGCAAAGTCGGGAATAAGGCGGTCAACCGGCTCAACCATCAAATGCACATCAATCGGCGCAGTAACGCCGTGTTTTCTCAGCGCTTCGCAAACTAATGGCCCGATGGTCAGGTTGGGCACGAAATGGTTATCCATCACGTCAAAATGCACCACATCGGCGCCCGCTTTTAAAACATTATCAACTTCTTCACCCAGTTTGGCGAAATTGGCTGACAGGATGGAGGGGGCAATCCAGTTTTCGTTCATTTTCTGATCCTCTTTAAATTAAAAAACCATTAATTATATCTTTTTTTTGCACAAACTCTTATGTTTACAATAGCCGCACTTGAAATCAACCGGATAAGCTTAACTCATGAAACTGGTAACCTTTACTCATCTCAACGAAACCCGCGTAGGCGCTGTCGTTGATGGCTTTATTGTTGACGGTAAAAATAATACTAAAATCCCGGCAACCATGCTTGAATTTCTGAGCGCCGGTGCCAGCGCGCTGGAGGCGATGCAGCAGCAAATCGACAGAGGCGACGACCGCATTGCGCTGGATCAGGTCAAGCTGCATGCGCCGGTGCCAAGGCCGGGCAAGTATCTGGGCATCAGTCTGAACTATGCCGACCATATCGCAGAAACCGGGCGGGACAAGCCGGAATACCCCAGTTTTTTCACCAAGCAAAGCACCTGCGTGATCGGCCATAGGGATGCGATACACCGGCCCAAAGTCTCCGACAAGCTGGATTATGAAGGCGAGCTGGCGTTTGTGATCGGCACCCGCTGTCGCCATGTGCCGGTCGATAAGGCTCATCAAGTCATTGCCGGGTTTACTATTGCCAATGATGTTTCGGTGCGGGACTGGCAGTTTCGTTCGCCGACTTTTACCTTGGGCAAATCGTTCGATACTCACGGCCCGTTGGGGCCGTGGCTGGTGACCGGCGATGAAATAGGCGACCCGCATAACCTGAACCTTAAAACCTGGATTGATGACGAGCTTCGGCAAAATTCCAATACCCGGCAGATGATTTTCAACTGTTATGAAATGATCGCCTATTTATCGCAAGCGATGACGCTGGAGCCCGGCGATGTGATTACCACCGGCACGCCCGGAGGGGTCGGCGTAAAGATGACCCCGCGCGGTTATATGTTGCCGGGGCAAACCGCCCGGATTGAAATTGAGGGCATTGGAGAGCTGGTTAATCCGGTTATTGAGGAGCCGGATGATTGGGTGCGTATTAATTAATGTCATGAAAGTCACAAAAACACCACGAAGACACGAAGAACACGAAGTTTTATATATTTTCTTCGTGTCTTCGTGGTGAAAATTTTTTAGCTGTGCCTCAAGCGCTTTTCTTGATCGTGAAAAAACTCAACTTGCCAACATTCTTTTTAACCACCGCTCTTGCCGGCAACGTAAATATAACCGTTACTTTCAAACCGCCGAATTCTGATTCGTCCAAGACAAGCTCGGCGCCATGGATTGTTGCAATCCGTTGCACGATCGAAAAACCTAGGCCGGTGCCTTGGGCTTTATTGGCGGTTTCAACGCAGCGATGGAATCGTTTTAGCGAGTTTTCGTACTGATCAGGGGCTATGCCCGGCCCCGAGTCTTCGACGCACAGCCGTATGTGATGCTCCGACCCTATCAGGCTAACCCTTACCATGCCTTGGGCAGGGGTATATTTGATTGCGTTATCGATAATGTTCCGGATTAAAATATTAATCAGCAGGGTGTTGGCGACGATGGGTACGGCATTAACCTCATCGTATTCCAGTTGTATCCGTTTTTTGTGCGCAGCCGGATCGAGTTCTGCAATGTTGCGCATCACTTCACGACTGAGTACGGTGGTTTCTTTAGCCAAAAATTCGGTGCCGGATTCAATCCGTGAGAAGGTCAATAACTGCTGCACCATGTAGGTCATGCGGTTAACACCCTGTTCGATTCGTTTGAGCGCCTGATGGCGGACTGTCTCGTCGCCGGTGCGCATGGCGACCTGGGCCTGGGTGAGCAGTCCCGCCAACGGCGTTCTTAATTCGTGCGAGGCGTCGGCGGTAAACTGGCGCTCATGTTCAAAGGCCTGCTCAAGCTGAACAAATAGATTATTGATTTCATTGACCACCGGGATAATTTCCTTGGGCAGCTTTTTGCTGGATAGCGGTTTAAGGAAACTGGCTTCTCGCCTGGATAAGGCTATTTCCAGTCGATTAAGCGGCTTTAAGGAGTGCCCGACAATAATCCAGATAACGATGCCTAAAATCGGCAAGCCGACCAGAAACTGCGTCACCAACTGCGCCGATATTTCATCGGTCAGTTCGGCGCGGATCTCTTCCTTTTGGCCGACATGAATGACATATTCGCCGTTCGAGCTGGAGATGCTGAACACATGCCACAAATGCCCGTCGATTTCGGTTTCGCTGAATCCATGCGGTGCTGAGGAAAAGGCAAAGGTCGGGGCGCTTTCCGAACGCAGCAATAAGCCGTCAGTTTTCGACCACAGTTGGAAAGCGACTTTCCTTTCGTATTTATGGCCTAAAGCGCTGGACTCCAAAAGCCCGTCAAATACTTCCCATAGTTGATCGTCAATATTCTTTTTGCTCAAGCCGTGTGCTGTAGACTCAGGCGAGTTGCTCGAATGCAGTAATAAATCGTCCTCTTTGGCCCAGAGTTGAAAGGCGCTTTGTCTTTTATTTTTGCGTCCGGTATAGGGATGTAACCGTTCATCGGTCTGGGTTTGCGCCCAATGTTTGGACAACGAACCTTCCCGCACCAGGCTTTCCACGAATACATGCAGCACTTTGGCCGATTGGGCCAATTCCGCATCGAACAGGCTGGCAACTTCATCGCGGGTGACTTTATAGCTCATATAGGCCGTCACGCCCCAAATCAACATGGATGCGGAAAGCAGGCTAAATAACAACAGCTGGCGTAGCGAATAATTCATTATTTCTCGGGACAATTTAATAGATAGAAATGGAACACGGATGACACAGATAAGACGGATTTACACGGATTTTTTAAACATTCTGCGCTTTTAATCAGTGATTATCCGTTAAATTCAGTGTCATCCGTGTTCCATTATTAAAATCAATCTTCATCGATAATATAACCCACACCTCGGACGGTGCGGATAATGGACGAGTCGAGTTTTTTTCGCAGATGATGGATATGAACCTCGACGGTATTGCTTTCCACATCCGAGTCCCATGAATACAGGCTTTCTTCAAGCCGGGCGCGGGAAATAACCTTGCCGATATTGCTCATTAAAAAACTCAGTATCTCAAATTCTTTTTGCGACAGGTCGACCTTTTCATCGTTCCAGGTAACCTGGTGCGCGGCCGGATCCAAGACGATGCCCTTATATTCGATAGTGGGAACGCTACGGCCTTCGTTTCTTCTGGCCAAGGCTCTTAACCGTGCGCAAACTTCATCCAGTTCAAACGGTTTGATTACGAAGTCGTCGGCGCCGCTATCCAAGCCCTCCACACGGTCGGGAACGGTATCTTTGGCGGTCAAGACCATCACCGGCGTTTCATCTTTACGTGTTCTTAACGCTTTCAAAACATCCAGACCTTCCATATCCGGGAGATTCAGGTCCAGTACGATCAACTCATAGCTGTTGAGTTTCAGCGCCTCGTCGGCAAGTTTGCCATTGGTTAGCCAATCCACCGCATAACCTTCCATTTTTAAACCTTCGACCAGTCCCTCGCCCAGTATTTCGTCATCTTCAACCAGTAACAGTCGCATATATTCTCGCTTTAAAGTAGTTAGTCATTAACAAAGCGCCAGCGTAACCAAGCAAAGTTAAGTCTCACTTAAGTTTCATGCAGGCTTGAAAGCCGATTAGCATCTTATTCATTAAAGGCTCATGTGTTAAACTGACGGCTATTTTAAACCATATGGACATGTAGGTACGCATCGCGTACCATTTTCCGAATATCACCCCAAGCTCAATAAAGGTACGCGATGCGTACCCTACCGGTACATCTTAAACCATATAGCAAAAAATCTCTTGCCGCCGCTTAGTCTCTATATCCACATTCCCTGGTGTATTCAAAAATGTCCTTATTGCGATTTTAATTCACACGCGATTAAATCCGATACGCCTGAAACTGAATATATCGCTGCATTGCTGAATGATTTGGCGCTCGACGTACAGCGGTATAACATCACTAGGCCGATCAGCAGTGTTTTTATCGGGGGCGGTACCCCCAGTTTGTTTGCACCCGAATCGATTAGCCGGTTATTACGCGGCATAGAGCAACTGCTGGTGCTTAAAGAGGGTCTTGAAATCACCCTTGAAGCCAATCCGGGCACTTTTGAAAGCCATAAATTTGCTGAGTTCAGGGCGCTGGGTATCAACCGCTTATCGATCGGCATACAAAGCTTTAACGACGCGATATTAAAGAAACTGGGGCGTGTCCATTCGGCGCAGGAAGCTATTCATGCGGCCGAGATTGCCCACCGGTCAGGGTTTGATAATTTTAACCTGGATTTGATGTTCGGTTTGCCGGGCGCAAGTCCAGACAGCAGCAAAATAGACATAGATACCGCTATAAGCCTTAGTCCTACCCATATTTCTTTTTACCAGTTAACCTTGGAGCCCAATACCTGGTTTCATAAGTTCCCGCCCAAACTGCCCGATGATGAAGCCATCTTCAGTACACAAAAACAGTGTCAGAGCATGTTGGCCGATTACGGCTATCAGCAATATGAGGTCTCCGCCTACAGTAAACAAGGCTGGCAATGCCTGCATAATGTGAACTATTGGCAATTTGGCGATTATTTGGGCATAGGCGCTGGCGCGCACGGCAAAATCACTCAGGAATTGCCGCATCGCATTATGCGCAGTTTTAAGCCTAAAAGCCCGGAACAGTACTTAAGCGACTCGCATCAAAACGGCGGGGCCGGGGTTATTGCGGTAGCGGAGCTGCCTTTGGAATTTATCATGAACCATTTGCGCCTGAAGCGGGGTTTTACGCTGGAAGCCTATCAGGCGGCCACCGGTCTTGCGGCAACCACGCTGGAACCGGCTTTGTCCGATTGTGTGAAACAAAACTTGCTTATCCGGCTACATAATCACTATTATTGCTCGGAACAAGGCTGGAATTTTCTGGATAATATTTTAGAGAAATTCATAGTTACTACTTAGCCGACAAAAATAAATAAAAAATAGAACGCAGATGACGCAGATAATTATGATTAAATAAGATTTACAGCACTTTCAAATTCAGTTAATTATTAAAATAGCTACCAGAAAGTGACGGGAGTGCAAGCTTTGCTTGCCAGTGCAGGTAAAGCCTGCGCTCCAGCGACAAGGTTATTTTGATGGCTTATTAGTTGAATTCGCTGTGTCTGTGCTTATCATAATTATCTGCGTTCCATTGTATTTTAATGGGCTGAGCAGTTACAAATTCATTTATTAATCCCTGCAAACTCACTACCCATACCGTCATGCTTGATTACCAAAAAGACTTTATTTCCTACGCGCTGGATTGCGGCGTACTAAAATTCGGCGAATTCCAGTTAAAATCAGGCCGCACCAGCCCCTATTTTTTCAATACCGGTTTATTTAATACCGGCGCACAGCTCGGAAAACTGGGCGAGTTTTACGCCCAGGCATTGATTCAATCCGGCCTTAAACCGGATATTTTATACGGCCCAGCGTATAAAGGCATCCCATTAGTCAGCGCCACATCGATTGCCTATGCCCGGTTAACCGGCGAGGACATTCCTTTTGCGTTCAACCGCAAAGAAGCAAAAGATCATGGCGAGGGCGGCTCTCTGGTGGGTGCGCCGCTGGTCGGTAAGGTGCTCATCCTTGATGATGTGATTACTGCCGGCACTTCGGTCAGGGAATCTGTCGAGATCATAAAAAACGCCCATGCAGCACCGGCAGGCGTTTTAATTGCCCTGGATCGGCAGGAAAAAGGCCGAAATGACGTTTCCGCCATTTCGGAAGTTGAAGATCAATTTGCGATGCCGGTGGTTGCGATCATTACGTTGGCAGATATTATTGAATATCTAACGGCTGACGTCGATGTAGACGCCTCTTTGCTCGATGCGATAAAGGCCTATCAGCGCCTTTACGGCATTTAAGAAATACACCGGCCCACTTAAAAAATAAACATCTTAAACTAACAGTTCTTACGATATAGACTACAATTACCCAAAAAATTACCGTCAGCAGACGACTGCATGGATGCAGGAGGTAGAGCAATGTAGGAGCAGCAAAGCGGTGTGCCGCATTTCGACAACTTATAAAATCATGTTTGCAACAAAAGGCGTACCATGAGGAATATGGAATTTAAAGAGCAAATGCACGAATATTCGCAATGGCGTGCAAAACTGGTTCAAGCTATAGAGATGTATCACCAATGGCGCAGCCGCTACGGCATGAACGATCCGCACAGCACCGAAACCATTTTAAATATTCTTAATGGCCTGCAATCGGACAAGATCACGCTGGCCTTCGTTGCAGAATTTTCGCGCGGCAAAACCGAGTTGATCAATTCCCTGTTTTTTGCCGAAACAGGGGTCAGGTTACTACCGTCTTCACCGGGGCGCACCACCATGTCGCCTACCGAGCTTTTCCATGATGAAAAAGGCGGTAATTATATCCGCTTGCTGAATATCGAAAGCCGTCTTGAAGACATTTCTTTGGCTGAGTTTAAAAGAAATCCGGATCGTTGGACCCAGATTGACCTGGATTGCGACTCGCCAACGCAAATGCAGGAAGCATTTAAGGAATTGGTTGCCACCAAGTTGGTTGATCGGGACATCGCCGACAAGCTGGGTTTATGGAATGAGCGTGAAGCGGCAGAGCAGGGCATCATCAATCCGGAAAAAGTCGAAATCCCCTGCTGGCGGCATGCCTTGATCAGTTTTCCCCACCCGTTATTAAAAGAAGGTTTATCGATACTGGATACC
>Ga0207952_1001333_pt1 | contig 10759 bp, 7 predicted proteins | sample SubbioR12Aug_8Ca_FD_184831 | JGI IMG/M metagenome (GOLD analysis project Ga0207952, IMG submission 184831) | Serpentinite rock and fluid subsurface biosphere microbial communities from McLaughlin Reserve, California, USA - CR12Aug_8Ca (SPAdes) | ecosystem: Environmental > Terrestrial > Deep...
TCGGCAGCGCCAGGCCGCCACCGGTTTCACGACTGCCCAATTTGCGCGGCTGGTCGTAGCCGACCCAGACCACGGTCACCAGTTCCGGTTGATAACCAGCGAACCAGGCGTCCATCGAGTCATTGGTGGTGCCGGTCTTGCCATAAAGGTCGGGGCGTTTGAGTGTGCCCTGCGCGCGTGCCGCGGTGCCACTGCGGGTGACCTCCTGCAGCAGGCTGCTCATTAGAAAGGCATTGCGCTCATCCAGCGTGCGTGAGCTCTCATCAAGTGCGAAGCCGGGCGCCTCGAAAAGCACCCGCCCCTTGTCGTCCACGATCCGCTGGATCAATGACGAGAGGATGCGGTGGCCGCCATTGGCAAAAACCGAGTAGGCCTCGGCCATCTGCATCGGTGTGACCGAACCCGCGCCCAGTGCCATCGTCAAGTAAGCGGGGTGGCGGGCGGCCGGAAAACCGAAGCGACCGATCCACTCCTGGGCTTCGCGCGCGCCGACCGCTCGCAGCACCCGGATGGACACCATGTTCTTGGACTTGGCAAGCGCACGGCGCAGCGTCATGGGGCCGTCGTAGGTGCCGTCGTAGTTCTTTGGCTCCCAAGGCTGGCTACCGGTGGTTCCTGCGTCAAAGAACAGCGGCGCATCGTTGACCATCGTGGCCGGGGTGAACCCCCGCTCCAGCGCTGCGGAATAGATGAAAGGCTTGAAGCTCGAACCCGGCTGGCGCCAGGCCTGGGTGACATGGTTGAACTTGCTCTTGGCGAAATCAAAGCCCCCCACCATGGCGCGAATGTTGCCGGAGCGTGGGTCCATGGCCACCAAGGCGCCTTCAACCTCAGGCACCTGGGTCAGGATCCACTCGCCCTTGCTTCCCGCAATCACCCGTACCACCGAGCCGCGCCGGATCTGGATCTTTGGGTCCCCCCGTTCCGCCAACCCGGAGGTGACGGGCTTGAGGCCTTCGCCGGAAATGGTCAGAGCATCCCCGTTCTGAAGGGCCACCACCACCTTGCGCGGGCTGGCCTCCAAGACCACGGCCGCCTGCAACTCGCCGTTGGGCGGATGCTCGGCCAGCACTTCGGCCACGCGCACATCCAACAACTTCGGGTCTGCGGGGAGGTCGGCATGAGCCTCGGGTCCACGATAGAACTGACGCCGTTCGTACTCCAGCAGGCCTTTGCGCAATGCTTTGTAGGCGACCTGCTGTTCATCGGCGTGCACGCTGAGCGTGACATTGAGTCCGCGGGAATAGAGCTCGTCGCCATAGCGCGCGAGCAACAATTGCCGCGCCGCCTCGGCCGCGTAGTCCGCCCCTACTTGCGGTGGCTGGCTGGTACGGATCTTCAGGACTTCCGCCTTGGCCGCTTGGTGCTGCTCGGGAGTTAGAAAGCCGTTTTCCAGCATGCGATCCAGGATGTACTGCTGGCGGACCCGCGCGCGTTTGGGGTTGGCTATCGGGTTGTAGGCGGAGGGTGCCTTGGGCAGGCCGGCCAACATGGCAGCCTCGGCAGCCGAAAGCGACTGCAAGGGCTTGCCGAAGTAAACCTCGCTGGCTGCCGCAAAGCCATACGCCCGATGACCCAGAAAGATCTGGTTCATGTAAATCTCAAGAATCTTGCGCTTCGGCAGCGCCGATTCGATTCGTAGCGCCAGCAGAATCTCGTAAAGCTTGCGGGCTAGGGTTTTCTCGGAGCTGAGATAGAAATTGCGGGCAACTTGCATAGTGATCGTCGAAGCCCCCTGGCTGCGAGATTCCTGCAAATTGGCCAACCCGGCTCGGAGCACGCCCCAATAGTCCACGCCACCATGCTGATAGAAGCGTGCATCCTCAATCGCCAGAACCGCGTCTTGCATCAGCTGCGGAATTTCTTCGATGCTCCGGTACTGGCGACGCTCTTCGCCGAACTCGGCAAGCAGCTTGCCGTCCGCTGCCCAGATTCGCAGCGGCTGGTGCGGGCGGTAGTCCGTCAGCCCCGTGATGTCGGGCAGATTGGGATAGGCGGTGACCAAGACGAGGGCTGCGCCCAGCGCCACGGCCAGGAGCGCAGCTCCCACCAGGGCCGGCAGCAAGACCAACGCACGACGGAGGCGACGGGGCCGCAATGAAGCCGGCGGCGAAACGGGATCAGGCACTTTGCTCATGGAGTGGCGGGATTATAGAAATCCCCAACGGGGCACCCTGGTACTTGTAAGTTCGGTCTAACATGGCGTTACACCCGGGTCGTCGGCGTGCCAGTGGCGCAACGTGGAAAACCCGAGAAGGCCGGATTTGCCTTAGGCCACAAGGGCTTTACTGCTAGCATGGAAGTAAGTTCTTAAGTAGCCTCGCATGCGGGGCAAAGGGTGACGGCATGGGAATAATGGATGGTCTGCTTGGGCGCAAGTGCCCGCCCATGCTCGGGCTGGATATCAGCTCGTCCAGTGTCAAACTGGTCGAGCTGAGCCAGAACAAGGCGGGCGAGTTTGTGCTGGAACGCTTCGCTTCCGAGGTGTTCGAGAAGGGGTGGATTGCAGACGGACACATCGAAAAATTCGATGAGGTTGCCGATGCAGTACGCCGTGTGGTGTCCCGCAGTGGGACGCGCACCCGGCAGGCCGTGCTGGCCATGCCTGCTTCGGCCGTGATCACCAAGAAGATCATGTTGCCGGCCGGCCTCCGCGAGGAGGAAATGGAAATCCAGGTTGAGGCCGAGGCCAACCAGTACATCCCGTTCTCCCTGGACGAGGTGAGCCTGGATTTCTGTGTAATTGGCCCGAGCCCCTCGTCGGTTGGTGACGTGGAGGTGCTGATTGCGGCCTCGCGCAAGGACCGCGTTCAGGATCGCCAGGGTCTTGCAGAAGCGGCCGGCTTGAAGCCCGTCATTCTGGATGTTGAATCGCATGCGTCGCGGCTCGCCATGGGGCGCCTCATTCAGGCATTGCCGGAGCAAGGTAAAGATGCCTTGGTGGCGCTGTTCGAAATTGGCGCGGACACCACCAGCCTTAAGGTGCTGCGTGATGAAGAACTCTTGTACGACCGGGATCAGGCCTTTGGTGGTGCGCAACTGACGCAACTGATTTCGCGGCAGTACGGGCTGTCGTTCGAGGAGGCCGAGCAGAAGAAGCTCTCCGGCGATCTCCCTGAGGACTACGGCACCGAAGTTCTGGCGCCGTTTGTTGATAGCCTCTCGCAGGAGATTGGCCGCGCGCTTCAATATTTCTTCACCAGCACGCCGCATCACAAAGTGCATTACGTGATGCTGGCCGGCGGCACCGCAACCTTGTCGGGCTTGAAAGAGCGTGTGACAGACCTAACGGGTTTTGCCTGCATGGTGGTCAACCCATTTGAGAGCATGGTGCTAGGCAGTGCAGTTCGCGAGGGCCGTGTCCAGCGCGAAGCTCCCTCTTATCTCACGGCGTGCGGTTTGGCCATGCGGAGGTTCTTCGAGTGATCCTCATCAATCTACTCCCCTACCGCGAGGAGCGCCGCAAGCGCCGCAAGCAAGCATTTTTTGCGGGCATGGGCCTATCCTTCATGGTGGGCGCCGCTTTGGTTGCCCTTGGTTGGTTGCTGTTTCAGTCCCTGATTGATCAGCAGCGAACGCGAAATAGTTTCTTGGAAACGCAGATTCGGCAGTTGGATGCTCAGATTAAAGATATCTCCACGCTGCGGGAGGAGATTGACGGATTGACTCGTCGGCAAAAGGCTGTGGAAGCCCTGCAAGCCGAGCGCAATACCCCTGTGCACCTGCTAAACGAATTGGCACGCTTGGCGCCGGAAGGTATCTATTTGAGCAGCGTCAAGCAGTCGGACAAGTCTGTGACCTTGACTGGACTGGCTCAGACCCAGGAGCGCGTTTCTGAATTTCTGCGCAATACCTCTCGGGATTCGCAGTGGTTGGAGCGGCCGGATCTGGCTGAAATCAAACTGGCGAATGTAAGCACCAATGCCAGAGACGCCAAGCGATTGTTTGAGTTCACACTCAAGCTCACTTTGAAGGGGCTGGCACCTGATCCGGCTGCTGGCGCGAACGCGGCGGCAGCAAAGAAGGGATGACATGGCAAACAAAGCTGGTTTTGATTTGAATGCCTGGGGCCGGCAAGCTGCGGAACAGTTCAAGGGATTGAATCCCAATGAACCGGGTCAGTGGCCGTTCCTGCCTAAATTGGCGACGTTTTCCTTTGTCGTTGTCGTTGCGATGGTCTTGGGCTATGTTCTGGTGCTGTCGGAAGAGCAGAAAGTGCTTGAAGAAGAGGCGGCCAAAGAACCAAAGCTCCAGGAAGATTTCCGCAGCAAGGTCGCCCAAGCCGTAAATCTTCCGGAGCTCCGTAAGCAAAAGAGCCAAGTTGAAGAATATGTGACCCAATTGGAGAAGCAACTTCCTGGTAAGGCTGAAATGGATGCCTTGCTTTCGGATATCAACCAAGCAGGGGTCGGTCGGGGCTTGCAGTTCGAGCTTTTCAAGCCGGGCTCGGAAGTCGTCAAAGACTATTATGCAGAGCAACCCATTTCTATACGGGTCGCGGGGCGGTATCACGACTTTGGGTCATTTGCTGCAGACATTTCGAACTTATCTCGCATTGTGACGCTACACAATCTGCAGATATTGCCCCCGAGTGCCAGAGACGTCTCAGGCATGCTTGCCCTGGAGGCTACGGCACGCACCTATCGGTATTTGGATCCCGCTGAGGTGGCTGAACAGCAGAAGGCCAAGGCGAAGGCGAAGCCGGGAGATAAAAAGTGAGTTCCAGTCGATTGGCTGTGGCGGTTTTTGGCGTAATGCTCTTGAGCGCTTGTTCGCCGGAACTCGACGAACTGCAGCAGTGGGCAGAGAATGAGCGGCGAACGGCCAAGCCGAGCGTTCAAGCCTTGAGCCCGCCGAAGAAGTTTCTACCTCAAGCGTATGAGGCTCTTGAAGGTATTGAACCTTTCAGCACCCAAAAGCTTAGCGTTGCAGTAAAGCAGGAAGCGGCGCAGCCAAATTCCATGCTGGCTGCTGAAATGGGTCGCCGCCGGGAGCCGCTTGAATCGTACCCGCTTGATGGCATGCATATGGTTGGAAGCATGTCAAAGGACGGTCGGCGTCATGCCATTTTGAAGGTTGACAACTTGCTTTATTACGTCAAGTCAGGGGATTACATCGGTCAAAATTTCGGCCGAATACTGACGATAGATGAAGCCGAAATAAAGCTCCGCGAAATTGTCCAGGACCCCTCCGGCGAGTGGGTTGAGCGCGTCAGTACGCTGACACTTCAGGAGGCGGCACGATGAACACGAAGCAGGAGAACCTTGTGAAGCGATGTGGAACTGCGCTGCTGTTGGCGCTTAGTATTGGTATGCCTGGTTGGGCGTGGGCGCAAAACGCGATCCGCTCAATCCAGACCAATCAGCAGGCAGGGGTTGAAATACTTCGCGTTGAGCTTGAAAAGTCCCTCACGGAAGTGCCCCGCGGCTTCACCATCCAAGCGCCCGCGCGAATTGCGATTGATCTCCCAGGCGTCACCAATGGGTTGGGGCGTAACAGCGTCGAGATCAATCAAGGCAATGTCCGATCTGCTTCGGTCGCGCAATCGGGTGAGCGAACTCGCCTGGTCCTCAATCTCCGCCAAGCATCAAATTTCAGGGCAGAGCTTCAAGACAAGGCGCTGCTGTTGATTTTGGAGCCGACTGCGACTTCGATTCAGGCGGCAGCGGATGCACAGCATTTCTCGCCGAGCCAGAACGCGGCTCCGCTGGCCTTGAGCGAGATTGACTTCCGGCGCGGACCCGACGGAGGCGGGCGGGTGGTCGTTGGTTTGCCGAATAGCCAGGTGGGCGTTGACATTCAGCAGCAGGGACAATATTTGGTTGTGGAGTTTTTGAAATCCACGCTACCTGCGGCATTGCGCAAACGTCTGGACGTCACGGACTTCGGAACCCCCGTGCAGTCAATCACTGCGACACAACAGGGCGACCGTGTCAGGTTGGTGGTTGATCCGCGTGGTGACTGGGAACACAGTGCATACCAAAGCGATAATCAATTTGTTTTGGAAGTTAGGGCGCTCAAGCTCGACCCCAATAAACTAACCAATGGTCCGGGGTTTAATGGGGAGAAAGTTTCTTTCAACTTCCAAAATATAGAAGTGCGGGCATTGCTGCAGGTGATCGCGGACTTTACGCAGTTCAACGTGGTCACCAGCGACACGGTCACTGGCTCTATCACTTTGCGCCTCAAGGACGTCCCTTGGGATCAGGCTCTTGAGATCATCCTGCAGGCCAAGGGTCTGGGCCTCAGAAAGAATGGCAACGTACTGTGGATTGCGCCGAAAGAGGAGTTGGCCACCAAAGAAAAACTTGACCTCGAAGCCAAAGCGGCCGTTGCTCAGTTGGAGCCTACCCGGACCCAGGCATTCCAGCTCAATTACACGAAGTCTGAGGACGTGGCCAAGGGTATTTCTGGTGCAAATACTGTCGGGGGTTCCGGCGGTGACAAGTCTGCACGAATTCTTTCGCCGCGCGGAAGTGTAATTTTCGAAACACGTACCAATCAGCTCTTCATTACCGATATCGCTTCCAAATTGGAGGAGATACAGGGGCTGATCCAACGCATAGACGTCCCGGTTCGGCAGGTGCTCATCGAGGCCCGTATTGTCGAGGCCGACGATAAATTTGGCAGATCCCTGGGCGTTAAGCTTGGCGCCACCGATGCGCGAGGTTTGCAGGGCGGCATACCTGGCTACGGCGTTGGCGGCAACAACTACATTACCTTCGGCGGTACTTACGGTGCGGTAGGAAACCAGACTGGTCAAGGCCCCGCAGTTGATTTCGGGAATACTCAATTCATCAATTTGCCCGCGGCGGCGATTAATAGTGTTAGTGCAGCCTCTATCGCTGCCACCTTGTTCAGTGCGACAGCCAACCGATTTTTGAACCTTGAGCTGTCGGCATTGGAGGCGGATGGGAAGGGGAAAATCGTTTCGAGCCCGCGCGTGATTACCGCCGACCAGGTGAAGGCGCTAATCGAGCAAGGCGAGGAAATTCCGTATCTTGCCAGCGCGACAAACGGAGCGACGGCTGTGACTTTCAAGAAGGCTGTGCTTAAGCTAGAAGTTACGCCGCAAATTACGCCAGAAGGAAATGTTATTCTGGATGTGGATGTCAATAAGGATAGTCGTGGAGTTCTCACGCCGGCCGGATTTGCCATCAACAACAAGCATGTGAAAACTCAGGTCCTCGTTGAAAACGGCGGCACTGTTGTCATCGGGGGTATCTTCACGCTCGAAGAGATCGACAACGTTTCAAAGGTTCCGCTGCTCGGAGACATCCCCTATATGGGCGCGCTATTTAGAAGCAAGTCCAAGCTCGCCAACAAGACCGAGCTGCTGATCTTCCTGACGCCAAAAGTGGTCAGTGAGCGCACTAGCTTGCGCTAACAGCGCCAATACGGCGGGAGTTCATTCCATGATATTTGCGTATATGTCAAAGTTGTCTACGTTGGTCCGCTCGGCTTTCGCTGGAGTCGTGTTGTTGGCAGGCTTGGTGGCCTGCGGTGGGGGCGGTGGTTCGGCCGGCAATCCCTCGTTGGGGGGTGGGGGCGGATCTACGTCGGCGCCAGCCGTCTTATCGGTAGGGCTGTCATCAAGTACCGTGACCGTTGCGAACCCTGCCACCGTGACCGTGACGGTCACCAGCAGGACGGGGCAGCCGCTTCCGGGCTTGGTGGTGAGTTTCGCCACGACCCAGCTACTTGGGGCTTTCAGCGCTCCGACTGCATTGACTGACGCGGCCGGCAAGGCGACCGTACAGGTGGCACCCAAAGACGCTTCCGCGACAGGCGCTGACTCTGTACTGGCCACGGTAACAGTGGAGGGCCAGGTCATTTCTGGAAGTTCCGGTTTCCAGATGACCGCAACCAATGTCAGCCTCACGAGCTTTATCAGTGATGTCACCACGCTCGCGGCCTATGGGCAAACGAGCATGACCGTGCTCCTGGCTGGCACCACGGCAGGGAACCCTGTCAACGTGGTAGCGAACTCCACCTGTGTTGCGAACGGAAAGGCCACGCTGACGCCGGCGGCGGTAACGACCACCACCGGACGCGCTGTCTTTACCTACCGAGACAATGGATGCGGAGCGGTCGCGGCGACAGATAGCGTCCAGATTTCCATCACGGGTACGACCATCACCGGTAGCCTGGCGCTCTCTTTGACTTCTCCCACGGTGTCGGCTATTGCCTTTGTTTCATCGAGTCCCGATACGATTTTTCTGAAGGGCTCCGGCTATGTTGAGAATTCAAATGTCAAGTTCCGTGTGAACGATGCCAGTGGCAATGGCGTACCTGAGCAGTTGGTCGAATTTGAGCCAACCACGCTTGCAGGCGGCTTGCTTCTCGAGGGCCAACAAGGGAAGGTCACCAAAAAGACCGATGCAAATGGTGAAGTGCTGGTGCGTGTCAATGCCGGTACCGTGCCGACCCCAATGCGCGTCAAGGCGACTTTGGTCGGGTCCACCATCTCTACGGTTTCCAGCAATCTATCGATTGCGGTGGGGCTGCCGTCGCAGCAATTCTTCTCGTTGGCTCAGGGAACCATCAATATTGAGGGCTATAGCTACGATGGCACTCCAAATACCTATACCGTAATCGCGTCCGATCGCTTGGGTAATCCCGTCCCAGACGGAACCGCTATTAACTTCGTTGCCGAGGGCGGGCAGGTTCAGTCCTCACGTTTGACGGCGGTGGCCAATGGCGTTTCTCGAACGACTGCCAACTACCTCAGTTCTCAACCTAAGCCATTGGATGGTCGCATCACCGTTGTCGCTTATGCACTTGGAGAGGAAAGTTTCCTGGATGTGAATGGCAACAACGTCTTTGATGCCAATGAGGACTATCAGGATCTCGGTGACATTTTTATTGATCGTCTGTTCAATTTTGGTGGTCGGGATCCGGGGACCGTCTACCAGTCGGATCGGTTTGATCCTAGTCTGGGTTTCAATGCAGCTGAAGACCAGTTCGTTTCGCTTTCGATCTCCGGTAATGCCGCCTGCCGCCAACCGCAGAACACGCTTTTGGACTTGCGTATAGATATTCCGGTGAAGCCGAATAGCTGCAATTCGGGCTGGGGGCGAGCTTATGTTCGTCGCTCGACGGAAACCATACTTTCAGCTTCGTCGCCTCGCCCAACCTGGGGTTCGCGACTTCCTGCTCAAGTGATGGTTCCGAGCGCAGCCAGTTGCCCGACCAAGTACACCCGCACTGACTATTACGACGGCGCGGATGTGCCCCAACAACGCTCCTTGGTAGATTTTGGGGTGGGTACGTGGTATTGGCCTGCGCTGAGTTCTGTTCTGTATTTTGAGTTGGCTGATGCGAATCCCGTTGCCTTTAATCCGATGCCAGCGGGGACGGTGATCACGGTGGCAGGTTCGACCGGTCTCTCGGTGACCGTTGCGGGTGGCAGCCCGGTGCCCAGTACTTCGCGGCCCAGTACCGCGGCAGTACAGTACACCTTTGATGACAAGACGTTCTCTGGCACCGTATTTATTACCACGAGGACTCCTTTAGGCTTGGGAACTACGTTCGCGCAGAACGTCAGCCGCGAAACGCCACCCAGCGGTTATGTTTCCTGCCCATGATCGTTAGCTTGGTGGGCTTGCCGGGTTCCGGCAAGTCCAGCGTGGCGCGCCTACTCGCGCGTCACTACGGATGGCCCTCGCTAGACACAGACGCTTTGATCGAGTCCCGCATCGGTGGCTCAATCAAGGCGTTTTTCCAGTCTGAGGGTGAGGCGGCATTTCGGGCGATTGAGACAGAGACGCTGGCGACCAGTGTTTCGCAAACGGGCCCCTTCGTTCTTGCAACGGGCGGTGGCATCGTCATGCGGCCGGAGAATCGCCAGCTTTTGCGAGCGCGCACCCTGTGCTTTTACCTTCGCAGCACGCCGGAGGAGTTGGCGCGTCGACTGCGTAATGACACCCAGCGCCCGCTTCTGCAAGGTGTTGATGCACTCTCGCGTTTGCGCGAACTCTGCCAGCAGCGCGACCCGCTGTATCGAGAGTGCGCGCACTATGTCGTCGAGGCTGGGCGGCCTACGGTGTGGGCCTTGGTGCACTGGATTTGCATGCAGTTGGAGTTGGGCGGGTATTGCGTCGCGCCTTCTACACTGGCTGAATGAGCCCTCTGCAATCGCTAGCCCTTCCCCCTTTCTGCGCCGATCCCGGTAGCGTGCTTTTGCCTGTCTCGCTGGGTGCGCGTAGCTACCCGATTGCTATTGGCGATCTTGATTGGGCTCAGGTGGTGCGGGATTTGAGACCGCAGGCGGCGCTGGCATTTGTCGTTACCAATTCCACGGTGGGCCCTCTGTATGGCGAACGCTTGCAGGGCGCATTGAAGGCATCGTTTCCGCAGGTCCGAAGTTTGGAGCTGCCTGATGGTGAAGCTCATAAGAGCTGGGAAAGCTTCGAGCGCTTGCACGGCGAACTCGCGCGGGCGGGTGCGGATCGACGCACGGTGTTGTTCGCGCTCGGCGGTGGCGTTGTCGGGGACTTATGCGGTTTTGCTGCGGCTACCTATATGAGGGGCATTCCCTTTGTGCAGGTCCCGACGACACTGCTGGCACAAGTGGATTCTTCCGTCGGCGGCAAGACGGGGCTCAATTTGCCGGAGGGCAAGAACCTGGTGGGTGCGTTCTATCAGCCGAAGGCGGTATGGGCCGACCTGGGGGTTCTGAAAACGCTTCCCGCGCGCGAGTTGTCCGCCGGTCTGGCTGAAGTCATCAAGTACGGCCCCATCGCGGATGCGGAGTTCT
>Ga0207952_1001334_pt1 | contig 10754 bp, 9 predicted proteins | sample SubbioR12Aug_8Ca_FD_184831 | JGI IMG/M metagenome (GOLD analysis project Ga0207952, IMG submission 184831) | Serpentinite rock and fluid subsurface biosphere microbial communities from McLaughlin Reserve, California, USA - CR12Aug_8Ca (SPAdes) | ecosystem: Environmental > Terrestrial > Deep...
AGCATCCAGCATTGCGCGCAATACTTTCACTTTTTCCGGTCTACGTTGCGTGAAATTTCCCCATGCCACAGTTGCCAATTGGTCTTCCAACGTGCTTCTCATCGCCTGAATCTCAGCAATAATGTCATGCGCCAGGGACATCGGCATTACATTATCGGGTAGCTCCTTACTTTCCACCGGTTCATTTGCTAATGACGATGCTCTTGAATATGATTCTGCTGCCTTGGGTGCTTTGCTTTGTTCATATTGCGATATGTTGAGCGGTGCTGATGGCGCCTGCACAAGATTTGACATCTCGGAATCCGCAAGTGCCATTATCTCCACACCATCTTTTGTTTTTCTGTTTGATAGTATGACCGCATCAACACCAAGCTCTTCTTTAACTTGACGTAATGCCTCTCTTGATGTGGAAGCGGTATATCGTTTAACTTTCATTTGTTACCTCCAATCATGGAAGTTATTTTAATTTTTCTTGAATCTGGAATTTCTGAATGGGAAAGTACCCTCAACTGAGGTAATGCACGGCGTAAAAATTTTGCCAGTAAGAAACGAATGGCTCCCGGCACCAATAATACAATGGGCAAACCCAACTTCTCTTGATGCTGGGCTGCGCCACGGGCTTCTTTTAATAAAGTATCAGCGAGTCCAGGCTCTATTCCAGCTCCCTGCATACCACCCGTTTGTATCACTTGCGTGAGAATATTTTCTAATTCATGATGCAAACTCATCACCTGTAGTTCTGTTCCTGCAGGAAAATGCTGCTCCACTATTGCGCGGCCTAAGGCAGCTCGAACAATTGCAGTTAATTCGGTGGCATCTTGTATTTGTGGTGCATGCTCAGTCAGTACATCGATAATGGAGCGCATGTCTCGAATATGCACACCTTCCTCAAGCAAGTTATGTAAAATTTTCTGTATTGTAGATAGGGGTAATAACTTGGGGACCAAGTCTTCAATCAGTTTGGGAAACTGTGCACTCAGATGATCAAAGAGTTTTTGTAATTCCTGTCTACCCAATAACTCAGCGGCATGTGAATGAATTAAATGGTTAATATGGGTTGTTACCACGGTGCTTGCATCGACGACCGTATAACCATTTATTTGTGCTTGCTCTCGGAGAGCAGTTTCAATCCATACGGCGGGAAGACCGAATGCCGGATCACTGGTTGCAGTACCCGGTAACTGCATGGTGACTCGTCCCGGATTAATCGCCAGATACATCCCGGAATAAGATTCTCCTTGACCTATCACCGAGCCTTTCAGTGTTATACGATATGCATTGGGCCGCAGCTCCAGATTGTCCCGGATATGCACAACGGGTGGTAGAAAACCAATTTCTTGTGCAAACTTTCTGCGTATGCCATTAATTCTTTTTAATAAATCTCCCTGTTGCGCTTTATCAACCAGTGGAATCAGCCGATAACCAACCTCTAAACCCAAAGTATCAATGGGGGTGACGTCATCCCAACTTGCATCAACTTTCTCGATTGATGGTATCTCGGGGGCAACCGTTTCTGTTAATTCAGTACCTGAATCTTTTAGTTTTAAATATGCTATCGCCCCTAAAATAGAAGCAATTAACAGGAATACAAAATTAGGCATTCCAGGAACCAAACCCATGATACCCAATATGACAGCCGTTATAACCAATACTTGCGGCTGGTTGAATAATTGACTTAAAACCTGCTCTCCCAAATCTTGATCAGTGGTTACGCGACTCACAACCAAACCGGCGGCTGTTGAAATAATCAACGCAGGAATTTGTCCAACCAAGCCATCACCAATTGTCAACATTGTATAATTCTTTGCTGCTGCGCTTAATTCCAAGTCATGCTGCATCACCCCAACAATTAATCCGCCAACAATGGTAATGAGCATAATCAATATGCCTGCAATTGCATCACCACGTACAAATTTACTGGCACCATCCATTGATCCATAGAAATCGGATTCTTGAGAAATCTCGGCTCTGCGTTTGCGAGCCTCATCCTCACCAATCAATCCTGCATTTAAGTCTGCATCAATGGCCATTTGCTTACCAGGCATGGCGTCGAGAGTAAAACGCGCGCTGACTTCAGCAATACGCCCGGCACCCTTGGTAATCACAATAAAATTTATGATGACCAAAATAATAAATACTATCAATCCAACTGCGTAATTACCCCCCACCAGAAAATGCCCAAAAGCCTCAATCACTTTGCCTGCGGCATCAGGCCCTGTATGTCCTTCAAGTAATACAACCCGGGTTGAAGCAATATTGAGTGACAATCTTAATAAGGTTGTAATCAACAGCACGGTAGGGAAAACTGCAAAATCAAGGGGATTCTTGGTGTAGAGGCTCACCAGTAGCACAATAATGGCCACTGCAATATTAAAGGTAAATAAGAAATCCAGTGCAAATGGCGGCAAAGGCATCACCATCATAGCCAGAATCATGATAATCAGTATCGGGCCCGCAAGCGTTCTGAGAGTATTGCCAGCCATGAAAGAAGATAATGTAATTGCGTTATTCATATTGTTTATTCTTTACTGAGAAATCATTTAATAACTAATGAATCGTATTTCACCTTTTAAACAGCATGCTTAACTTGATCCAGCTCATCTGGAACGGGCACATCAACAGGCGGTATTGGCGCATTGCCACCAAATTCATTGTAACGTTTCAATTGAAATACATAAGCCAGTACCTCGGCGACAGCGGTATATAGCTTTTCAGGTATTTCACTTTCCAATTCGGCGTGGTAATACAAAGCTCGTGCGAGAGGCGGGGCTTCCAGAATAGGTATGCGATGCTCATCGGCCACTTCACGAATGCGCGCAGCCAGCAAATGTACGCCTTTAGCAACGACAATCGGTGCACGCATGGTTTCACCCTTATACCGGAGAGCGACTGCATAATGTGTCGGATTAGTCACAATAACATCAGCTTTAGGTATTTCAGACATCATGCGGCGGCGCGCGGCTTCACGTTGTAAGCCGCGAATACGCGCTTTAATATACGGATCGCCCTCATCTTCTTTAACTTCTTTACGAATTTCCTCTTTAGTCATCCGCAACTGCTTCGCATGCTCCCAAATTTGGAAAGGCACATCCATCGCAACAATCAATAGCATGGCGCCACTGGTCAGAAGAAAACTCATCGCCAGATACTCACCCATCCGGGAAATCCCGGAATCAATCGGGATTGTTAGTAAAGACATTACCGCCTCTTTATTTTGCCAAATGACTAATGTTGCTACGCCACCGATAACAATTGTTTTGACGATCGCTTTTGCGAGCTCAATCAAGCTGCGCATTGAAAACATCCTGCCTATGCCTTTAATGGGATTGATACGATCGAACTTGGGCATAAGCGCTTTGGAGCTAATCAGCCATCCGCTTAATAACATGGGTGCAAAAAATGCCACGATTATCAATAAAAAGAGTAACGGCGCCATTGCCAATAAAGCCTCAAAAGCAAGCTCATATAAACGATTGAGCATCAAATCCGGTTGAAATGCCAAGTCTCGATCCAGTTGCATGCCTGCCTTCATGATTTTTAAAAGCTGATCCATAAGGCCAGCACCCATAAACAATAGGCCGGCAGCGGCTGCCATCAATAAGGTAAATGTGGTCAGTTCCTGAGAACGCGCAACCTGTCCTTCTTCATCTCTTGCTTTTTGAATGCGTTTCGGCGTAGCCGGTTCTGTACGTTCTAGATCACTTTCTTCAGACATAACAAACTCCAAATTTCTACAAATGAATTATCATTGTGAATGCTTGGATTCAATATAAAGAACAAAGAAGGAAACATCCCCTTTATTTAATAGAATATCAGTGACAGTCTTATATTCATTTCATTATCAATGTATTACACATAAGCTATAATTAAATAACCGTTAATTTCAGCGAGAGCATGCATATTACTTTACGTTTTACCCGGAACTTCCTGATAACAAGCTTGCTAATAGCCTGCATATTAAGCATTACCGTTGGATTATTGCTACGCGGAAGCATGCCGCAATATGACGGAGAAGCCTTTCTGGCTGAATTATCTGCTCCTGTACATATTGAAAGAGATGCACTGGGGAGTGCAACCTTTAAGGGAGAGGATCGATTGGATTTGGCGATGGCTTTGGGCTATGTTCATGCCCAGGAGCGTTTCTTTGAAATGGATTTAATGCGCAGACAGGCTGCGGGTGAACTGGCAGAATTATTTGGTGCCGGTGCGTTAGTCCACGATCGCAAAGCACGACAATTTCGCATGCGGACTCGCGCCTCAACCATGCTGAACCAACTCCCTGCTGAACAGCACCAATTACTCGATGCTTACCGAATCGGCGTTAATCAAGGCATTAATGCATTAACAGTACACCCCTATCCTTATTTACTCACACAAACCCAGCCGGCTGCATGGCGAAACGAGGATAGTATTCTGGTCATACTCGCCATGTTCTTTACATTAAATGAATCGAGTATCTACCGTGAACTTGGACTGTCCAGCATGCGTGCGGCGTTACCCGATTCTGTTTATCGATTCTTGACAACGGATACAGGCCTATGGGATGCACCGCTCATTGACGAATCCTTTGAATTGCCCGGACTCCCTTCTGCAGCTGACATTAATCTGCAAGCATTGGATAAGCATTTATTTAAAGACGATCACTTAAGCACCGAACATATACCAGGAAGCAACAGTTTTGCGGTGTCCGGCGCATTAACTGATGGCACTGCTTTGGTAGCCAATGATATGCATTTGGCATTACGGGTGCCTAATTTATGGTTTCGTACACGCCTCATTTATCCCTCCATAACGTCTTCTGATCATAATCACGACATCACGGGCATCAGCTTGCCAGGTGTTCCTTCCATTGTGATCGGCTCAAACCGTTTCATTGCCTGGAGCTTTACCAATAGTTACGGTGATTTTGCTGATTGGGTCCGGGTAAATATTGATGACAAAGACAAAACACGTTATCTCAGCTCAACAGGCTGGAAATCTATCGACACGATTCAGGAGACAATTCATATACGCAATGCCCCTGATGAAATACTCAATATTTCTGAAACCGAGTGGGGGCCGATTATTGCTGATGACCATGATAAAACACCATTGTCGCTGGTTTGGACTGCACTGCAACCCGGAGCGATTAATCTTAAACTGGTTGAATTGGAGCGTGTACGAACAACGGATGAAGCCGTAAAGATTGCTCAACTGGCCGGTATTCCAGTACAGAATTTTATCGTCGGTGATCGAAATGGAAATATCAGTTGGACGCTTGCGGGACGTATCCCTGCCCGTTCCGGCGGCTATGATCCACAAATACCTGCTGATTGGGCTCGCCTCTCTATCGGTTGGAACGGTTGGCTGGATCCGACTCAGTACCCGCTCATCAACAACCCGGATTCACAGCGATTATGGTCGGCTAATTCGCGACCTGTCTCCGGTCATCAACTTCAACTCCTGGGAAATGGTGGCTACGACCTGGGAGCAAGGACAACGCAAATTCGCGACAATTTATTTGCACGCGATCAATTTACCGTTGCAGATATGCAAGCAATTCAGCTTGATCATCGCGCACTATTGTTAACGCGCTGGTACCAATTGTTGGAGGCGAATCTCGTATCGTCTGAAAGTAATCCTCAATGGATTTTAGTTATGAAAGATGCGTTAAAAGATTGGAACGGACATGCTTCAATAGATTCGGTTGCTTATCAGATCGTGCGCGCTTATCGCTATGAGGTAATGAGGATCATCCTAAATGGCTTTGCTGCACAAGTTAAGCAGCATGATGCAAACTTTAAACTACCCAGACTCAATCAAACAGAACATATTGTATGGCAATTAATTGAGCAACAACCCAAACACCTGCTTTCAGCAAAGTATAAGGACTGGAATGAATTGCTGCAGGATTGTGCCCGGAAAATTGCTGATCACATACAACAAGATGGCGGCATAACTAAAAAAAACTGGGGAGAATATAATACTGCGCGTATCAGGCACCCGCTCAGTCATAAATTCCCTGCATTTATTGCGCGATGGCTTGATATGCCTGACGATCCTCTACCGGGGGATCATCATATGCCTCGCGTTCAATTACCCGGTTTTGGCGCTTCGCAACGTTCAGCAGTCGCTCCAGGCAAAGAAGAACAAGGTTATTTCGATATGCCGGGTGGACAAAGTGGCCATCCACTTTCACCTTATTATGGTAGCGGACATGCCAATTGGATAAACGGAAGATCCACGCCTTTTCTTCCGGGAATACCAGAAAGGCTGATGAAACTCGTTCCAGCAGATTAACCAGGAAGTGTCCAATAAGCTGTTTTTATTTTTATGTACTCACAGTCCAGTGACACAACGAATATGCGATGAAACTTAACTTGATTGATTATCAGTCGTTATTTTGGTTTCAAATGCTTGCCACAAGCATTTATTATTACTTTCATGTGCAATATTTTCCAAAATTTTTAAATGTTGTGCGCACTCTTCAGCCGTAGCTTCAATAATTTTTAAGTTGAGATTATCCAGATTATTCGTTGAGTGCCGGATAGGCTCTATGTGCTCCAATTCGATCAGCAGGCTTTCTTGTCCGCGTGTCATGGCAAGATAGACTTCAGCTAATAATTCAGCATCCAATAATGCGCCATGCAGCGTGCGCTTTGAATTATCTATATTGTAACGTTCACAAAGAGCATCAAGGTTGTTACGTTTGCCAGGATGGAGCTCCTTCGCTAATTTCAAAGTATCCGTTATTAACAAACAATAGTTATTCAGCATTTGTAGATTGATCAAATTCAATTCATGATTCAGAAATCCAACATCAAATGGCGCATTATGAATAATGAGTTCAGCATCGTTGATAAAACTTACAAATTCCTTCGATATTTCATGGAATTTTGGCTTATCTTGAAGAAATTCGGAGGTTAAACCATGCACTTGCAAGGCTCCTTCATCACTGTCCCGCTCAGGATTCAAATAATAATGAAAGTGATTGCCCGTAAATTGCCTGTTGACCAGCTCCACGGCTGCTATTTCTATGACGCGGTGTCCATGTTTATGTTCCAGGCCGGTCGTTTCAGTATCCAACACTATTTGGCGCATGCTAAAGTCTCTAATTATTGGGTATGTCGTCAGAAGTTATCATCTCAACGCCACGATTTGCCAGTTGATCGGCTCTTTCATTGTCACTGTGCCCCGAGTGACCACGTACCCAACACCATTCAATCTCATGTTGTTGCGTTAAATGATCCAGCAATCTCCAGAGATCCTCATTTTTGACGGGTTTTTTCCCCGATGTGCGCCAGTTACGCGCTCTCCATGAGTCAATCCATTGACTGATGCCTTTCTGCACATATTGCGAATCGGTATGTAAATGTACTTTGCATGGCCGCTTCAAAGTTTCTAAAGCTCGTATTGCTGCGAGTAATTCCATGCGGTTATTGGTTGTTAATCTTTCGCCACCAAAAATTTCGCGCTCATGACCTGCGTATCTGAGCAAAGCTCCCCACCCTCCTACCCCAGGATTTCCTTTACATGCACCATCCGTATAAATCTCAACAATCTTAGAATCACCTGAGCTCATGATTTGTTTAAATCATCCATTTGATTGCAGTTATTAAATGATCGTTCTTCATTAGAGATTTGATTAAATTTTTGAGTAGCTGGTGCCATTTCTTCCTTAGTATCCAAGTTATTTTTCCAGCCGGGCTTAATAACGCGCATACCATGTATATGCTTAATGGCGTGCAGAAAATACGCCCCTCCTGAAATCGGCCACCAGCGATCACCGGCAGCTTCCATAAAATTAAAACGCTGCCGCCATTTTTCCTGTTTGAATGGTGGGGTATAGCAGCTTAATCGACCTCCAGCCATCTCAAAATCCAGTAATTTCAACCAATCTTTAAGTCGTGATAATGCTATAAAATTCCCATTCCATGGGAACTCTCGTTGCGCAGATCTTAGGTAATGACAAGCTCCCCATAAACTAAATGGGTTAAAACCAGATATGACAATATGTCCTTCAGGAATCAGAATACGGTGCACTTCCCGTAGAATCTGGTGTGGATTCGTACTAAACTCAAGCACATGTGGCAAAATCACTAAATCCATACTGCTACTCTGAATCGGGAGAAAATCCGCTGCGGCCAATAAGGAAGCCCGATTCTCAAGTCCTACAGAAAAATGTAAAGGCATCCTGTTCAATCTTAGAAAATTAAATTGCGACAAACCAATCTGGACTGCGTTATAGCCAAAAATATTTACCACAACCTGATCAAAATAATGGTACTCATGACCAATCAAATATTGACCGAGTGAGGATTCAAACCAATGTTGAATATTTTGAACAGCCATTATTAATTATTTATCTTACCGAAATTTATATCACACATTCTTTTTAAGTCACTTAAGCATATTAATTCTATAAAATGAATAACTTTTACATCAAAATTCCATGCTGACTATCTACCCTATACCTGCACTTAAAGATAATTATATCTGGGTTATCCATAATCAGAATTATGCTGCTGTTGTAGACCCAGGTATAGCATCCCCTGTAATTGAGTATCTTCAGTTTAAGAATTTGCAATTAAGTGCAATTCTTATCACCCATCATCATAATGACCATACGGGAGGAAACACCGAATTACTTAAATTCTTTGATGTTCCTGTTTATGGACCTCGAAATGAATCCATCTCAACCGTAACACACCCGGTACATGAAGGCGACCCAGTAAATTTACAAGCGTTATCACTTAATCTCACGGTATTCGATACTCCCGGGCATACACAAGGACATGTCGCCTATTATGGGTCAAATCCAATGAATATGGTATTTTGTGGAGATACACTTTTCGCTTGCGGATGTGGGCGAGTGTTTGAAGGAACCGCGCAGCAAATGTACGAATCGTTGCAGAAACTTTCCCAATTACCTGATGACACACTCATTTATTGCGCCCATGAATACACGCTGAGTAATATTCAGTTTGTAAGAGCTGTCGACCCAAAAAACTCGAAACTCATTGAGCTAGAAATCACGACACAAGAATTACGCAATCAAAATATTCCCACAATCCCAACGACACTTGCCCTAGAAAAAACAGTCAATCCCTTCCTACGCTGTAGTCAACAAGAAATTATTAATAGTGCCATAAATTATTCCGGGAAATTACTCTCAGATCCTATAAGTGTCTTCACTGTATTGCGTGATTGGAAGAATAATTTTTAAAGAAATGACTCTTTTTAATGAGCTATCCCATACTTTTGGCGGCAGGGTAGTTCATAAACTATGATTGCTTCCCTCTTTTTTAATATAGCAACCAGATATATTTCCTCCGTCAAGAGGTAAGTCAATCTGACAAGAACAGGGTTTATCAATCAAAACCAATGCAAGCCCTGGTAATGTAATCGATCACTCCTTATAGTGGACTCTCCTTTCAAGACAGTAAATTAAGATGGTATCCTGCTAAAAAAGGAGCAGGAAATGACGGGAGTAAAGCGAAAGAATTTTACGGGTGAATTGAAGGCTAAAGTAGCGCTTGAGGCAATTCTGGGCATCAAGACGGTGAATGAAATTGGTCAGGAGTTTGGTGTGCATCCGACGCAAGTTGGTTTATGGAAGAAGGAGCTGCAAGAGCAGGCATTGAGCCTATTTGAGACCAAGCGTGGTGTGAAGCCTGTTGATCCGTCAGCGAGTTCGGAACGACTGTATTCCGAAATCGGTCGATTGAAGATGGAATTGGACTGGCTTTAAAAAAGTCCGGGATCAGCCAATAACTGTGCGTAAACAATGGGTCGGCGCGACGGAGCCATTGCCACTGATGCGACAATGTGAACTAACCGGCGTGGCGCGTTCCACTGTATATGCGCCCCGCCTGGCTATGCAACCGGATGAGCAGGAACTGGCTTTACTGGCACTAATTGAAGCGGAATACACACGACACCCATTTTACGGTAGCCGCAAGATTGTGCAATATCTGCAAAGTTTGGGGCACACAATCAACCGCAAGCGTGTACAAAGATTGATGGGCATATTATGCCTTGCCGGTATGGCGCCGGGGCCACACACCAGCCGGCGACACCCGCGACACAAGGTTTATCCGTACTTGCTCAGAGGAATATCGATTGATCGTCCGAATCAAGTGTGGAGCACAGACATCACGTACATTCGTCTGCCGCGAGGGTTTGTGTATCTGGTGGCGATCATTGACTGGTACTCACGTAAAGTGCTGTCATGGCGGCTATCGAATACACTGGATAGTCGATTTTGCGTAGATTGTTTAGAACAGGCTTTGCAAACGCATGGCGTGCCTGACGTATTCAATACCGATCAAGGCAGTCAGTTCACCAGTGACGATTTCATCGGCGCACTCAAAGCGCGTGGCATTGCCATCAGTATGGATGGGCGTGGCAGAGCATCGGACAATATCTTTGTGGAACGACTCTGGCGCAGCGTCAAACACGAAGACGTTTACCTGAAAGGGTATGCAACAATGATTGATTTAATGCTTGGTTTGGCAGAATACTTTACGTTTTACAACACGAAAAGGATGCATCAGTCGCTGGAATACAGCACACCGGACAAGGTTTACCTGACAGCGAGCGGGGGCGGGGCAAAGATTATCGACAAATACAGCAAAACAGAAAACATTTCATCAGAAATAGAAACAAAAAATCGGGGCAGCGCCGTTCCGCTGCATGAATAGGGTACCCTCTTAAATTCAATCTATTATTGTCTTGACTGCGGGGTCCACTTTAGGAGCACCCATAACTTTCCT
>Ga0207952_1001335_pt1 | contig 10750 bp, 9 predicted proteins | sample SubbioR12Aug_8Ca_FD_184831 | JGI IMG/M metagenome (GOLD analysis project Ga0207952, IMG submission 184831) | Serpentinite rock and fluid subsurface biosphere microbial communities from McLaughlin Reserve, California, USA - CR12Aug_8Ca (SPAdes) | ecosystem: Environmental > Terrestrial > Deep...
GGGAAACCGGCGCGATTGGTTCCGGATTTGTCGCCCTGGTCGGCTTTACGCACAGCGATGGTGCCGAACAGGTGCAATGGATGGCTGACAAGATTGCCGGACTTCGCGTTTTTGGCGACGCGGAGGGCAAGATGAACCTCGCCATCACCGATGTCGGCGGCGCCGTACTCGTCGTGTCGCAGTTCACGCTGTACGGCGATGCGCAGAAGGGGCGGAGGCCGAGCTTCATTCAGGCGGCGCACCCGGACGCCGCGGTCCCGCTCTATGAGCAGTTCGTTTCTGCGCTCCGTGAACGTGCGCTGCCGGTGCAGACGGGCGAGTTTGGTGCCGAGATGCAGGTCGAACTCGTCAACGACGGGCCTGTAACACTCATGCTCGAGCGATGAGCGCGCCCCGCGTCATCCTGGCGTCATCGTCTCCGCGCCGGCGCGAATTGCTGGCGCTGATCGGCATTCGCCATGATGTGATCCCCGCCGATGTGGACGAGACGCAGCTGCCCGAAGAGCTTCCTGCGACATACGCAGAGCGGCTGGCCCGCGCCAAGGCACACAAGCTGGCCGTGGCCCATCCGGACGCGGTGGTCATCGGCGCCGACACGATTGTGGTCGTGGATGGCGTGGTGCTCGGGAAGCCCGCCGACCCGGCAGACGCCGCGCGAATGCTGCGGATACTCAGCGGTCGCTCCCATTTCGTGCAAACGGCCGTCGCCGTGGCGTGTGGGCCGCGGACCGAGTCGGCCGTCGAGACGGTGGGCGTCACCTTTCGTGCGCTTTCCGATCATGAAATCCGGGCGTATGTCGCCACCGGAGAGCCGCTCGACAAGGCTGGAGCGTACGGAATTCAGGGCTACGGCGCGACCATCGTGGAACGCGTCGAAGGCGACTTCTTCAGCGTGATGGGCCTGGGGCTGCACCGGCTGGTCGTGTTGTTGGAGCGAATCGGTGTCCGCTATGAGTTCATGAGCGGACTGGATATCGATCGCTGAGGCGCGGTGCGTCGGGGAGTACCCGACACCCGTGTGCAGGGGACGCCGTCAAAAGGTCAGCACTTCGTGCAGTGGGCATCCTTCGACCGACCCGCGAGTATACAGCTTCATATGAACCGCGCCCTCTCCGCCATCACGCTGGCCATGGTTGTGATGCTCGTTCCGCACACCGCGGTCGGGCAGGCGATGTGTTTGCCCTTCGGTCCGGGGGAGCAACTCAAGTACTCGGTGAAGGCGGCCAAGCTCGGCGCACGCGGCAATCTCGTGATGTCCGTGGGTGGCCCAGAAAGTCTTCGGGGGTATCAGGCCATCGTGCTGAGGTCTGAAGCTTCAGTGGGTGTGGGGTTCATCAAGGGATCCGACAAGTCGGCATCGTGGGTAGACCCGGTCCGACTCGCCACGCTGCGGTACACCCAACGGGAACGCCACGTCGTCTCGCGTTCGAACGACTCTGTGGAAGTGTTCCCGGATGAACGCCGCTGGGAACGCTCTGACGGGCGCAAGGGTGAAACGCTGACCGACGATCCACTGGACGTCCTCTCCTACATCTACTACTTGCGCACCCTCCCACTCGCAGTTGGCTCCACCTGGACCCTCAATCGCCACCTCGATAGTGACCGGAATCCGACGATCGTGACGGTTATCGGCCTAGACTCTCTGGAGACTGCCGCGGGTCGATTCACGGCGTGGAAGGTCGAGATGCACGTCCGCGACAAGGATCACTACGGTGGCGCCGGCACCCTCAAGCTCCTTATCTCGGATGACGAACGCCGCCTGCCGGTGCGCATCGAGAGCGTGATGCCGATCGTCGGAGCCGCGGTCATGACCCTGCATGAGGTCGTTTCCGGATCCCCCGGCCGCTGCACCACTCAGGGCACGCGCCACGGCATGTCCAAGTAGGGGAATCCCCTACTTTAAGCTGCTCATCTTCCGCACAGTAAGTCATTGCTCTGCCTGACTGTACGGCAGGGCCTCGCCCCCGATCTTCACACCAGATCGTGAAGGGCAGTTCAGGAGCGAATGCTCCAACCCCCTGTAGAGGTGTTTCAGATGACAACAACCCGTAGCCGAGTCCTCAGCGTCCTGGGTGCCGCGTTGGTACTCGGCGCTTGGACATACGCGGCAGCCCCGCTCAAGCTCTCGCCGGAAAGCAAGCTCTGGGTGGACGGCACATCCACCGTGCGCAGCTGGACCTGCAAGGCTGGTGCAGTTGACGCAGTGGTTGAAACCGCCGTGGAGAACCCCGTACCCGCAGTGCTTGGCGGCGAGAACGCGGTGAAAGCAGTGACCTTCACTGTGCCGACTGACAAGATGGACTGCGGCAACGGCACGATGAACGGACATATGTGGAAGGCGATCAAGTCGAAGGAATTCCCGACGATCACCTTCCAGTTGGGGACCTACACCATTGCGATGGGAGCCGACTCGTCAAAGGCGAAGCTTACCGGCAGCCTGACAATCGGCGGTGTCACCAAGCCGATCACGATGGAGACGAAGCTGTCGTCAGTGGACCACGGCGCGATGCGCGTCGCGGGCACCTATGAACTCAACATGAAGGACTATGACCTTAAGCCGCCGACGCTGATGCTCGGCACAATGAAGGTTGGTGAAAAGGTCAAGGTGAGTTTCGACCTGGTGCTCAAATAGCGCCTGGGCAGTTGCAGCACGCAGTTGGAATGCAGTGCACCGTTCGCGAACACAACCCCTGTGGAGACCCTTATATGACCCGCAAATCCCCCTTCCTCGCGACGACCGCGCTTTTCGTCGCCACCGCGCTCTCGGCGCAGTCCGGGCCGAGCACGGCTACCCAGCCCGACAGCTCCAAGGCGGCGCCCGCCGCGCCGGCCGCGAACCTCTACCGGTCGCTCGATATCCAGCGGCTGCGTCCCATGGACCAGCGCGGCATCAACCAGTTTGAGGCCGCAAAGGACGACACGATTCCCTATCGCGGGTTCGCGCTCCGGTTTGGCGGCGCCTTCCTGCAGAGCTTCCAGGGATTGACGCACCAGAATACCGCAGCACCCAAACTGGTGAACGGCGTCGATGCGAACAAGCTGGCGATCATCGGCAATGGCTTCAATAACTCTGTTGCGAATCTGGCGATCGATGCCCAGCTCGCCGACGGCATCCGCGTCTCGATGACGAGCTATCTCTCCGCCCGCCACCACAATGAAACCTGGGTGAAGGACGGTTTCCTCATGATCGACAAGTCGCCCGTCGACCTGAAGTTCATGAACGACCTGATGAAGTACCTGTCCGTGAAGTTCGGCCAGTTCGAGGTCAACTACGGCGACATGCACTTCCGCCGAACGGACAATGGTCAGGCGATGTACAACCCGCTGATTGGCAACCTCATCCTCGACGCGATGACGACCGAAGTTGGCGGTGAATTCCAGTTCAAGAAGAACGGCGTCATTGTGATGGCCGGCGTGACCAATGCCGAATCGAAGGGTCTGGTGACGGCGCCGTCGCGCCGCACAGCGGCCTACCTGGGCAAGGTCGGTTTCGACAAGCAGATGAACGACGACCTCCGTCTCCGACTCACCGGCTCGCTCTACACCACGTCGTCGGCCAACAACAATGTGCTCTACTCCGGCGACCGCGCGGGATCTCGCTACTACTACGTGCTCGAGAACACCGCCGCGACGGACGTGGCGCAGGCATGGAGTGGCCAGCTCAATCCGGGCTTCGGCCACAACGTGAAGGCCATGGTCCTCAACCCCTTTGTGAAGTTCCGCGGCTTTGAGTTCTTCGGAAACTTCGAAACGGCCGACGGCCATGGCTGGACCGAGAAGGACGATCGCACCTGGAAGCAGAACGCGTTCGATGTGATCCAGCGCGCCATGGACGACCGGATCTACGCGGCGTTCCGCTGGAACAAGGCCGATGGTCGCATGGCGACCTATACCACCGATCAGGGAATTGAGCGCATGCAGCTGGGCGGCGGCTGGTTCGTGACGCCCACGATCCTGCTCAAGATGGAACTGGTCGAACAGAAGTACACGGGCTTCCCGACGACCGACATCCGGAACGGTGGCAAGTTCCGCGGCTTCATGATCGAAGGCGCAGTCGGCTTCTAAGGCGCCCCGCGGTACTGAACGACACGATCCCCCGCGCCGGAAGAGTCGGCGCGGGGGATCGCGCATTTCTCTCTAATTTGCCCGACGTCTATTCGCGGTTTGCCCGGGTCGGCCGCGCGGCGCGCGGCACGGTGAAGTGCACCTGCGTTCCCTTTCCGGTTTCGCTCTCTATCCAGATGCGCCCCCCGTGCGCACGCACCATGCCGCGCGCGATCGTGAGCCCCAGACCCGCGCCGCTGCGATTCGTCCGTTTCGACTGCCAGAACCGGTCGAACACGCGCGGCAGCTCCTGCTCCGGGATTCCGACGCCGGTGTCGGCGACGGTCACCTGCAGGAAATCGTCGATCGGCTCGGCCGAGATGGTCACGTGCCCGCCGCGCGGCGTGTACTTGATCGCATTGCCGATCAGGTTCGAGAGGACCTGTACGATCCGGTCGGGGTCCACATCGACGGATGGAAGGCGCGGCTGTGCCGCACGGCGAATCTCGACCCCCGCCTGCTCCGCACCGGGCCGGAGCATCTCGGTGGCTTCGTCCAGAATCTCCGTGATGGCGATTGGGCGCGGGCTCATCGACATCCGGCCCGATTCAAGCTTGGAGACGTCGAGCAGGTCCTGGATCAGGGCGTCCATCTGCTTTGCAGCCTGCAGCATGACATCGGCGTGTTGCCCCACCTCACCCGGCAGAGGTGCCGCGTCGCCGGTCCGGAGGATGGCCGCCGCGAGCATCTTCACCGCGTTCACAGGGTTCCGCAGGTCGTGGGACACGATGCTCAGCATGTCATCGCGGGCGGCGACAGCCCCGCGCAGGTCGCGGACGAGTTCCGAGTTCTCAATCTCGAACCGCCGCCGCTCGGTGACATCCCGGAGCACAACGGCAAAGACCAGCCCTTGCTCGGTCCGGATGTGCGCGATGGAGGCCTCAGCCGGGAACTCCGTGCCGTCCTTCCTCAGCCCGGAAATTTCGCTGCGTTCACCCATCCGGCGCGCGGCATCGCTCGAACCGGCAAACCGAGCCATGTGGTGACCGTGTGCCTGACGAAATCGCTCCGGCAATAGCATGGCGAGTGGCTTGCCCATCACATCGGTCGGCGCATACCCGAACACGGCCGACGCGCCGTCGTTGAAAAAGATGATCCGCTGCTCTGCGTCCACGCAGATGATCGCATCCACGGCGATGGCCAGCGTTCGCCGAAGCACGGAGTCGTCCATTGGTACAGATTGTAGGGGATTCTCTGACATTTTCGTACGGGTTACTTCCAGAATAATGACCTGCTCTCCCGACGGACGAACCGTTCATTGTGCCGTATTCTGCCTGTCATGGCAGATCATGAAACGCTGCTCGCAGCACTGGCCAAACGTAAGGGAGGACCGGTCCACATGTCGGGCGACCTGATTCGTGTGTTGCTCGTGGACGACCATGCGGTCGTTCGCGCCGGTCTCAAAGCCGTTTTGGGTACCGCGAAGGATATCGACGTGGTGGGCGAAGCGAAGAACGGCAAGGAAGCGCTGGCCCAGGCCGAGCGGCTGCATCCCGACGTCATCGTGATGGATCTCTCGATGGATGAGATGGACGGGGCCACCGCAACAAAGGCCCTGACCGCATCAGGATCGGCGGCAAAGATTCTCATCCTGACGATGCATACGGAGGATGAGTACCTCGTGCCGGCGCTCGAAGCCGGGGCGAGCGGGTACCTCGTCAAGAGCGCTGCGGATCGCGACCTCGTGTCGGCGGTGCGCACGGTGGCCAACGGCGATCCCTACCTGCAGGCCGGAGCCGCTCGCGCGCTCGCGAAGGAGTTCAAGCGCCGTGAACAGGGCGCTTCGGAGCGGAGCCAGTTTGAGGAACTCTCCAATCGAGAGCAGGAGATTCTCAAGCTTGTGGCGTCGGGGTACAGCGCGCCCGAGATTGGCGGGCAGCTGCACATCAGCCCCAAGACGGTGGATACCTACAAGCAGCGGATCAACGAAAAGCTGGGGCTGCACCACCGCAGCGACTACGTGAAGTTCGCACTCAAGCTCAAGCTGCTCGAGAGCTGATCCTTCAGCGCGGCGCCGAGTCGCGCCAGCGCTGTACCCGGTCGAGCACGTCGCGCACTGCAATGCGCGGCATGCGGCCTATCCGGTTCTCCATCGAGATCGGGTAGTCTTCGCCACCCTCACCATAGGCGTCGATCATCAAGTCGCGGCACCAACGGTAGGGTCCGACGCGTTTGGGGTTGGAGTACCCGATCAGCGAGACCACGGGGCGCTGCAGCGCGACGGCGATGTGCAGCGGGCCGGTGTCCGGGGAAAGCACGAGCGCCGCCGCGTCGAGAATTCCCACCAGTTTGCGCAGGCCGCTGCCCAGCGCGCTCGCCGGTTTGTGACGCGCGCGAGCCAGGATCACCTGTTCGGCGGCGAGTTCTCTCGGTGAGCGGCCGCCCACCAGCACGGGCTGCAGCCCGAAATCCGACCAGAGAGCGTCACAGACTTCGGCCCAGCGCTCGGGCATCCAGTCCTTCTCCGCCTTGCTCGTTGCCACCACGATCGGCGCAATCGGGCGCTCGAATGGCGCCAGAAACTCCCGCTGCCACTCGCGCTCCGCGTCATTCCACGGACCGAGCCCCCACGTGACCGGCTCAGCCGGAGCACCGAGCCAGTCACTGAATTCCAGGTACTGGTCCTGCACGTGCTGCATGGGATGCGGCGGAATCCGGTGCGTAGTGAAGAGCCAGTTGAGATCGCGCGCGCGGGAGCGATCGAACCCCAACTTCACCGGCGCTTGGGTAAACGTCGTGATGATCCCTGCCTTGAAATAGACCTGGAGATTGATCACGAGGTCTGCGGGTCGCGATGCAAGCTCGCGGCGTACGTCAAGAAACCCCTTGAGGCCGGCGCGGCGGTCGAACAGCACGATGTCGTGCACCAGCGGGTGGCCGCGCACCAACGTCGCCGGGCCTGGTTGCAGCACCCAGGTGACCCGCATCTGCGGATGGGCGCGCGAGAGTGCGTGCAGCACGGGAAGAACGTGCACCGCGTCGCCCACGGCGCTCATCATCACCACGCAGACACGGTCGAGCGCGACCGATGCGCCCGGGGCCGCCGCGTTTCGCACATTGGCGGGCCCGGTCACTCGCTTCGCCCGTCGAGCGCGCTGCCCACCGTCCGTGCGAGTCCCGCGCGCCCGGCAATCTGTCGCCATGCTGCGGAGTCGAGATCAAGTGCGCCTTCGTCACGCAGCTGTGCGAGGGAATGCGCAAGCCGGCGGGCGTTGCGCGCCGCTGCGTCGCTCGCGGACCTGCCGAACTGGACCCGATCCACATCGAGCACCCAGGCAGCAGGTCCATTTCCGGTCGCTGCGATCAACACGTTTCGGGCATTCAGGTCCGGATGATGCGCGCCGGCGTCTCGGAGAGAACCGAGCAGTGCGCCGACCGCCTCCGCGATGGCATGCCTCTGTGCCGGATCCACGGCCGAGGCCCACGCGGCTGGGAGTGCCACGCCGTGCACGCGAGCGGTGACGACATCAGCTCGGCAGAGCGGGCCCGCAGCGGTGTACACCGCGTAAGCAAGGACGTCGGGCGTCAATACGCCGGCCGCGCGCAGTTGCCGCGACACTTTGAGCTCGCGCGGTGCCCGCGTGGGCGCCAGAAAGAGGTCACGCGTGAGCGGCGCAAGCAGGCCCCCATGCCGGGAGTGTCGCACCACCACTTCCGGTCCATTCGGAAGCCGCGTGCCCCATGCCGTGTCCCGTCCCTGCATCGGCTGCGCGCCCGGTTGCGCTGCCGCCCAGGCATGAAGGGTGGCGCCCCGGAGCACGGCGCAGACCAAATCGTGCAGATCCGTGCGAGCGACCACGAGCGTGCCACGCGCGGTGCTCTCCCGAAAGCCATCCGGCGGTTTGGACGGACGTGCCGCTGCTGCCGATGAACGACGTTCCGCCGGTGCGGCGCCAGTCACCGCACGACTTTGTAAACTGGCACTGGCTGGCTCTTGCCCTTGAGTTCGAGCGGTTGCATCGCCGCCATGCGCGGCGGAGTCACCAGCGCCGCCTTGAACGGCTCGCTGACGAGGATCTCCCCAGGTCCCGCCACGCCGCAGAGCCGACTCGCCGTGTTCACCGTGTCGCCAATCACTGTGTATTCAAGTCGCCGCTCGCTGCCGATGTTGCCCGCAAAGGCGTCGCCGATGTTCAGCCCGATTCCGATCTCCAGCGTCGGCCGGTTCTGCTGCCGCCAGTGTTCATTCAGCTTGTCGAGCGCTTCCATCATGTCCATCGCCGACGACATCGCGCGGTCAGCGTCATCCGTCTCACCAAGCGGCGCACCCCACTGCGCCATCACGGCATCTCCGATGAATTTGTCGAGCGTTCCGCCATGACGGAACACGCACTCCACCATCTCGCTGAAGTACTCGGTGAGCAGGCGCGCCATGGCGTCCGGATTCATCGTCTCGGACAGCGCAGTGAAGCCGCGGATATCACTGAATAGCACGGCAATCCGGCGCTTGTCGCCGCCGAGCTTCACCGCATCCGCACTGTTCGCGATTCGCGCCGCGAGGTGCGGCGTAAAGAACCGCTCGAAATTGCTGCGTACCAGCATCTGCTGGCGAATACGGTCGGAGAACTGGCCGTTCTCGATGGCGACGGCAGCGATGCCTGCGAAGGCGATCGCAAAATCCACGTCGGCCTCGCCGAACTGGTGCGTGCTCATGTAGTTGTCCACATACAACACGCCAAGCACCTTGTTCTCCGATCCGATGAGCGGGATGCACATCGCCGATCGCACCCGTTGCATCAGGATCGACTGGCCGGTGAACCGGGTATCCTCACCCGCATTCTCCGAGACCACGGCGGACTTTTCGTCGATCGCCATTCTTGCGATCGACTGTGGCACGGCCTGTGCCGCTTCGGCCCCGCGTTTGTCGCGCGAGATCTTGGTCAGCAGGTTGTTGTTGTCGTCCAGCAGCAGAATCGCGCAGCGGTCGGCCTCGAGAATTTCGAACGCAAAGTCGGCGACCTTCTTCAGCAGCGCATCGACATCCGTGGCGCGCGTGAGCCCCTTCGACACTTCGAGCAGGATCGCGAGCTTCTGTCGGTCCTTCTCGGCCGGGTCGGCAGCGCCGGCCATCACCGCCTTGATGCTGCCGCTATGCCGTCCCAGCGCGGCAATCGGATCGTGCCCGTGCACGGAGATCGGGCGCACGATGGTGGCGCCCGGCTTGGGCGCCGCTGCGGCGGGCGGCGGGGGCGGGGGCGGCGCGGCGGCTGGCGGTGCGAGTTGCTCCAACTTGAACGCCACCTTTCCGAACGTGACCGTATCGCCTGGTGCGACGAAGTAGCTGTCGACCTTCACGCCGTTCACGAACGTGCCGTTGCTCGACGCGAGGTCCTTTAACTGGATGCCGTCATCCTGAATCGTCAGCTCGGCATGGCGGCGGGACACGGTAGCGTCAACGACCGCACAGTCCGAGTTCACCGCGCGTCCGACCACCATCATGGTCCGCGGTCGGAGTTCGAACGTGTATTCGTTCTCGATGCCCGTCAGCTTCAGCGACATTGCTGAAAATATGCTCCCGGGGACTGCGGGGCGGGTAGGCCGCTCAACTGGTGGCCGCGCGAGCCTGACCAATCGCCGTGAGCATGGCCCGCGCCTTGGCTTCAGTCTCGGCCCATTCGTGCTCGGGCACGGAGTCCGCCACGATCCCGGCACCAGCGCCCACCATCGCCTCATCCCCGGTCATCACACAGGTCCGGATGGTGATCGCGAGATCCATCCGCCTGTCGCCGAATGCGACGTAACCGAGCGCGCCGGAATACGGGCCGCGGCGGTCCGGCTCCAGCGAGTCGATAATCTCCATTGCGCGCACTTTCGGCGCGCCGGTCATCGTTCCGGCCGGAAACGTCGCCTTGAATACGCCTAACGCCGACTGGCCCGGGACATCGCCCTGGACTTCGCTGACCAGGTGCTGGACGTGCGAAAAACGCTCGACCTGCATCAGTTGCGTGACCTGCACCGACCCATAGGTCGCCACGCGCCCGATGTCGTTTCGGCCGAGGTCCACCAGCATCACGTGCTCGGCGCACTCCTTCTCGTCGGCCCGCAGTTCAGCCGCGAGGACTGCGTCGTGGTCCGCGTCGGCGCCGCGCGGGCGCGTGCCGGCAATGGGTCGCACGATCGCGCGCCCGTCCGCCACGCGCACCTGCAGCTCCGGTGAACTCCCGACAATCTCCACGCCGTCAAGGACGAGGTGGAACATGTACGGCGATGGGTTCAGCGCGCGGATCGCACGGTAGAGCGTCGTCCCGTCGAAGTCGCGCGGCACGATGATCCGCCGCGCCAGCAGCGCCTGAAAACAATCGCCGGCGAGTATGTACTCCTTGATCCGGTCCACGCCGGCACAGAACGCCTCACGTGAGTAGGTCGATCGACCCGTCGCCGGCGGAGCCGCCGGATCCAGGTCCAGCGGCGGCAGGGCGGGGCCGCTGCGGAGGCGTTGCACCGTGTCGTCGATATCGGCGAGCGCCGCGTCGTACAGCTCGCGCAACGTTGGCGCCGCGAGGTCCTCATCCACGGCGACTGCGCAGGTCACGCGCGCCCGCGCTTTGAGGTTGTCGATCATCACCAGCGTGCGTGTGATCAGAAAAAGCGCATCGGGGGCTGCGATGCCCGGCGCTGGCGGGTGCGGAAGGCGCTCGATGTGCCG
>Ga0207952_1001336_pt1 | contig 10750 bp, 16 predicted proteins | sample SubbioR12Aug_8Ca_FD_184831 | JGI IMG/M metagenome (GOLD analysis project Ga0207952, IMG submission 184831) | Serpentinite rock and fluid subsurface biosphere microbial communities from McLaughlin Reserve, California, USA - CR12Aug_8Ca (SPAdes) | ecosystem: Environmental > Terrestrial > Deep...
AGAAGCGCCTTGAGATGCATTGCATCAGCATCAGCCACCTGCAAATCTTCATAGATATTTCCGCTACTGCCTTCAATTTCGATCATGGTGGACTCCTAAGCTGGCCTCAACGGCCTTCAAACGGGATTTAATTAATTCGACTTCTTGTTTGGGGGTAACAATTCCTTGGGTGGACTTTTTCTGAAAACAATGAAGAACAAACACCTCACTGGCAATACGAACCGTATAAATAGCGCGGTATGCATCTCCCTGAAAATCCTCAACGACCTCTAACACACCTGCGCCACCGAACCCCTTGAGCGGCTTGGCACCGGGATGCTTTTTCCCCATCTGCGCCAAATGTAAAGCAAAGCCGAAGACATCCCTCACCTCTTCCGGCATTGCCATCAGATCTTTCTTACTGGAGGCAACCCAACGCAATGGTTTAGGTAAAGATAACATCTTTTTATTATACCCATATAGGTATAAAAGTGTAAACACAGTTCAAAAAACTTAACATAAAACTCATTATGCGAAACGAGGAAAAAACAGGGTGGCGCGGGGTGGGGCGAAGATGAAGGAAAGAAAGGAGGAAAGAAGGAAAGAAGGAAATGTCAAATGTAAGGCCTGACCCCGATGTTTGCGGCTAAGCGGTAGCTGAGTCAAGCGTACATTGAACGCCCTTTAGGTGTAGGTACTTCACGACCAAGCATATTTGCTGTCTCTATCCATTCATGAATAATGACTTCAATATTAATAACCGCATCTTGATAGCTAGAGCCATCTGCCATACAACCAGGTAACTCTGGAACTTCAACAATATAACGGTTATCTGTATTGCTCCAATAAATAACCAACTCGTATTTATTATTCATTACCATTACCTATCTTGTATTTGTGAAAAATATTTCTAACCTGTTTCACTTGATATGCTTTTGCCTTATCACCTACTGGTTGTAGATTAATAATCTCGACAACATCTTCCCTCGTAAAAATATGGTGATCTCCTTTTATCCTTTCATCAAAGTTATATTTGATTAACAACCCGCATAATGAAATAAAAGAAATATTTGCATCCGATGTTCCTGTTATAACACTTAATAAAAGCTTATCAAATCTCCCCATTAGGGAATCATATCATACAGTGTCAATCAATTTAACATAAGGCCTATTATGCGAAACGAGGAAAAAACAAGGTGGCGCGGGGTGGAGTGAAGATGAATGAATGAATGAATGAATGAAGGAAGGAAGGAAGGAAGGAAGGAAGGAAGGAAATGTCAAATGTAAGGCCTGCCCCCTATCTTTGACTCCTATTTATTTGCGTTTGGGGGAAAATGGGTAGCGTCCCCTTTTTACTCAGACCCCATTTTGTGCCAATACTGTTGGCTCAGGTATCTCAAGTCCTTTAGATTCTAACGTTGCAATGGTCGCGATAAGTGCCTCACGCTCATTTCTAACTGCTTCGTCGATTGTTTCGCCATCAGAAATGCATTCTGAAAAATCAGGATATGAAATAAGAAAACCACCGCCATCTTTTTCAGAAAGTGGATAAATCTCAAAATGATAATTATCTGGACTGAACATAATTAACCCCTCTTAACAAAAGCAATGAATTTTTTGATGTAAATCGGTTTAATTGGACGATGAGCAGGAACGGGCAAGGTTCTTCCATCTGCGGTAATAAATCTACCGCTCTTCATGCCGCCAATCAATGCCATGCTGTTTTGCTACTGTTTGCAATTGAGAAATTTGCCAATCACGCGGATTATTACTCATTGCACTTAATAATTTAACTGATGTATTCACCAATCCATCGTTAATTTTAAAACACCTTAATTATTTTATCACTCCCCGAATCATGATGCCAAATATTCGATTCAATTTTTACCTGCCAAAAGCACCAAAAGGGGTCTGACCCCTATTTTATTTGTTGGTTGAAAGGGGAAAAAGGGTAGCATCCCCTTTTTCTCTAGCGGGATGTTCAGACCCCTTTTTCTTCTGTATTTTTTGTTTTTGAATAATCTTTCCATGCGTCATAAGCAAGATAATACACAAAAGCAACAAAAATACACCCCATTATCCCCATTAATATACTATTCAGCATTTTCTAACCTCTCCAGTAATTGTTTTATCTTTTTATAGTTCCAAACACCAAATCCGACGACACCGATTAAGCCAATCATTGATAAAAAAAGAACCACAGCACTTACTATTAAATAATTGTTAGCAGCCCATCCCAACAATCCAAGGATCATTGCTATTGCTGTAAAAAACATTTTCTCATGAAAAGAAATTTCAGCCTTTAATCTATCTAACTTACTCATGACAAAAGACTGCACCCATTAAAAATTTTAGTCAAAAGATAATAGGGGTCTGACCCCTATTCTTGTTGGTAAACAAAAATAAATGGTAGCGTCCCCTTTTTCCCTTTTTCACAAAGCTATATTTTTGTTTTCAAGGTAATATATAAAACATATGACATTGTAATAACAAAAACAATAACACCTGCAGTCGTCAGTGCCATTATAAATCCTCCAATTTCTTTATATTGTAAAGAATAGCTTTAGTAATAAAAAGAACGCAAGCAGAAAATATTACTATCAGAAACAAACTACCTATTGAAACTAGATGATGAGAATTATCTGCATTATTAAATAACCACGCAATCATTGAAACAACAAGTGCAACAAATGTTGCGAATAATAACTTCAGAAAACCAATAAATTCCTTAACTTCATCTATCTTCGCCATACGTTATTATGCAAATTTTAAAAATAAAAGTCAAAACTGAGTATAAAGGGGTCTGAGCCCCTTTATTTTTGTTATTTTTGAGGGAAAAAAGGGTAGCGTCCCCTTTTTCGACACACCTAGAAAAAAACCTTGAGAATAAGTGTAACAATACCGCCCATCACCAAGCCTATCATCCATTTAATCACAAACAATTCACGCTCAATCCGATGAATATCAGTTTTACTAGCTAGTTGCAAATCCATTACTTCAGAAAGGGCAGAAAAAAGGGCTTCCGCCTCTGCTTTTGCTTGTTCCTCAGGCACTCCACCAGCCTTCAGTCTCTCAACAAATTTCAGAGTATCGAATATGACAGTTGCCATACTAACACCTTTAAAAATAATATGATTAATATAGCATATTAAAACCTTATCGATTCTTTGTAAATTAGGCAAAAAGCAAATAAGGGGCTGATCCCTATTGAAAAGGAGAAAAGGGTAGCGTCCCCTTTTTATGTGGAAGGACTATTCTTCTGATAATTTATATACCGCAAACAGCATCAGTGCAGCTGTCAACACAGCAATACCAATAATTGCAAGCAAGCCCATTTCCATAATTATAACTCCTTGATCTCTGACCCCTTCTTCCGTGTTCGTTGAAAGAGCGTCCCCTTTTTAGATTTTAACCTTGTTGGGTTATGAACGGTGCTTATCAGCGTACCATGCAACCAATAACATGATAGCTGCAAATATTGCCAGTCCAATCAAAGATTCAGCCGCCATTGTCTGCTCCTTTACGCAGGATATAGGAAACAATCAAAAATATGATTGCCAAAAAAATCAATATCAATACACCAATGATAGTCACTTTCTGATCGACAAAGCCACCCAATAAGGCAGCAATAACAGATGCCGTGGTATGTTATCTGACACTCTAGCCAAACCTTCCCGCTGTTCCTTGTTGAATGCCGGATTTCTCATGTGATCAGCTTACACCAATACTTCTGTAAAATCAAAAGAGGTCAGACCCCTATTTCACTGAAGGGAAGAAAAAAGGACCCCAATTTTCGCTTTGATTGAAAGGGGGAAAAGGGTAGCGTCCCCTTTTTTCCGATTCTGCGCTAAAGACTTCCTTGATTTGCACTATCAATTTTTTTCTGTGGCGTGTTCTTCCCGGGCAGCCTTGTAGATGAATGGGCGGCATCCCATGCTATATAGCCAAATACAGCAGCGATCATAAATCCCATTAAAACTAAAACAATCTCACCCATCATAAATCCCCTATTTCATCCATTAGTCTTTTCACTTTTTGATAAACCACGATTACAAACAGTATAGTGAATACAAAAACCACACTTATCGCAACTAAAAAAGCAGCATCTACATTTTTATAATTTGCTGAAAACCAACCAGCCATACCAAAAATTGCAGCAAATAATGCAAAAAATATCTTTTCCCAAAAATTTAGCTCAGCCTTTTTCTTATCTAATTTGCTCATATTTCACAATACAATTAAAACTTCTTATTGTCAATTTTACAGAAAACTCATTGTATGAAACGAGGGAGTAAAGGGGAGTAAAGGGTAGCAAAGGGGTCTGACCCCTATTTTATTCGTTGGTTGAAAGGGTAAAAAGGGTAGCGTCCCCTTTTTCTCTTTTTTTATCGTAGAGGACGACCACGAAGATAAAGTGTATCTGGCGAAAGATCAATCTCATCGTTCCATGCTACGGTTCCATTTGCAGCATACGCTTTCATGAACAGATTCTGTTCAGTCAGTGCTGAGAACGCGGGATAGGAAAGTAATGGCTTCATATCAAACCAGCGACGCTCCCCATTTTCGAAAATCGCCTCCAGGCAATAATCGGATAGTGCTTTAACTTGTACCACGTCAGGAGTCATGGTCAATTCCTCAGCGCAAGGGATCAATTTTGAACGGGGTCTGACCAGCCGAGGCAAGAAACCAATCAGCCATTAAGTCATCCTGATGTAGTTCTATCCAAGCCTGAACAAGCTTCATTTGTCGAACAGGCAGGCTCCCTTCGAGCACATCGCCACCCGGAATAGAAATAGACGCCTTAAATTCATTGTAACGAATATGAATGTGCGGCAAATGGTGCTTCTCAGAATCGAAAACATACATTGATACGATAATACCGTAAAACATGCTGATGGCTGGCATGGAAAACCTCTAACAAGACAGGATGGATAATTGTAGCCTGAACCGGAGAAAAACAATAGACTCCCATCAATTTAACATAAAACTCATTATGCGAAACGAGGAAAAAACAGGGTGGCGCGGGGTGGGATGAAGATTAAGGAAAGAAAGAAAATATCAAATGTAAGGCCCCATTATTTGAGGGGAAAAAAAGGGTAGCGTCCCCTTTTTCCTACTTGACAGAGGTCGGCTAATGGGTGATCCCTATCTTTGTTATTAGGCAACCCGATAGATAATGGGACTAAATTTCGGGACTGGTATTGGCTTTCCGTTTGCTTTTGCAGATTCTAGCCACGCTTCCTTTGCTATAAGGACTTCTTCTAGCGCTTCATTTGGCGTATTTCCAAATGCTGAACAACTGACTAAATCTGGAATATCGGCTATATAACCTTCATCATTCTCACTATAAAAAATATTTATATGATAATCATTCATTATTAATCACTCAGTTGAAGGTTATGTTTTTCTACCAAAATAAGGAACTGCTTTATCTGATATGACTTCGCTTTTCCCTTGACGTTTTGTAAATTAAGTAGCTCAGGGATTGCTGGATGTATAAACACATGGTGACTCCCATGTACACGATCTAGTTTAAAGCCAAATGATTCCACACAAGTCACTATTTCAGTAAATCGAATATTGTTCGTTGCCGTTAAAATCTTCTGCAAAAGTTTTTTCTTCTTCATTTAGACTTTTCATTTTACATGATTAGTAGAGATTATATCTAATCATCATGTAGTCGATTTGGCATTAGGTTTCATAAGGGATCTGACCCATTTATCGTTGAATGCCAAATTTCCTCATGCGGTCAGCTTACACCAATACCTCTGTAAAATCAAAAACACAGGGTCCCATGGGTCAAAGGGGTCTATTAAAGATGTTAAAAGGGTAGTGTCAATAATTCCGGGTGTTAAAGGGGTCTGATCCCTATTGAAAAGGTGAAAAGGGTAGCGTCCCCTTTTTCCCTGATCAGCTTACACCAATACTTCTGTAAAATCAAAAGGGGTCAGACCCCTATTTCACTGAAGGGAAGAAAAAAGGACCCCAATTTTCGCTTTGATTGAAAGGGGAAAAAGGGTAGCGTCCCCTTTTTATCTTTTTCGTTACAAAAACAATCGGGCATAAAAAACCCCCGCTTGGAAAAACCAAACGAGGGTTTTGTTAGATTACGATCATGATGGATTGCCTAGCGGCAAACCCACCTACGACATTAGAATGCACTCAAACTTAAATCAAGGTTTGCTGCACTTGGTTGTGAAGATTGACCAACACGAACTATTTCAACAAAAGTATCTGCGGATGTCAGTGCTGTACCGTTAGCTGTTGAATCAACAATATAACCATAAACTGATTGATTATTTGCTGAATCGAACCAAACAGCTGCAACCCCTTCGGTTGATGATAAACCAGCTGTATTTGTACCAGTAGTTGCAGTCAAAACTGCTGTACCAATTGCACCAGCAAATGTAGTTGCCGCCGTAGTAAATACGATCAAATCTGTAGTATCCGCTAATGCAGCACTGCCATTTGCAGCAACACTTTGAGATGTAAATGCTCCAGCAGCCAAAGCGCCACTTATGTCAGCACCAACCATATTTGACAAGGTCTGGTTGGTCCCGTTATTGTCAATAGCGCCGATTGAAAAACTGATTATGTCAGTACCAACTGTGAAAATATTAGTACCTGCAACAGAAACCGTATCAACGTTAGTTGCACCAGATTCTGAATATTTCAGGGTATCAACATCTCCCGCAGCACCGAGGAAGATTGTATCAATACCTGTACCACCAGTGATCGTGTCGGCACCTGCGCCAGCTGTAATGCTATCAGCACCTGCACCACCATTGAGCGCGTCCGCACCCGTACCGCCCGTGATCGTGTCAGCCCCAGTACCGCCGTTGATCGTCGTCGCTTGCGTGGCTGCACCCGTTAAGGTATTAGTGCCGTTGTTGGTACTTAATACCAATTGAGTAACAGCACCAAAGGCAGCACCAGTGAATGTCAGTTTGGACAGATCAACCGTTGAGCTAGCATTCGCTGCAGTAAACGTGGTCACACCCGTAGTGTTAATAGTAGTGATTTCCATCGCCTCAGCATACCCACTAGCAACTGTAAAGGTTACAGCTTGGTTTGTATTATCCTGAAACTTTTCGATGTTTACCCAGGTATCAAATACCATAGCCGCCCCGGTAGCGGCAGCGGTAACTGAATCTGCAGTACCCGCACCGCCATCAACGCCGATTGTATCCGCAGCAGGAGCTTCAGTAAACTTGAACAGATCATTTCCAGCTTCACCATTTAATTGGTATAGGCCAGCGCCGGCAGTCGAAACTGTAATCACATCATCACCAGTACCCAAATTAAACGTCTGAAGCGCTGTACTACCAGTGGTGGTAGTCAGCGTATCTACACCCTGAGAACCCGTGTAGGTTAACGCAGCAGTTGCAGTCAATGTACCCAGGCTAACATTACCAACGCTTCCGCTCGCATTAATGGCAGCAAGAGAAGCACTAGCAACGCCACCAACAACAAGGTCAGTTGCCGCATTGATAGCCAGCGATGTGGCTGCTGCTGCCAGAGTAAGCGTGCCTGTAGTCGCTGTTTTGAAATCACCGGAAGTAATCGTAGCACTCTCATACACGCTTAAATTAACCGCACCGATAGTAGCTGTTTTAGTGGTTGTTGTGGCACCGTTATTGATGGTAACCGCAACACTGTCTGATGATCCATTAGTCTTCAACTGTTGAGTAACGCCGTCAAAAAACTGATCAGCTGTTGTGTTCTTGTCACCCACAAAATTAACCCCTTGTGCAACGGCATCCGTCAAGGTCAGCACTGTACCTACAGCAGATGCGGTGCTAGCCACGTTGACTGCAGTAGCTCCAGTGAGAAGACTGTAAGATAAAGTACCAGTACCCGTTGTATCCAGAGCCACCGTTTCAAATCCAGAGATAGCCGGACCCGTATTAAATGTTGAATCAACAGTAACCGTCAGTTTATCGGTGATCGCCGTACCACCCTTGGCTACCAAGGTTGATGCCGCAACAACACCCGCTGTAACAGCGCCGCTCGCCTTAGATGCATCCAGCGTTTTAACAGTTGATGACAACGCGTCAGTGATGGTCACAGCTTGATCGCCAGTCACATTTACCGTGGTATTACTGGTACCTGCATCCAGAGATTTTAGTGTTGATGCCGTTGACCCCGAGGTTGCTATGTTGACGGTTACGAAACCTTCCGTTGTATTTGCATCTCGCAACGTCACAACACCACTCGATCCACCGACAGTATTTAGATTGATAGCATCACCAGTGGCCGCCGTTCCAGTGTTCGTTAAAGTTACACTTGTTTGCGCAGTATTGCTGCCGAGTTCCAGCGCAACACCGGTAGCAACACTAGTAAAAGCAACCGTATCTCTAACAGTAGATGTCGTATTGACATTCGAACTACCGGTAACAGCGAGTTTGGTAATACCTGTGAAGCCAGATGCAGAAATCGTGTTGGTCTCTGCAGCGTCATTGGCGTCGGTATAATTAAAACTGATTGTTTCAACAGCGGAGGTTTGCAGACCAGTACGGCTTACACCATTGGCATCACCAATGATGCGTGCATTTAAGATGTCGGTCGTGCCAGTCGTACCGGTAATGCTATCAGTCAGAGCCCAAGTTTGATCAGTTGTTGTATCCGATATAATTCCATTGATTGTACTAGAAGTGCCAGAAACGGTATCAATGCCCGTAGTGAGCGTAAAAGTTGCACCAACCGCAGGATCATCAGCGGTATTATTCGTCACATTCACTGCAACAGTTCCTACCGTTGAAGTATTACCCGCACCATCTTTGGCGGTGATGCTCAAACTAAATGAGTTCGGCGTGGTTTCAAAATCATTGGATGCCGCCGTTAATCCAGCCGTTGTCAATGTCAACTTACCCACCGAATCAATCGCGAACCAGCCTTTATCATTACCTGCCGTAATGGCAAATGAAGTGACACCGGTATTATCTGTTGCTGCTACGGTGCCGATCACATCGGTAGTTTTTGTAACTGGACCTGTCAATCCACCCTTACCATCCGATATTGCTTCTACAAAGGTAAATGTCTGGCCTGCCGTTATCGCTGGCGCGGTTGTGTCCACAGTCACATCCTGATTTGCAAAAGAGGCTGCTTTGTTACCCGCCACATCTTGCAGCGCATTGGTTCCCTGCGTGTAGGCCACTGTAAATGTTTCGCCCGTAACCGGCGCACGACCCAAGGTCAGCACAACGGTTGAGCCTGTTACTTGAACCGCATTCACTCCGATGGAACCAGAACCTCCTTTAATGCCGACCGCAAAATCTGCAATCGCGGGCGTGGCCGCTGTGGTACTGAGCGCTTCACTAAAAGATATCGTTGCTGTTGTGCCATTGATCACTGCTGATTTAACTGTTGGCGCCACATCGTCCACATCTTTAACATTTAATGTCACATTAACCGATGTAGATTTATTGCCTGCATTATCTGTTGCTGTAATGCCGAGCGTTACTGTATTGGGTGTTGTTTCAAAATCATTGGCTGAAGATTTTAAGCCTGCCTCTGTTAATGAAATTTTACCTGTCGAATCAATTGCAAAGAAACCCGACGTATCACCACTGGCAATCTGGAAGCTTGCAACACTGACATTATCAGTTGCCGCAATCGTTGCCAATGTAGCGCCCGCTGCCTGATTTTCATTATATTCAATGGCTGCGGTTGGAGCTGTGACTACTGGAGCTGTTGTATCACTTCCCGATGCCAGTGCCGTCGCCACATCAGCAGCAGTAAACGGCGCAGTTCCCGTCACAGTTTTCACCACATTCTGCAATACGCTCAAGTCACTGGATGAAGTAGAGGCGGAATAACTTGCCGCAACCAGTGCTTTGTTCGCCAACAGCGTTGCTGCTGTCGTAAACTCTGCCGGCACGCTGCTGCCAGACAGGAATGTCACCGCATCAAAAACAATGTCGCCAAACCCGACTTTCGCATCAATCTGTGCTTTGAAATAGGCCAGAGCCTGAGAACCTGCACTGGTTGTCGTATCATCAGCCACCAATCCAAAGTTGTTCATCAAAACTGCCGCCTGAGCATCCGTGGTCACCTTGCCGGCCATAATGCCATTGGTAAACAGTGTGTTAGAAGCCAATACATTGGCCAACTGCTTAATGGTCATTCCACCTTCAACGGCCTTTGCCAAATCATTGAGATTAGTTCCGCCCGGTGCCGCATTGAACAGACCTGCAACAACTTTCAATATATCGGTTTGTTGTGTACTTGTTATAGCCATGGGAGCTCCCTTGATTAAAAAATTAAAAAATATTTACTAAAGTAAATTACTTGCAAGTTTTTCACTTTTCACTTTGTCTCTATGTAACTTCTGCATAATCCTAACAATTTACCTAGCAGAGGATACCACAAAAGCCAAGTTAAAGCGCATTCTGCCCAAAACCAATACGCTTTGCAAGTAGGTCATTAAAGTTTTTCCTTTGGTATGTTGCTTATTTACAACATTTTGAATCATAAATGAACCAGAAAATCGGAACCAAACCCAAAAACCGGAACCACTAATGGACACTAATACACACTAATATTTCAAAACACCATCAAGCCTGGCTTTTAATTTTGACCATATCATTATTCATGGTTCCTGCCTTTTTAGATTCTGATAAAACCTTTTGAACCACTAATGGACACGAATGCACACTAATATTTTTAGAGCATGAAGAAGGGTAATTATTCGTGTGGATTCATGTTCATTCGTGGTTGGGGGTAAAAGACAAAACCCTAAACCTGAACCACTAATGGACACTAATACACA
>Ga0207952_1001337_pt1 | contig 10740 bp, 14 predicted proteins | sample SubbioR12Aug_8Ca_FD_184831 | JGI IMG/M metagenome (GOLD analysis project Ga0207952, IMG submission 184831) | Serpentinite rock and fluid subsurface biosphere microbial communities from McLaughlin Reserve, California, USA - CR12Aug_8Ca (SPAdes) | ecosystem: Environmental > Terrestrial > Deep...
TTTCAATGAGATAAATCAAAGATTATTACGGGATAAACAATTTTTTATTCTTGTGGCCCTCGTAGTACAGTGGCTAGTATAGGGGACTGTGGATCCCCGGACAGGGGTTCGATTCCCCTCGAGGGCCTACAAATTTTTTATGTTTTTAACCTACAATTTCTCGTGCAATTCTATCATGACATGAACATTTACAAAATCTGTAAAAATTTCCATCATGTTCTGAATTACAGATATTGCAACCTTTACCTTCTGCCATTTTTGCAGTTTTTATAATTGTGATATTTTTATTTTTTGGTAAATTAATTTTTAAAAAATACCATATTTGCTTGATTCCATTTCTTCTTTTATTGCAAGCTTAAATCTAGGTATTTTGCCTTCTAAATTACTTGTAAGCCAAGAAAGAAATTTTTTTTCTAAACCCTTACCTTTGAATTTATCAAAATCAACTCCCATCTGATCAGCTAGTTTTTCAACTAATGTTTTATTGACACTCACAACGAAAAAGTGCCATCCAAACGCAAATTCAGAATCTGTCATAACAAAATCATCCTGACTGTGAACCATCTCTTCCAAAAGTGAAAGCTGGTTTGTTATTGCTTTACTTGTTTTATCATAATCTATTGCAGATACATTAATGTTAATTCTATCCATCATGATTCTATACGATTTACATAAAATAAAAGGATTACATATATTATTTTAAAAGATGTTCAAAATCAATATTGAAATGAGTTTTCATTATGTCTATGTAAGTTTTAATGGATTCCGGGATTTTCTCTCCGCATGACACTCCTAAATTCTTTGCATTAATCCAAATTACTAGAGTTTGAATAATTGTCAAAAATCTATCATTTTCAATTTCTGGAATACTTATAGCCTTTGTATATCTCTCAGCAAATTCCCATGCAGTTACAAAATCTATACATTTAACTCCAAAAACTGCTAATACTTGTTCTTGTAAACTATTTGCTTTTTTAAAAGGAACTAAATTAATTATATATGGAAATTTTACTTTTTCAGGAAGACAATCAGGTAATGGTCCCCAAATAGTAATTATTCTTGTACCTGATTTTAGATCTTTAAATTTATTCATCATACTACTGATAATACCTTCATTTGTAAACCAAAACAAAATTGCGGTAGCATCAGAAATATCTACATTTTGTATATCGTCACAAATTAATTCTCCTGACATCTTGTTTTTTCCTAGAATGTTTTTTGCTAGTTTAATTTTATCTGGATTATTATCTACGCCCACAGCTTTTCTCACCTGATATTCTTTCAATGCTATGGAGATTCCAGTTCCATCTCCACATCCAAGATGATAAAAAATATCATTTTTTTCTAATTTTAAAAAATTAAAAATATCTCTAAATGATTTCTCTGGCAATTGAACTTCTTCTCCACTAATCACGCTTTTTGGTAATGATTTAAGATATTCTTCTATTTTCAATATTATGATTAAAACTATACTTTAATTATTCTCTTATGCTTTCAAGTTTTGAAACTGCTTGCCATAACTGTGTTCTTACATACGAAGGCATGTTTGGATCTTGTGTAACATCATCAAGCAAACTTATTGTGTTGTTTGCTCTTACTGATAATGAGTATTCTTCATTATTTAATTCCGATATCAAATCTGTAATTGATTTTTTAATTGTCTTTGGTGTTGAATGACTTGTAGCAATTTGATTTAATGTCTCAATTGCTTCCTTCATTGATTCTTTGTTTTGTTTTTCATCAGCCATTTTTTACACCATTTATTGTTAATTTGAGAATATATAGTCACATCTCTAGAAATATGTTATCTGACTCTATTGATACGTTATATGATGCTAAATCTCTAATTTTAGCTGGAAATTTAACTAATTTACCAGTTTTACAATCAAATTGGGCTCCATGCCATCCACAAATTACATTACATCCATCTAATTTTCCCTCTGATAGACTTGAACCAGAATGAGTACACGAATCATCCATGGCGCAATAAGTACCGTCAACATTTGCAACCATTATCTCTTTACCATCAATTGAAACTTTGATCATTTTTCCAGGAGGAACATCTGCAGTTTTTCCGGCTATAATTTTACCCATTATCGTTTTTAATCAATCATTCTTAATATTTTTTCGTATATGTGTACAATTGTGATAAGAAATGCAGTTGATTCAGACAAATCTATAATACTAAACTTTTGTCAGAATACTTTTTCATGGGGTGATTATATTCAAGATATCTGGAATTCTTGGTTATCTGAAGGTAGTTTATTCATTGTAGAGAAAAAATATCCAGTTGGTATAATTCATGCACTGTTCTCTAAAAATCAAGTATGGATTGAAGGAATTAGAATTAATCCTGATTTTCGTAGACAAGGTTTAGCTAAAAAATTAGTTCAACATTTAGAATTAATTGCTAAACAAAAACAAATTCAATTTTCTTTTATGTTAATTGATATTGAAAATCAAAAATCTCTCTTAATGGCAAAAAATCTTGGTTATGGTATATTTCAAACATGGAATTTTTATTTACTTATTCCTCAGATTAATAATAATTATGAAATAAAATTTGGCACTAATTTTGATCACTCAAAAATTCCTCAATATGTAAAATCTTGGAGATGGTTGCCTTTAGATAAAAAAACCATGTTGTCTCTTCATAAACAAAAAAAAATAATTTTTTCTGATAAAACTGGCTCAATTTCTATTGCAATTCTAACTGATTCTGAGCATTTTGATAAAATTTTGATTGTAACTTTAATTTCCGGTTCACTATCAAATACATTGAATCTAATTTCATACATACAAAATTATGGAGCAGAAAATAAATATCGAAAAATACAAATTTTAACTAGATCTAAATTATCTGAAATAAATACATTAGAACATAAAATTACATTTAACCTAATGAAAAAATCTTTGGCCTAACTCTCTTTTACAAATCTAATTGTATTTTTTAAAATACCCAAATTCTCAATCTCCATTTCTACTTTATCCCCATTTTTAAGAAATACAGCATTAGGTTTGTTTAACATTACTCCTGCTGGAGTTCCAGTTGAAATAATATCTCCTTTTTCTAGAGTCATTACCTTACTTAATCTAGAAACTATTTCTGGTATTTTTATGAACATATTATTTGTAGATGAATTCTGTCGTAACTCACCATTGATTTTTGTTGTTAATTTCAAGTTCTGTGGATCCTTGATCTCATCTGATGTTGTAATCCATGGTCCAGACGGTGCAAATGTATCGAAACTTTTTCCTCTAGTGAATTGCTTGTCTTTAAACTGAATATCACGTGCAGATACATCGTTTAGTATCATATATCCAAATATTGCATCTACAGCTTGCTTTTCATTGATATTTTTACAATTTTTACCTATGATTAAAGCCAACTCAACTTCATAATCTAATTGTGTTACAAAATTAGGACAGATAATGTCTGAATCTGTTCCATTTAAGGTAGTCCTAGGTTTTAGAACTATGGCAGGTTCATCTGGTGGTGATAAATTCTGTTCTTTTGCATGATCTATATAATTAAAAGCCAAACATATGATTTTATTTGGATTTGGAATTGGACTTAATAATTTAAAATTTGATAGGCTTTCATCGTATGGTAAAGTGTTAATTTTATCCTTAATCTCATCAAACCATCCATCAAAAAGAAAATCCTTGATATTTTGGGGAATTGGAACTCCTGTTTGATAAGTTATTTCATCTTTTGTTGCAACTTTATCTCCTTTTACAAAACCATATGTCTCATTATTTTCATGAACTAATCTTGCTATTTTCATAATCTTATCACTTACTTATGTGTAAAAATTGCCTGATTTTGTGAATCTTTTCTACAATATCCAAATCTGACAAATTGTATTTCTTCACCATCTTTTAATTCTAAATAATGGGGTTCTGTATAAACCTCTAATTCTTCTAAACTATCTTCATTAAATTTTTCATCAATAAACAATTGTTTTGGAATAAGAATTTTGATCATATGTGCATCTTTCTGTGGAATCCATTGTATTTTTTGTATGTCTGAATTAGATTCACCTTCCGTAAATTCTCCTAATAACTCTCCATTATTTTTTGATATTTTGATGTTGCCTAATCCTAACAATCTGATTTGAGTACCTTTCATATTTTCAACATCTTCTCCTGAAATGTAGAAATTCTCATCAATGTTGATTTTTCTTTTACCCATATTCTTTATTGGGTGATTGGCAATTTCTACAAATGAAAATGGTAATTTTTTAATTGTAAGTTTTTTTGGTTTGCTTACCATGAATAATCTAATACTATCCGCATCAACAAATTTTCTGTTAAATGACTCAAGAGCATCAAATGGTGCTAATGTGTTTGCTTTAGTCAATCCTAATGATAAGATGAATTTTTTTATTGCTTCTGGTTTAATTCCTCTTCTTCTAAGTGACTCTAAGGTTGGTAATCTTGGATCATCATACCATGATACTTTACCCTCTTCAATCAATGGTTTGAGAATTCTTTTAGATATTGGCATTCCTTTGAATTCGAGCCTAGAAAAGAAATCCTGATATGGTTTTCGCATATTTAGTGCATCCAAAATAGCATCTATCAACTCTTTTCTTAATTCAAATTCCTTTGAACGAAAAGCATGGGTTACCCCATCAATACTATCCTCTATTGCAACAGCAAAATCATAACTTGGCCAAACTCGATATTTGTTTCCAAGTGTGTAATGTTTTTCTTCTATTATTCTAAACAATACGGGATCTCTCATCACTGCATTATCTGCTTTCATATCTCCTCGAAATCTTACAATTGCATCTCCCGGCTTAAATTTGCCAAACATTTTCTCCCAGCCTTTATTACTTTGTTTAATGTCTTCTCTACTACATTTACAAGCTATACGCTCCCGTCTATTTTCACTAATATCCTCTCTTTTACAAGTACAAACGTAAGCCTTTCCAGAATTAATTAGTTCTATACCTTTTTCATAAAATATTTCCATATCATCTGAAGTATTTTTTATCACATCAAATTTTATTCCTAACCAGTCTAACCCAACTTTAATTGCAGCATGATATTCCATTCTTTCAGCTTCTGGATTAGTATCATCCATTCTTAAAATAAATTTTCCACCATACATTTTTGCATATTCTGCATTAATGATAGCTGCTTTAGCATGTCCTATGTGTGGATATCCGTTAGGTTCTGGTGGAAATCGAGTAACAACTTTTCCATGTTCTGCATTTTTTAGCAGAGGAAGTCCTTCTCTTTCTTCAGTTTTCTCCTTTGGGATTAAAATATCTGGGAAATTTTCTTCAATTACTTTTTTTTGTTCTTCAAATGATAATTGATTAATTTCAGAAACAATTGTCTTGATCTCTTCAGATATCTCTTTTACTCTTGTTCTAAATTCCGGTTTTGTTCCTAGGATCTTTGCTAATACAATTTTATCCTGAGTTTTCCCCTCATGTTCAAATGCATTTTGTAAAGCTATTTTTCGGATCTCATTTTTTGCCTCTTCGTCCAAAGTATCTACCTATGTCTTGCTGTTTGCATTGCCTTTTTTATACTAACTCTGTCTGATTTTAGGTAGATTCAATATTTTTCATGTACAGAAAAAATCTTGGTTTTATTCTAAAATTCAATATTATTTCATTTTCTGTATCGGAATTTCTAATAATTTACATCTAGAGTCAATTAGCATACATTGTGAATGAATTTGTTCAACGGTGATAAATCCGCATTTATGACAAAAAAATTCATTTTCTTTCTTACAAACACTACATTTTTTATTTACTTCTAGTGTTTCACCACACTTTCTACATGAATCTATTCTCATTAATTTTCTAACATCTTTACACTACATTATACTTGGTCAGCTAGCAAGCTTACTCGTATGATCTATGATTTACTCTACTCTATAATCTGCTAAGACATACTATAATCATGACAACAAAACTTGTTCAGGAAAACAATACCTGGAATAAAATGGTTCATGCCCCATTCAAAAAGGTCGTAAAATTCGATCTTATTTGCATGGGTCTTGGAATCATGATGGGTATTGGAATAGGTGCTTACTTGGTTGCAGGAGCATAGTCTCCTCACCAAATTTTTTATGTAATGCAATATGCCATAATCATTGAATTTTAATCAAAAATTTGATATCTGAATTAGAATGATCTGTTTAAAATAGAAAAACATGAAAAATTATTAAAATAACCACAAGATATCTACAATTATTTTTAACCAGCGATAAAGATGATTAATTGATGGCTGATCTTATTGATAAAACTGCAAACTATGTTTTAGATCTTGCTAGCCCTCAAAGGCTCAATATTTTATTTAAATTATTAAATAAAGATTCTACTCCTACCGAAATTGCAAAGGAATTAGAATCAACCAAGCAAGAAGTTCATAGAAATTTTATTAGATTAGAGGAAAGCGGTCTTATTGAGAAAAAAAATAATGGAAAATACAGTACTACTACATTTGGAGAAACGGTTTGCACCCAAGTTCCAACAATCGTATTCTTTTCCCAAAATAGAAAATATTTTGAAGAACATACATTTATTGACATTCCTTACAAATTTAAAATTCGATGTGGACAGCTTGCTGTAAGTCAACATGTTAAAGGCATATCAAAAGTTTTGGAACAGTGGAAGGCAATTTATAAAAATTCTAAGGAGTACATATATGAAATATTATCTGAAGCTCCTTTGGATCTTATCGAGCCTCTAGTTAAACAAATTAAAAAAGGAATTAAGTTTCAGTATATCTTCTCTGAATCCACAGTAGTTCCTAAAGGACGAAAGGACTTATTGAAAAAATTAGGATTTAACAATCTTATTGAAAAAGGATTGATAGAAAGAAAAATGGCAAAAAATGTTCAGACTGTAATAGTTCTAAATGAAAAAGAGGCTTGTGTTTTGTTTCCTAAAAATGATGGTGAATCAGATCTTACTGAAATGTTTTATAGTGATGATCCTATGTTTCATGAATGGTGTCTTGATTATTTTCGCTTTTGTTGGTATGGTTCAGATGAATTCATTGAGAGTAAGTTAAAAGAATGATTTTGTACTTATTTTCACATAATTTACATCATATCATTTTTTTGTAGGAATGAATTATACCACATAATGTCTAATGATATTATGAAATCATTAATTATAATGATTCAAAATAATTATGGAGATGCTGACATTTTATTAAGGATTTTAAATAATCTTAAAAATGAGAAGCCATTGTTTCCCCCAGACAAGGAATATCTGGATATTGTTTTACACAAATATTTTCCTAATGAAAAATTTTGAATTTTTAATGAGTAAACTATCTTGCCAAAATAGATTTTTTTTAAATCTATACGCTTCTTTTTACTACAAAATCTAAAAGATCTACTAATTCTATTTTAGCAGTACCTGAATAATTTGAAAGCGATTTTTTTGCCATTTCTGCATAATGTAAAGCCTGTTTTCTTACCTCTTCTTCTATTCCAAGTGAACGAATTACATCTACAGCTTTTTCAAGCTCATTTTTAGTTGCTTTTGGATTTCCAAATACTTTTAGAATCACTTTTCTATCTTTACCTTTTGATAATTTTATTGCCATGAGAATTGGAAGCGATTTTTTACCTTCTCTAAGATCATTACCAACAGGTTTTTTTGTAATTTTTGAATCTCCCATTACACCAATAAGATCATCTGTAATCTGAAAAGCAATTCCTAAATTCTTACCAAAATTTGATAAATTTGAAATATCTTTTTGATTATCTGTTGCACAAATTGCACCCATTGAACAAGATACATCAAATAACGCAGCAGTTTTTTTACCAATCATTGCGATGTACTCATTTTGTGTAGGGATCCTTTTTTCTTCAGCCATTTTTACATCTAATAATTGGCCTTCGCATACATCTACACATGCCTTTGCCAACCTGGAAACTAATTGAACTATTGCATCATTGGATAATTTTGCATCTGAAATAATTTGATATGCCTTAGAAAATAATACATCTCCAGCTAGTATTGCAATAGGCATTCCAAATTTTTTATGTACTGTAGGTACTCCATGACGCATTTCATCATTATCCATAATGTCATCATGAACTAAAGTAAAATTATGTATCATTTCTACTGCACTTGCAGCAGGCATTGCAATTGTTGTATTGCCACCTAATATTTGACAACTCTTTATTACCATGTGAGGTCTGAGTCTTTTTCCTCCATGGATGATGAGATGCGATGCTGCATCATATAGCATTTTAGGATCTCCTTTTATCTTAGAATTTAGATATCTATTGACAATTTTTGCATTTTTTTCAATTGTGTTTATTTTTTTCATCTTACCAATCTCCATTTATCATCTGGAAGATGATTTTGTATTGCCTTTTTTAATTCTGTTTGTAAATCCGAATTAATCCAAGATGATAAAATATTTTTATATTTTTCCAACATTTTATTTTCAGACTTGTCTAGAAATATCAATGCAATTAACATCCATGGGCAATAAATTTTTGGATTGTTTTTAATTTCAGAAAGAAGTTCAGATGCTGAAATCCATTTTATCTCATCTATCTCCCCTTCTATCATTTTAAATTTAGTTGATTCATCAACAATCCCAATTAGAGTACCACAAATTTCGTTCTCAGAACCTATGTTTTTGTAGGGTACATGGTATTCAAACTTCATTAAATAATCCATCTTACAAGAAATACCAACTTCTTCAGGCATCCTTCGCTCGGCTGACGATGTATACGTCTCACCTTCTCTTGGATGGCTAGCTACCGTTCCATCCCAATCCTCTGGCCATAGCATTTTTTCTTTTGCTCTTCTTGTTAGAACCAATCTTCCACTTTTATCAAATAACAAGGCTGTAAATGCCCTGTGAAGTTTTCCATTTGGCAAATGGCATTTTACTTTTTCCTCTGAACCTATTGGATTATCGTTTTCATCCACTAAAATTACATATTCATCAGACATTTTTTTTACCTCTAACCAGTGTTCCTTCATACTTGTTGTTTTTAATCGCTTTTACTATTCTTTCTGGTTTGTTACCGTTTACAAAAAAAACATTCATTCCACTCTTTGCAATAATAGATGCTTCTTCTATTTTTCTAGTCATTCCTCCTGTTACATCCATTTTGTTTTCAGAAATTTTAGGATTTTCTCCATTTAACTCATAAATTAATTTTTTAGTTTTTAGATCTGAGTATAATCCATCTTCATTTAAAGCAAAAATTACCAATCTTGGTTTTAAAATTTTTGCTAAATGAGTCATTATTTTATCTCCTGATAAAATGTATGTTTTCTTATTTCCATACCAGAGTGCATCTCCATACGTGATTGGTATTAATCCTGACTTTGCAATTTCCGTTATTTCTTTTACTTTTTTTATCACTGGGATATTTCCTGACATGAAATCCGTTGGAGGAAGAGAATATGGATTTAGTTTATTTTTTACAAATGCATTTAATATTATTTTGTTAAGATCAATCATTGAATTTTTAACTACAGCTACTCCACGCATGTCATATCTATTTGGTTTAGTATGCATGTCATATTTTACAGACCAATAATGCCCAAATGATCCTCCTCCATGAACGATAATGATTGGCTCATTAATTTTCTTCAAATTTTTAGCAATATTTTCAACAACTTTTTTTCTAGGACTGAGTGGCTTTTCTTTATTTGTGATGATAGAACCTCCTAGTTTTATGAGAATCATGCAATCACCAATACCTAGTCCATTAAAAAGTATCCAATCCTTTAAAATCGATTTTTACAGAAAAGCACTCATAATCATTCATCTTTAATTCTGAAATAATTTTTTCCAAATTTGACTCATCGGATAAAGCAATAATACATCCACCTCCACCTGCACCCGTAATTTTTGCCCCAAAGGACGAATTTTCTGCTATTTTTATCATTTTTCGTAATTTTTCATTAGAGATGCCTATCGTTTCTAAAAATTCTTGATTGTCTTTCATACATTTACCCAATCCACGTAAATCATTATTTTTTAACATGATGTTGACACGATTTACTAATTCTAATTCTTTTTGGCACATGATGGAAAATTTTTCTTCATTTTTTTCTTTGAATTGCTTAACATTTGATACAACCACTTCTGTTGAATGCTCAATGTTAGAATTTGCAATAACTAGATGAAAGTTTGGTTCAGATTTAATTTGAGAAAATCCTTTTTCTTTATCGTATTCCATTAGTCCGCCAAACGTACAAACTGTACAATCAGCTCCTGATGTGTTTTGAAAAATTGTTCTTTCTGCCTCTATAGCTAACTCTAAAATTTTTTCTTTACTAGTTTTTTCAAATAATTTGGATATTGCAGCTGCTCCTGCTACGCAACATGCAGATGAAGATCCTAATCCAACTCCTGACGGAATTTCTGATTTAACATGAATCTTAATTCCCTCTGCTTGATTATATTTTTTAATCATTTTATTTGCTAAATATACAAATGGTTTTAATGGCGAACTTATTTCATTTATTGATTTATTGAGTGAAACTTCTAATTCTCCGATGTTTGATTTAATTATAATTTTATTTTCAGGAATTCTTTCAGCTGTTACTGTAATTCTTTTATCAATAGCACAAAGAATTGCTTTTATTCCATATACAACAAAATGTTCTCCAAAAAGAATGACCTTTCCAGGTGCAGAAGCTTTAGAAATCAAGTGAAAATGATCGACCCATATCCAACAACAGAACTCTTATCTCCTGAAATGTCTCCACTTGTGGCATATTT
>Ga0207952_1001338_pt1 | contig 10726 bp, 7 predicted proteins | sample SubbioR12Aug_8Ca_FD_184831 | JGI IMG/M metagenome (GOLD analysis project Ga0207952, IMG submission 184831) | Serpentinite rock and fluid subsurface biosphere microbial communities from McLaughlin Reserve, California, USA - CR12Aug_8Ca (SPAdes) | ecosystem: Environmental > Terrestrial > Deep...
CTCGACGGGGAGGCCGCGGGTGGCGCTGCTGGTGATGCTGAACCTGCCGCTGGCGCTGATCGGGGGGATCTTCGCCATCTATCTCACCGAGTCGCCCTCGCTGATCTCGAACACGGTGGCGCTGTTCGGATTGGGAGGGAACCGGTACATCGCGCCGGTGATCTCCATCGCCAGCATGGTGGGGTTCGTGACGCTCTTCGGGATCGCGGTGCGCAACGGCATCCTGCTGGTGAACCACTACGACCACCTGCAGCGGCATGAGGGCCGGTCCGTCGGCGATTCGATTGTGCAGGGTTCGATGGAGCGGCTCGTGCCGATCCTGATGACCGCGCTGACGGCGGCGCTCGGCCTGATCCCGCTGACGCTCACCCGCGGCGGGCCGGGGAGCGAACTGCTCGCTCCGCTGGCCACGGTGGTGCTCGGCGGGCTGGTCTCTTCCACGATCCTCAATCTTTTCGTTGTCCCCGCCGGGTATGGCCTGGCTTTCCGTGTGAATCCAGCGCTGGATTCCGGGTCGAATGGCTCGGCCCGGCCGGCGGTGGGTCCTTCACACGATACAGTTTCCCCCCCCACCACTTCGGAGACCAATCCATGAAGACGATCCCCAAGCTCGCGTTCCCCGCCGCCGCAATGATGCTTGTGGGCTTTGCCCAGATTGCCGGTTGCGAGAAGAAGCCCGAGGCGCGGTCCACCTCCGCACCGGCCCCGGCGGGCACAGGAAAAGACGCTCACGGGCACGGCCACGATGACGATCACGCCGGTGGCGCGGGGCACGGCCACGGCCCGACCACCCAACTTGGCGAGGTCACCGTCGAGGGCTTCACGGTCAAGGCCTCGCGCGACGGGGGACTCACCCCCGGCGGTGACACGCCCGTGGCCGTGTGGGTCACCGGCGGGTCATCAAAGGTCAACGCGGTTCGGTTCTGGATCGGCACGCAAGACGCCAAGGGATCCATGAAGGCCAAGGCCGAACTCGAAACGGACAGCTGGCACACCCATGTGGAAGTGCCCAAGCCCATGCCGACGGACAGCAAGCTGTGGGTGGAGATTGACGCCGAGGGCAGCGAGAAGATTCTGGCGAGTTTCGAGCTCAATGGTTGACCGGAAATCCGGGCGGAACGCTGCTGCGTCTCGCCGAACAAAGGACACGGGCAAGCGTCACGTCACTGGCGGCTTGCCCATGTCTGCTTCTTTAATCTGCCTTGACGGCCCGGCGGCCTTGCGGCGCTACTTGCAGTTCGCGCCGAACTGTGCGAGGAAGATCGTGAGGTCAAGGGTGTTGACCGCGCCGTCGCTGTTGAGGTCGCCATTGGACCCGAAGGGCTGGGTGCTGCCGAACGCGCCGAGGAACATGGTGAGGTCCTGGGTGTTGACGACCAGGTCGCCGCTGAGGTCGCCGACGCACGGGGGCGCGGTGCGGATGATGATGGACTGAGACTCGAAAGGAAGCACCGTTTGAACGATTATCCCGGTGATGGCGCGTGCGTCCGCGGAGATTGAGTTGAAGCTGATCAGCGCGGTGTCGGGCGGGAGGGTCAGCCCGAGGCTGGTGAGATACTCCTCGCCGCGCACGAGCCCGCCGGACTGTGTCCAGATCATGGCCCAGGTCGCGTCGGAGAACTGGTTGCTGAACCGGCTGGCACCGACGGCTGTGAGGCCGTCATCGGACACGCTGGACAGGTAGGCGCTCCCGAAAACCTGCGGCGTGTCGGGGAGCGTCCCGATCATGTCGGTGATATAGGCCGAGCCGTTCCACCGCCAGACCGTGGCGACCACGGTGGCGATGGCGGGGTTGTAGGTGTTCCCGACGATGACGGAACCGTCGACGTTGGCGGCCTCGGCTCCGGCGAAGGCCAGCGAGTCTTCGAGGGTGATCTTGTTGCCTTCGCGCCAGCATGTCGGCCTCCAGACGCCGTCGGCGCGCTCTTCCCAGCCCACGGCGACCGAGCCGTCGAAGTCCGCGCCGTTGACGCGGGCGCTGCGTCCGACGATCTGGCCGAGAGCGAGCGGGACACCGGAACCCTTCCATGAACTCGCCTTCGCGCGGACGGGGGTTCCGCCCCAGTAGAAGCCGAAGACCGTGGTCCCGTCGCCCGAGAGTGCCCACGCGCTTCCCCACGATTCGTCGATGTTCGCACCGTCCGATGGGACGGGGGGCATCGCCTCGATCCATCCGGCGTTCCCCATCCAGAGCCCCTGGGTCACCTTCGTATCCGAGCTCAGGATCGATGCGGAGACCCGGGTGCCGTCGTACGACACATCCGGGGTGCCCGCGCCGCGTCCGATCACCGGAACGGTGGCTCGCCCCAGGCGCTGAAAGCCCGACTGCGCCGTCCAGCGGAAGGTCTCGAAATCCCCCGCGGTGTTCCCCACGGCGATCGTGCCGTCACGGGAAAGGTCCGTGATGAAGTAGCCGGGCGCGATGACTTGGAGCGATGCCCCGCCGGCGTTTGCGACCGAAGCGGCGGCGAGCAATGCGGGGACCTTCAGATGGGAGAGCGGGCGATGGATCATTGGGGGTTCTCGGTTAGAGTGGTCTCTGCTCAGGCTCGGGCGCCGCGGCAAAGCGATGGGTTCAGCAGGATTGGCCGAAGGCGCCGAGGAAATGGACGAGATCGGCGGTGTTGACCGCGCCGTCGCCGGTGAAGTCGCCGCCGGTGGACGGCGGGACGGTCTGGCCGAACTGGGCGAGGAACATGGTGAGGTCGATGGTGTTGATGCTCCCGTCTCCGTTCATGTCCTCGGGGCAGGCGGGGGTCAGGCGGATCACGAACGACTGGAATCCAGAGTTCGTCATGGCGATGCCGGTGATCGTCGAACCGTCGGGCGAGATCGCGGTGAACTCCGGTACAGACAGGGTGTCGGGGGGCAACGCCAGCCCGAGCCCGTTGATGAAGTCTGTGCCCTTCTGGAGGCCGCCGGAAGCGGACCAGATGATGGCATCCCGAGGCCCGCCGGGGCTCAAGGAGTAGATGTTACTTCCGACAGCGGTCTGGCCGTCGTCGGTTACGCTCTCGAGGTACGCTTGGCCGAGCGTCAGGGCGGTGCCGGGCAAGACGCCGATCCGCTGGATGATGTAAGCCGAGCCGTTCCAACGCCAGATGGTGGCGCCGCGCGTGGCGATGGCGGGGTCCCTGGCGCTGCCCACGATCGTTTCTCCGTTGGCGTTGACCGCCCAGCCTTGGCCGTTCGTATCCGGGATGGGGTCGAGATAGATGCGCGTGCCGTTCCGCCATGCGACGGGTGCCCAAGGCCCGTTCGTGTCTTCCCAACCGACGACGACCGACCCGTCGAAGTTGGCCGCGTTCACGCGCGCGCTCACGAGGTGGTTCTGCTCCAGGGCCACAACGCCCCCCGAAGGCGTCCAAGTGCACGCCCAGGCGCGGACCGGCGACCCGGCGTAGTAATAGCCCGTCGCGGTTGTCCCGTCGCCGGAGAGGCCCCAGCAGGCGGAATAGACCTGATCAAGGATCGCGCCTCCGGGCGGGAGAGGCGGCATCGCTTCGGCCCACCCGGTGTTGATGTCCCAGATGCCGATGGTCGCCATGTTGTCGCTGCTCAGCATCATGGCCGACACGCGCGTGCCGTCGTATGAGATGTCCGGCGACCCGCCCCCGACACCGATCGTCGAAACCGTCGGGCGGCCCAGACGCACGGGAGCGTTCTGCGTCGTCCAGCGGAAAGTCTCGAAGGACCCGTCGCCCTGCACATTGCCGCAACCCCTCGTGCCGTTCAGCGAGAGGTCGGTCAACAGGAAGCCGTGGGGCAAGTACTCGATGGTGGCGGCGTGGGCTGATCCGGCGCTCAAGAGCGTGGCGGCGGCGGAGGCGATCAGAGTGCGCATGGGTCGAAGGCCTTTTCTCTGGGATGGGGTCAGGAATACCCCGGAGGCTCACGCTTCGCGGCGGGAGCCTCCGGGAGCGATTCCGATCAAGAAACGGGAGGATTGAAGAGCCGGCACCGAATTAGGCGCGACGACGACGGATCATCGAAAGTCCGCCCATCCCGAGCAGCGCCGCGGCGCCGGGGGCGGGGACGTTCCAGGACAGGTTGTCCATGTAGGCGTCGGGGGTGAAGCCAAAGCCGACGAGACGGACCTCCGTAAAGGTGCTGCCACCGGTGGTGGTGATGTTGAAGTTGGGGTTTCCGACGCCGCCGAAAGCCGGGTTGGACAACGAGAGGAAAGCGTCGGGGTTGTTCTCGTTCCCGACCAAGATCAGCGCGCCGCCGCCGAACGGACCCCCGGGGCCCGAGGCGTCCCAGTACTGGAACGACAGGGACTGGATGGGCTGGCTGAAGGTCATGAAAATACCGAAGGGGCCGAAGAACACGTTGCCGGTTCCGAGCCAGCCAAAGCCGGGGTTCAGATTGACCTGGCCCACCGCGCGGGCGCCTTCGCCCGAGATGACCGAAAGACCGTGCGACGGAAGCCAGGGCTGGAAGGGAGGAGGGGGCAACACGCCCGTGGGGCCGCCGACTTCATCAAAGTTCAGGGTCGTGCCGTAGGTGGGCAGGACGGCCACACTGCTGATGGTCACGGCGGCCTGGGCCGCGCCGGCGAGGCAGGTGCCCGCCACGATCGCGACGAGTTGAGTCCGAGTTCGAGTCTTCATGGTCTCTCTCCATTTTGAACGGGGAAGGAAGGCGGTCCCTGATGTGACAGAATCAGGGGGTGATGTCCTGAATGTACCCCAGTTATCGCGTCATGTCAAATGACAATTTTGACATTTTTGTTGTCGTTTGGGTTGCCGTACGGACGGCGTGGCGATACCATACCGTGAGCGAACATCTCCCTTGTCCCTCCCAATCGTCTCTCGACCATGACCCAAACGAACGCCGATTCCAGCATCCTTGAAGAGCAGCCGGATGCCTCTGCGCCAACGATTGGCACTTTTCAGGGCGTGATTTCCGCATTCCACACGGCCCGGGCTGAGATCGCGGGTCTGTTTGCCGTTGTGGGGGTCGATCCGACCAAGGCTCGTGAGTCAGCCCGTGAACTGGGGATCAACCGCGGCCTTTCGTGGCGTTTGACGCGAATGGTGCGGGAATCCAATCCCGCGGCCGCCGCGAGCGATGTCCCCGGGACCCAGAGCATGGCCAAGTTCTTTGATGCCTGCCGCGAACGGGGCGCTTCGAAGGAAGCACTCGAATCGGCGGCGCAGGCCGTCGAACGGTTCGAGCTTGCCTTGAGCCGCTGCTCTGGCGATCGCAAGACGTTCGCCATGCTGCTGGCCAACGGCGGCGCACCGCGGAACAGCAACAATCAAGAGCGGGCACGACGCAAGGTGTTCGAGGGCGCGTGCGGAGTGTGGGGCGTGCAGGCGCAGACGCGGTTTGTGACGGTATTTGTGTTCCCGTCGCCGGATGATCCGGACCAGTTGGACGCGGGGCACGTCACGGGCTTTGTGGGATGCCGCCGACTGAGTTCTCGCCCGTGGCCTCTGAGCTACGAGGCGGTGCACCGATCGACCGGCGATGTCGCGTCGTTCGTGAAGGAACCGCTTCACCCTTCCGGGCACACCGAGGGTCAGGCGCAGCTCTTTCAGGAATTCTGCAGCCCTGTCGTGCCGGAAATTGAGGTGCACGAGGCGGGCGGGTACAAGCGTTTTGAGCTGGCGGTCGGCCCGGTGGGAAACGAGGGGTTGCAGACGGTGGTGTTCGGGACGCGGCTGCGCAGGCTGTATCCCCGGTATTCGGAGACGCCGGAGACGGCGGGGTTCATGGTGCTCATCACCACGCCGGTGGAGCGGGTGCTGTTCGACCTGTTCGTTCACCGCGGCCTGATGGTCCCAACGGGGATTCGTACGCAGTTGCTGGACCGGCTGATGTTCCCGCATGTGAACGACGAGAGCGAGTACGAGCGGATGTCGCTGCCGTTGCAGGAGACGGCGGTCACGCTGCCGCCGGGGGTTTCGGGCGCGATGTGCCCGCACATCCCGTGGTACACGCAGATGGTGACGAGCGTGACCTCCCGGCTCGGGATGTCGATCAACGACTTCACGGGCTCACGCTTCGAGATGGCCTATCCGCCGATCTCGACGACACTGAGCCGGCGATTCGACCTCCTGCCCCACCCGCGCTAGGCCCGATCGGGCGGGATGCGCCTCCGTTCGCGCTTGTGACCCGAGAGGTTGTCGAGCACGACCACGTTGCCGGGCGACAGCGTCGGCGCGAGCACCTGCTCGACGAACGACTCGAACACGTCGGCGTCGACCGCGCCGTCCACCGTCGTCGAGCACCGCACCCCGCCCGCGTCCAGCGCCGGCACCAGCGTCGTCGTCTTCCAGTGCCCGTGCGGCGTCTTGTCGACCAGCCGCTCGCCGTGTTCGCGGTGCCGCTGCTTGACGCGGCGTGCCCATGCGGGGCACACGCCGAAAACGTCGGCGATCTGCTTGGTGCTCATCCCGCGCCTGTACGCCGCCGGGACGCGGGCGCGGAAGTCGGATGAAAACGGTGCCGCCATGCGGATGCTTCCCGATCCGCTCCGCGGCTCCAAGACAACGCTATCGACCATACACCCCAAAGCCCACCGCGCCGAACGGCGCTACGCGTTGGGTGAATCCGCTCTCGAGGCTCTAAGCAAAGGCGAGCCGTCCGTGATCTCTTCATTGGGCTTCCCGCCCGTAATCGTCCGCATGGCAACGAGTTCGTCAATGTACGACAGGCCCCACGAGTCCGAGCGGGTGCTCGTTCTCTGTGGTGCTGACGAGTTTCCCCGCGTCGCTTCCGCTGGAGGTCGGTGGGCCGCCGTGCTTTGGCCGTCCGAACACCCTGTCGGTGATGCCCTGGATCGCGACGTACAGCACGGGCGTGAAGACCAAGCCCAAGAACGTGTTTCCGAGCATCCCGAAGAACACCGCGGTGCCGATCGCCTGGCGGCTCGCGGCACCGGCTCCGGTCGCGATCATCAAGGGCACGACGCCCAGGATGAACGCGAACGCCGTCATGAGGATCGGGCGCAGGCGCTGGCGGGACGCCTCGACGGCGGACTCAATAACGCCCCTGCCGCCCTCGTGGTTCGCCTTGGCGAACTCTACGATCAGGATCGCGTTCTTGGCACCCAGGCCCACCAGCAGCACCAGCCCCACCTGCGTGTAGATGTTGTTGTCCATGCCGCGCCACATCAGGCCGGCCATCGCGCCCAGCACCGCGAGCGGGATCGAGAAAACGACCGACAGCGGGATGAACCAGCTCTCGTAGAGCGCAGCCAGAATGAGATACACCACCAGAAGAGCCATGGCGAACACAATGATCGCCTGGTTGCCGACCAGTTTCTCCTGGTACGACAGCGCGGTCCATTCATACGTCGTGCCCGGCGGGAGCTTGGCCTCGGCCATGTTCTCCACCACCGCCAGAGACTCGCCCGACGAGACGCCCGGCGCCGGCTGCCCCTGCACCACCGCGGACGGAAAAATGTTGTAGCGGATCACCCGGTCGGCCCCCATCGACTCGGTGACGTCCATCAGCGACCCCAGCGGCACCATCGTGCCGTCGGGCTTGCGCACGTCGAGGCTCGTGATGTCGTCCGGCGTCGTGCGGAACACGCTGTCGGCCGAAACATTCACCTGCCAGGTGCGTCCGAACAGGTTGAAGTCGTTCACATAAGTCGGCGCGAGGTAGCCGGACATCGTCGAGAACACATCCTGCAGCGGGATGCCGAACTTCTTGACCTTTTCCCGGTCCACGTCTGCGAAGAGCTGCGGCACCGCGGCGCGGTACGCGCTGCCGACGCCGCGGAGCTTGGACTGCGCGTTGCCGTCCACCACCAGCCCCTGCACGACCTCCTGCATGGCCGAACGCCCGATGCCCACGCGGTCCTGGATGCGCAGGTCAAAGCCCGAAGCGCTGCCCACGCCGTCCACCGCCGGCAGTGAGAAGACGATGCACAGGCCGTCGGGGATCATCGCGGTGTCGCGCCGGAGGTCGGCCATGATGGCGGCCATGTCGCGGCCATTCTTCAGGCGCTCGTCCCAGTCCGCCAGTCCGCAGAAGAACATGGCGTAGTTGGACCCGTTGCCGTTGATCATCGAGAACCCCGGGATGGCCGTGAAGTTGACGATGCCGTCGGTCTTGGCGAGAACTTCCTCCACCTTCTCCACCGCCGCGAGCGTGCGCTCCTGCGACGCCGAATCGGGCATCCACACGTCGATGAGCACCAGGCCTCGGTCCTCGAGCGGGACAAACCCCGTGGGCACCCGCGTGAACGACCAGACGGTCGCCAGCAAGCACGCGCCGAAACCGGCGAGCGTGAAGACGATCATCGCCGGACGGACCAGAAAACCGATGAACGCCGCATAGACCCGGGCCAGCCGGTCAAAGCCCGAGTTGAAGAGCCGAACGAGAATGAACGGCTTGTGCCCCTCCTTATGGGGCTTCAGCATGACACCGCACAGCGCGGGCGTCAGCGTGACGGCGCACAAGCCGCTCAGGAACGTGCTCGCGGCAATGGTGAGCGCGAACTGACGGAACAGCTGTCCGCTGATGCCCGGCAGGAGCGCGGCGGGGATAAACACCGCCATCAGCACCGTGGTGATGCTGATGACCGGCACCAGCACCTCCTTCATGGCCTTGACCGTCGCCTCCTTGGGCGGCAGGTGCTCCTCGTTCATCACGCGCTCGACGTTTTCGACAACGACGATCGCGTCGTCCACCACGATGCCGATCGCCACCACCAGCCCGAACAGCACCGGCATGTTCACCGAGAACCCGATCATCTTCGCGAAGAAGAATGTCCCGATGATCGAGACCGGGATCGCCAGCATCGGGATGACCGACATCCGCAGGCTGCCCAGGAACACGATGACCACCGCCAGCACCAGCACCAGCGCCTCGTAGAAGGTGTGCACCACCCCTTCGATCGCCGATAGCACGAACTTCGATGTGTCGTAGACCGTCTGGAACTCGAGGCCCTCGGGAAGCGTCGCCGTCTTCACCTTCAGCAGCGCCCGGACCTGCTCGGCAACCTGCACGGCGTTGCCGCCCGGTGCCTGGTACACCACCATCGCGCCCGCCGGGGTGCCCTTGTAGCGGGCCAGCATGTCGTACGACTTGCCCCCCAGTTCGACCCGGGCCACGTCCTTCACCTTGATCATCCGGTTGCCGTCGGCCCGCACCACGATGTTCTCGAACTGCTCGACGTCCGTCAGCCGACCCAGCGTGGAAACGGTGTACTGGTACGCCTGCCCCGTCGGCACCGGCGGCTGGCCGACGGACCCCGCGGCGACCTGCACATTCTGCTCCTTGAGCGCGCCGATCACATCCATCGTGGTCAGGCCGCGGGACTTCAGCTTGTCGGGGTTCAGCCACAGCCGGATGCCGTAGTCCTTGAACGGGAAGATCCTGGCGTCGCCCACGCCCTGGATGCGCCGGACCTCGTCAAAGAGGTTGATCGTCAGGTAGTTCCCGATGAACAGGTCGTCGTACTTCGCCGCGGCCGCCTCGTCCTTGGGCGCCAGCGAGAAAACCGTGATGATGTTCGAGGACACGCGGTCGGTGGTCACGCCGTTGCGCTTCACCTCGTCCGGCAGCTTCGGGAGCGCGATATTCACCCGGTTCTGCACCAGCACGGACGCGATATCGATATTGGTCCCCAGCTCGAACGTCACCTTCAGGGTGTACGAAGAATCACTCGCGGAAGTGCTCTCCATGTAGATCATGCCCGGAACGCCGTTGACCTGCTGCTCGATCGGCGAGGCCACGGTGTCCGCGATCACCTGCGCGCTCGCGCCGGGGTAGTTCGCCGTCACCTGCACCACCGGCGGCGTCATGTCCGGGTACTGCGCCACCGGCATGGTGGGGTACGCCACAACGCCCATCAGCACGATCAGGAGCGAGATCACCATCGAGACGATGGGGCGGCGGACTGGGAACTCTGCGAGCATGCAAACTCCTCTCAACGGCCGGCGGGCGCCCGCGTCTCAGCCTTGGGCGTCACCTTCGAACCCGGACGCGCCTTCAGCACACCCAGCACCACGACCCGGTCCTCCGCGGCAATCCCCTCCTCCACCACGCGCATCGAACCGTCGAGCACACCCACCCTCACGTGGCGCACCTCGACCTCGTCCTTGGCATTCACCACCAGGGCGTACCGCCCCTTCTGGTCCCTCAGCAGCGCCGCCTCGGGCAGAAGCATCGCGCTCCGGCTGGCCATCGGGAACCGTACCCGCGCGAAAAGACCCGGCGTCAGCACCTGGTCCTCGTTCTCGTACCGCGTCCGCACTCTCAGCGTGCCGCTCGCCGCGTCCAACTGCGGCGCCACATAGTCCACGCGCCCCTTGATCCCGAACTCATCCTGGTCCGCCAGCGCCAGCTCGCAAGGCCGCCACTTGCCCGGGGCGATCTGGCCCGCCTCACGGTCCTTGGGGTCGCCCTCGCGCCGGTCGTCCCGCCGCACGCTCAGCACCTCGGACTCGCTCGCGTCGATCGAAACATACGCCGGCATGTCCTGCACGATCTGCGCCAGCACCGTCGACCCGGTGTTCCCCACCAGGTTGCCGGGGTCCACCAACGATTTGGTGATCCGCCCGTCCATCGGCGCGTAGACCTCGCAATACGACAGGTTCAGTTTCGCGTTCGCCAGCTCGGCCTTGGCCTGCTCGAGATCGGCCTTGATCCCGTCACGCGCTGCCGCCTTGATCACCGCGTCGATCTCCGGCCCCGCCCGCTGCTCGGCCAGTTCACGGGCCATCCGCGCCTCGTTCACCGCACCCACCAGCGCGGCCTCCTT
>Ga0207952_1001339_pt1 | contig 10723 bp, 11 predicted proteins | sample SubbioR12Aug_8Ca_FD_184831 | JGI IMG/M metagenome (GOLD analysis project Ga0207952, IMG submission 184831) | Serpentinite rock and fluid subsurface biosphere microbial communities from McLaughlin Reserve, California, USA - CR12Aug_8Ca (SPAdes) | ecosystem: Environmental > Terrestrial > Deep...
ACTTTGAACTAAACTTAATATAATATGCTGTTTCAAAATCGATCGTCTTGGTAAGTCTAGATCCATTTGCAAATGCAACTAAACAAGTCAATGATGCATGTGATGTTCTTGGAATTAAGGATAAAGGTTTACGAGAATATTTAGCAACACCAAATAAAGTTCTTAGAGTAAAAATTCCAGTCCGAATGGATAATGGACAGATTAGAAATTTTATTGGTTTTAGAAGTCAACATAATAATGATAGAGGTCCATACAAAGGTGGAATTCGATACTTTAACCCTGAAGGTGGAGTTGAATACATGGAACGTGAAGTCATGGCACTATCTTCTTGGATGACTTGGAAGTGCGCAATTGTGGACATTCCATTGGGAGGAGGTAAAGGTGGAATCTACGTTAATCCAAAAACTGAAAAACTAAGTGATGGTGAAATGGAAAGACTCACCAGAGGTTTTGCGTATAAAATATTTGAACTAATTGGACCAGGTAAAGATATTCCTGCACCAGATGTCTACACAACTGGTAGAGAGATGACTCAGATTATGGATACATTTAGCAAATTAAATGGAAATGTATATGCTCCTGGTGTCATTACTGGAAAGCCAATTTCAATGGGTGGCTCACTCGCAAGAAATGTTGCAACTGGTTTAGGTGTTGCATATTGTGTAAGAGAAGCCGCAAAAGCAATCAAACTTAATTTGAAAGGCGCTAAAGTTGTTTTACAAGGTTTTGGAAATGCATCTACATTTGCTGGAGAATATTTAGAAAAGATGGGCGCTAAAGTAATTGGTGCAAGTGATTCTAAAGGTTCAATCTCAATTCCAAATGGCGCAAAGGTCAGCAAGTTACTTGAATTTAAAGAAAAGAATAAAACTGTAGTTGGATTTCCTGGCAGCAAGAAAATCTCAACAGAAGAACTGTTAACAACCAAATGTGATGTTCTAGTTCCAGGTGCATTAGAGAATCAAATCAATGCAAAGATTGCAAATAATTTAAAATGTAAAATTATTGCCGAAGCTGCAAATGGTCCAACATTACCTGAAGCAGATCCTATAATTTTCAAAAAGAATATTCTAGTAATTCCAGATATTTTGGCAAACTCTGGTGGTGTATGCATTTCATATTTGGAATGGGTTCAAAATAATATGGGTTACTATTGGTCTTTTGATGAAGTTGCAAACAAGATGGAAGGCAACATCACAAAAGGTTTCAAAGATGCACATGCATTAGCAAAAAAGCATAAAATTGACATGAGACGAGCTACCATGGCTTTGGCAGTAGGTAGAGTTGTAGAGGCCTTTAATCAAAAAGGTATTTGGCCATAATCTTATACTAGATACGATTCATAACAAACTAATTGTTCAACAAATCTTATTTTTCCCTTGGTGATTGCTGTAATCTTTCTTTTAAAAGAAAGATCGATTTTGATTCTACGTTCTAAAATCTGAATTGTTTTTCCTGTAAGATGTCTACCTTTTCGATCTCTGTCAAATAAAATTATTAATTTTTGATAATGGGCAACAGAATCTGCAAAGTTTACAACTCCTCCAAATTTATGAAACTCAATTATTCTACCAGAAAATCCTATCTTTTTTAACGCAATTGCATCATTTTTTCCTTCCACTACGACAACACTGTCTTTCATTAAATTTAGTTGAAATACAAATTTTTTAAGATCGTGAATTTCTTGCTCTGTAACAAGCACAGTATTATGCTTGCTTTAACATATTAATCGCTTTTGCTAAAAATTAATTATGTCTGATGTTCTGATTGTTCACAATACCAGAATTGAAGGTTCAGGATATCTAGGTGAACTTTTACAAAAAGATGGATTTCATATTGATTCTGTAAATGCAAAACACGAAAAACTTCCAGAAAAAAATTATTCACTTGTAGTAATTCTAGGTGCTCCTGAAAGTGCTAATGATAACTTTGCTTATTTACAGGCAGAACAAAGACTAATTAAAAAAACTGTAGAAAATAACACACCATTACTTGGAATTTGTTTAGGTTCCCAATTGATTGCAAAAACTTTTGGTGGTAAAGTATATCCTGGCGCACAAAAAGAAATTGGTTTTTACCATGATTTGAGAATTGATAATAATTCTAAATTATTTTCTGGATTTACCGATCCCTTTACTGTCTTTCATTGGCATGGTGATACCTTTGATTTGCCTGAAAAAGCAATTAGATTGGCTTATTCTAAAAATTATCCTAATCAAGCTTTTCAAATTGGTAGTGCGGTTGGATTACAATTCCATATGGAAGTTAACGAGGAAATGATTCATCTCTGGCTTGATAAGACTCAAGAAAAACTAGAACTAATTCCATACATAGATCCTAAGAAAATTCGTTCTGACATCGATACAAATATTTCAATTGTTAAAAATAATATGGATAATTTTTACACTAATTTCAAATCGCTATTTCATCTTTGACCAAAGTTTAATATACAGAGTTTCTGTTTCATCGATCTAACCATGAATTCTGTGACAAAAGTTTTCGAGGAAGTAATTCAAACAAGTCATAAAGTTATCACAGAAGAATCATCAAAATCTATACTCAAAACATATGATGTTAAAGTCCCTCCTTTTGCACTTGTTACCACTGCTGAAGATGCAGTTAAACAAGCAAAAAAGATTGGATTTCCTCTCGTAATGAAAGTTGTGTCTCCACAAATTTTACATAAAACTGATGTTGGTGGTGTCAAAGTTGGACTGGATAATGTCAATGATGTTAAAAAAACATTCAAGGACATGTATGGTAGACTGTCTAAGAAGAAAGGCGTTGAAGTTAAAGGAATTCTTCTTGAAAAGATGGTTCCAAAAGGCGTTGAACTAATTGTTGGTATTCAAAATGATTCTCAATTTGGTCCTGTAATTATGGTTGGACTAGGTGGTATTATGACTGAAGTCATGAAAGACGTTGCATTCCGTATGTTGCCTATTACAACTTCAGATGCAAAATCTATGATTAATGAACTCAAAGGTTCAGCACTACTCAAAGGATTCAGAGGAAGCGAACCAATTGATACAAACATGGTTGCAAACATGCTTGTACAAATTGGAAAACTAGGTGTAGATAATGCTGACTATATCAACAGCATCGATTTCAATCCCGTAATTGTTTATCCAAAATCTCATTTTGTAGTTGATGCAAAAATTATTTTAAATAAAGAAATTAGAAAGAATTCCATCTCAAAAGCTAAACCAAACATTGAATCAATGGAGTCATTCTTTACTCCAGAATCTGTTGCATTGGTTGGTGCATCTTCTACACCTGGAAAGATTGGCAATTCAGTATTGATTGCACTTGGTAAACAAGACTACAAGGGTAAAGTATTTCCAATTAATCCTAAACAAGAATCAATTCTTGGAATCAAATGTTATCCAACATTAGATGCAATTACTGAAAAGGTTGACTTGGTTGTTGTTTGTATTGATCTTGCAGAATGTGGACCTATTATGGAGACATGTGCAAAGAAAGGAATTCATAATGTTGTTATTGTTTCTGGTGGAGGAAAAGAGCTTGGTGGTGACAGAGCCACAATGGAAGCTCGAGTAAAAGAATTATCTTTAGAACATAAAATTCGTGTAATTGGTCCAAATTGTATTGGAATGTTTAATGCTGCAAATCGTCTTGATTGTGCATTTCAAGGACAAGAGAGAATGGTCCGTTCAAAACTAGGAAATGTTGCATTTTTCTCACAAAGTGGAACTATGGGAATTAGTATGTTGGAAAGTGCTGATGTATTTGGATTATCTAAAATGATTAGTTTTGGTAATCGTTCTGATGTTGATGAAGCAGATATGATTTGGTATGCTGCAAATGATCCTCAAACCAAAGTAATTGGCTTGTACGTTGAAGGATTTGGTGATGGTAGGAAATTCATCAATACTGCTAAACGTGTAATGAAAGAGACAAAGAAACCTATCGTAATTTGGAAGAGCGGAAGAACTGCAGCAGGTGCAAAACAAGCTGCATCACATACTGGTTCTCTTGGTGGTTCAAATGCAATCATCATGGGAGCATTCAAGCAAGCAGGAATAATTTCAGTTGATAGCTATCAAGAACTTGTTGGAGTCTTAAAGGCACTAGCATGGCAACCTCCTGCAAAAGGAAATCGTGTTGCTATGACAAGTAATGGTGCAGGTCCAATGATTGGTGGAATTGATCAATTAGAAAGACTAGGTCTTACTATTGGAAAGTTATCTCCACCGTTACTCAAAAAGATGAAGGAACGCTTCCCACCAACTGTCCCGATTCATAATGGTAATCCTGCAGATGTTGGTGGTGGTGCAAACGCTGATGATTACAAATTTGTCATTCAACAATTTCTTGACGAAAAGAATATCGATATTGCTATGCCTTGGTTTGTTTTCCAAGATGATCCACTAGAAGAAACAATAGTTGAACATCTAGCTGATTTATCAAATAAAAAAATAAAACCAATTTTGGCTGGAGGTAACGGTGGTCCATATACCGAGAAAATGAGAAAGCTAATTGAAGCAAATAATGTTCCTGTCTATAGTGATCTTCGTACTTGGGTTGCAGCTGCATCTGCATTAGCTCAATGGGGCAAAGTACTCGGAAAATAGAGAACATTTAAGTTTCACATATCTTGGAAAATTAACATGTCATTAGTTACCACGTCCACTTCTAATGGTATTTGTACTGTCAAAATTAACAGACCTGACAAACTTAATGCCATGAATAGTGATGTTGCAAAAGAACTCATCAAAACTTTTGAAAACCTGGACAAAGATGATAATGTCAAAGTGATCATCTTAACTGGTGAAGGAGAAAAAGCATTCTCTGCTGGTGCAGATATTGAATACATGTCAAAAATATCTCCAGATGAATCAGTTGCATATGCAAAAACAGGACAACTTGTAACAGCTACAGTTGAACTTGTAAAACAACCAACAATTGCGGCCATTAACGGTTTTGCACTTGGTGGTGGTTGTGAACTTGCAATGTCATGTGATATTAGAATCGCAGCAGACACAGCAAGACTTGGTCAACCTGAAGTTACAATTGGAATTCCTCCTGGATGGGGTGGAACTCAAAGATTGATGAGAATTGTAGGAATAGCAAAGGCAAAAGAACTTGTCTATACAGGTAAAATGATCAAAGCAGATGAAGCAAAGGAAATTGGTTTAGTAAATCAAGTAGTACCACTCGCTTCACTTCAAGAAGAAGCTTTGAAAATGGCACAACAAATTGCTGCCAACTCTGTAATGGGAGTACAAATGTCAAAGGTTGCTATTAACAAAGGAAGAAATGCAGATCTTGATACAGGACTTGCAGTAGAATTACTCGCTTGGAGAAATTGTTTTACTCATTCTGATAGAGAAGAACGCATGACAGCTTTTGTAAATAAATCTAAAAAATAAGCTATACCTAACTTCTTTTCTTATTTTATTGAATTACTAGTAGGCTCAGGGTGAAAAGCTTATTATAATTTGAATCATCAATTGTATCATTATGGCATCTGAACAAACACAGAAAATGATCACTGTTTCACCTAAAGCAGCTGAAAAGATCAAGGAATTCATGAAAGAAGAAGCCGATAACCCACAATACCTTAGAGTATATGTTCAAGGTGGCGGTTGTTCTGGTCTGTCTTATGGCATGGGCTTTGAAAAAGCACCAGAAGAAGATGACCTCGTCATGGAAGAAACTGGTATCAAGCTACTTGTAGATAGTTACAGCGTTGATCATCTAAAAGGTGCAAATGTAGACTATATTGAAAGCCTAATGGGATCTGGATTTAAAATCAATAATCCAAATGTTACAAAATCCTGTTCATGTGGTCATTCCTTTAGCACTGAATAATCAAACAACATTTTTCATTTTTTGATTAACTAGTGTAAACTATACTCGGAATATTTTTTATAAAATTACATTTCTTTATTGAAAATCCTTGCGATACCCTCATATATCGAGAATAGACACCAAAATTATGATAATTAAGGAGATGAAGAAAGTATGTCCAATAAATCAGGAATTGTCAAATATCATGTTAAACTTTCCTTTGAAGTTGACGGACTTGTTGAACGAGCAGATATAATCGGGGCTATCTTCGGTCAAACCGAAGGATTGTTAGGCCCAGAGATGAATCTGAACGAGCTACAACGAGTTTCTAAAGTAGGTCGTATAGAAGTAAACACCAAGTCTACTTCTAATACTACAAATGGTGATGCTCTTATTCCGATGAGTACTGATATTGATACCTGCGCATTAATTGCCGCAGGAATTGAAAGTATTGATAAAGTTGGTCCATTTGATTGCGTCTTTAAATTAGAAGCAATTGATGATGTAAGAGCAGCAAAAAAAGATGACATTGTAAGACGTGCTAAAGAAATCAAACAACGTTGGGCTACAAAAACAGTTAGTGAAGGAGAAAGTATGTTAAAAGATGTTCATGAAGGTGATTCCAAAAGATTGTCTACATACGGTCCATCTAAGTTAACATGTAGTTCTGGAGTGTTTGATTCTAAATGGATAATTTTAGTTGAAGGTAGAGCTGATGTCATTAATCTTCTAAGAGCTGGTTATGATAACGCAATTGCAATCGAAGGTGCAAAAATTGATGAATCAATTAAAGAATTATGCGCTTCAAAAGATACTGTAGTCGCATTTATTGATGGAGATCGAGCTGGAGGTTTTATTCTAAAGGAACTAACATCTGTTGTAAAGATTGACTATGAATTAAGAGCAGATACTGGAGTAGAAGTTGAAGAACTAACTCCACAAAGAATAGATGAAATTCTAAGACCAATTGCTGATGAAATTAAACATGGAAAACCTGTAGCTGTTTTGAAAAGCTCAGATGATAAACCTGTAGCTGAAATAGCATCTAGAATTTTTCCAAATCTAAATGAGACACTAGAAGCTGTAGCATTAGATGAAAATGAAAAAGAAATTTTCAAAGTTCCAATCAGTGAAGTAGTTAGCAAACTCTCAACACAATCTGGCATCAAATACCTTCTATTGGATGGTATTATTACCCAGAGACTTTTAGAAGGCGCCAAAAACGCTGGAATTCAATGTGTTATTGGACACAGAGTTGCAAAATTAACAAACTCTGATGGGCTAAATCTAAAAACATTCGGTGACCTAGGCGTAGCATAGGGTTACTTGATGACTGAACTAAAAATTCAGCACATACTCACCCTCACTTATCTTCTTTCTAAAGGTGCAAAGAATAATTTTGTTACAATTACTACTGACTCATTAGGTAAAAATATAAAAAAATCACAACAAGCTGCATCAAAACACTTACTTGAATTAGAAGATAACCAATTCATTGAAAGGATAATTGATGGAAGAAACATCTCTGTAAAGATTACTTCAAAAGGATTTTCTGAAATGGTGAAACTATCTACTGCACTCCAAAAAAGTCTTCATTCATCACCATCATCTGTTGAGCTAAAAGGAACTATAGTTTCTGGAATGGGTGAAGGGGCATACTATATGTCTCTAAAAGGATATACAAAACAATTCAAATCTAAAATTGGTTACATTCCATATCCTGGAACACTTAATGTGAAATTGAATAAAAAAGTACATCAAGAAGCTATAAAACAATTTGAAAGTCTTGATGGAATTAAAATTGATAGTTTTTCAGATGGGAAAAGGACATATGGCTGGGTTAATTGTTTTCATGCAAAAATTAATCAATCTATTGACTGTGAATTGATAATTCTTGAGAGAACACATCATGATGATTCTATAATTGAATTAATTTCTGATGTGTGTATTAGAAAAACTGGAAAACTTGAAGATGGCTCACCAGTTACAGTAACCATTCCGATTAACTCATGATTTTATTATCTTCTAAATTCCATGAATAGATTCACCATATTCTTTTTGAATTTTTGAGCTTGAACTCTCAGGAATTGGTGATTGTAATCTGGCAACTCTTGCATCAAGATTTATTTTTTTACACCCTTCTATGATAAATTTCTCTTGATGTACTTGATCATACCCTAATGCAATTATTTGTGGTTTTACAAGATTTACAGTCTTGAAAATATCATCTTCTTGTCCTATCAAACAAAGATCTACCATGGAAAGTGAATTGACCAACTCTTGTCTTTGCTCTTTACTGTGTAATGGTTGTCTTTTTTTCATTTTTATTGCAGTGTTATCTGTGGCTACAACTACTACCAAAACATCACCCAATATTTTTGCGGCATTAAGAGTATGAATATGTCCTGGATGAATTATATCAAAAACTCCTCCAGCTAAAACAACTCTAAGTGAAGATCTGCCTAATTCAGTTAATGCATTTTTATCTTCAGTAATTAATTTATTTTTTACAAGTTCATCAATTTTTGAATTAATAATATTTTCAGTGAATCCTTTTTTTGTTTTAAGATTATCTTTGTATGATTTACCAGTAATTTCAGATAGATAGATCTGTGTCAAAATTATTTTTTCAATCGATTCCAACGTTCTTTTTTTAAAAACTACTCTCACTTTAATTCATCGATAAAATATCACATTTTTGGTTCTAGGCCTTTTGCCAATCTAAGTGCATCAACCAAGCCATCTGCATAACCTATGCTCAAAATTGCAACTTCGTCTTGACCTTCTTCAAGAAATTTCTCTGCATCTTGAATGTATAATTCAGCATTTTCAAGAATTACACTGAATTCTTTCTGATCTTTATAGTATGGTGTAATTTCTTCTAGCGCTTCTCTTACCATTGGAACATATTTTTTCATCATTTGAATTGAAATTTTCTTTGTTTCTTCAGAGTTATCTTTTGGTTCGTCTAAACATTTTCCTAGTATTTTTAATGCATCAGACTCGGTAAAATGAAGTCTTCCAGTTATAATGATTGTATGTGGTGGTTTACCAAAATCTATTTTTTTTAGACTAGAAATTTTTCCTGATATGATTGATTGATCTTTAAATCCAATTCGTGATGCAACTATTGCATATGTTGATAAATTTATCACATTTCTTTTTTGTCCTTTTTCAGTTTCTATTAATCCTACCAACGCATCTTTTGGATCCATAAAGAAATCTTTGTCTTGATTATACTCTAATAGTAATATTGTGTGATTGCCTTCTATGATATTTTTGTAAATTACATAGTATGGAGTTGTTAGTGATTTCATTTCGCTCATTATTGTTGCAATTCTTCCAACTTTGTAAAAGTGAAGTCCACATTCTCCTATCATTGAAGTTAAAGATGATGATGCATGAATTGAATAGGTCTTTATTTTTTCTTGAATGGCTCTGGTTCTTAATTCTATATGTGTAGTGGCAATGTAAGGATCTCCATAAGATAACAAAACTACTTTTTTTGATTTTGCATGTTTTAAAATCTCAGTTCCGTCTTCAACTAGCCATCTTTTACCTTCTCTGATTTCACCGTTTGTCATTTTTTTAATTTTTAACAAATCTGATTTTCCAATTGGACTGGTAAATTGTTCAAGGTAAACGATGTCTGCTTTTGATAAAACTTCTATAGCTTCAACAGGAATTGATTTGGAACCTGAAATTCCTAAACCTACAAACCAAAGCATTACTGCATATTTTTATCGTGTAGTCTTTTTAAATGGTGTATCATTCTCTTTAAAACTTCAATTCCTCTTAGATATTCGTCAATGGATACTTTTTCGTCGATTGTGTGAGCTTCATGTGGATCTCCTGGACCATATGTGACTACAGGAATGCTCCATTGGTTTCCTATTACATTCATGTCTCCAGTTCCAGTTTTTCTAATTAACGTTGGTCTTGTATGTTCTACATCCATGACTCCTAAAGTAAATGCTCTGACTATGGCCGAGTTATGAGGTGCTTCAAAAGGTTCTGTCTCATCAATAATTGAATAATATGCTTCAACTTGTCTTTTTTTTGCTATTTCATTTACAAGTACAGAAATTTTTTGCTCAACTATCTTACAATTAGTATCTACTGGAATTCTGATATCGAAAGTGGATACACATTCTTTTGGTGTAACGTTGTGGCTAGTTCCACCATTTATTTCAGTTAATGTTGCAGTAAGCAACATTCCTTTGCTTTTTTTATCTTGATCTGCCTCTAAGCCTTTTTTGAGTTCTTTTGAAAAGATCATCGTTTCTTCAATTGCATTTTTTGAAAGCCATGGTGCACTTGCATGTGCACTATCATTGACACTTACTTTGAGATTAATTGCTAATCTTCCTTTGTATGCAATAGTGACTTGTTTAATTCCACTTGGTTCGCCAAATACTGCATAATCTATATCCATGTGATTTTTTACTAGGTTCTTCACCCCGGTTGCATTTCCTTCTTCATCTACGGTGCCTACAAAAATCACAGTACCGTTATTGTTTTGCACTGATGCTGCGGCAAACAGCATTGCCATTAATGGGGCCTTTGCATCTGAAGCGCCACGACCATAAAGCGAATCTCCTTCTTTTCTAACTTTGACTTTTCCTGGAACTACATCCATGTGTCCACATAGTAATATTTTTGGTGAACCTGTGCCTTTTTTTGCAATTATGTTTCCTACCTCATCTATATGAATATCTTCAAATCCTAAATCATCGCATTTATCTGCAAGAAATTCAGCCATTGCTTTTTCGTTAAGTGAAGGTGTGTACAGTCTAAGTGCTTTCTCTAGCATCTTTACTGCAAATCTTGGTGTTACTGTAAATGTTGTTTCCAATTCTCACTTTTTATTTTTTATTACGTAGTCAATCATCAAGGAAGGTATGTCTAC
>Ga0207952_1001340_pt1 | contig 10682 bp, 8 predicted proteins | sample SubbioR12Aug_8Ca_FD_184831 | JGI IMG/M metagenome (GOLD analysis project Ga0207952, IMG submission 184831) | Serpentinite rock and fluid subsurface biosphere microbial communities from McLaughlin Reserve, California, USA - CR12Aug_8Ca (SPAdes) | ecosystem: Environmental > Terrestrial > Deep...
CCCCACCAATACATCAAACTCCCCGCGCCTAAAATTGGTAAGAATCTCTATCCTTTCTATTGTTTTTATATCACTGTGAAGATATTCGGCTTTTATTTTCTTCTCTTTAAGATACTCCGAAAGATCTTCTGCCATCCGCTTAGTGAGCGTTGTGCCTATCACCCTTCCTCCTTTTTTTATAACCCTCTCTGCTTCTTCTATAAAATCGAAAATCTGCCCCTTATATCCTCCTTTTTCTTGAACAGGTTTTATAGTTACTTCTGGGTCTATAAGACCAGTTGGGCGGATAACCTGCTCTACCACTTTCTCCGACTTCTCCTTCTCAAAATTCCCTGGGGTGGCAGAAGTAAAGATAATCTGATTCGTCTTCTTTAAAAACTCTTCAAACTTTAGGGGTCTGTTGTCTTTCGCACTCGGTAACCTAAAACCATGCTCAACCAAAGTGTTCTTCCTAGATTGATCTCCAGCATACATACCTCCTATTTGTGGCACTGTCACATGCGACTCGTCGATAATGGTAAGAAATCCTTTAGGGAAATAAGAAAGTAAGGTGTCTGGCGCCTCCCCCATTTTTTTTCCAGAGAAATGACGAGAGTAATTCTCTATACCGTTTGTATAACCAATTTCTTTAATCATCGCCAAATCATAAGTAGTTCGACGCTTAAGTCTCTCCGCTTCCAAAATTTTCCCAGTTTTTTTCAATTCTTCTAGTCTTTCATTGAGTTCTTCTTTTATACTCTGCTGTGCTTTTTTTGCCTGAACGTCATCGGTGATGAAGTGTTTTGCCGGAAAGAGGAAAAAAACTTTGAGTTCAGAAACTATAGACCGAGAGACAGCATCAATCTTCCTTATTGCAGAAACTAAACCATCTTCCATCTCCACCCTGAAGACAAATCTTTCTCCAGTGGGCATTATCTCGATTGCGTTACCAAGCGCTCTAAAAGTACCAGACTTCAAATCTGCGTTCGTACGAGAAAAATGAATACCTATAAGTTCACGGATAAAATCGGCTCGAGTACCTCCAATTGGTGGCTTGCCAACCTCAATCTTCATATTCACCTTCTCATATTCTTCTGGAGATCCTAAGCCGTATATGCAAGAAACAGAAGCAACGATGATCACATCTTTCCTTGTAAGAAGCGCTTGGGTGGAGGCATGCCTTAAGCGATCTATTTCTTCGTTTATCATTGCCTCCTTCTCAATATAGGTATCCGTCACTGGCATATAAGCCTCTGGCTGATAGTAGTCGTAATAAGATACAAAGTAGTGCACCGCGTTGTCGGGGAAAAATTCTCTATATTCTTGAGCGAGTTGAGCAGCAAGAGTCTTGTTGTGAGCAATAACCAAAGTAGGTTTACCAATATTTTGAATAACATTGGCTGCGGTGAAGGTTTTACCAGATCCGGTAACACCAAGAAGAGTTTGGTATTGCAAACCTTTTTTTACCCCATCTGTAAGCTCTTTGATAGCTTTTGGTTGATCTCCGGCTGGTTGCCAATCAGATTTGATATTGAAAACTCCCATAAGAAACCAGTATAAACTTTTAATACCTATAAGACAAAAATCTTAAATTCAAGGTTTGACATTCATACAAAACCAACATATAATTGGAAATAGACTATTTGTACAACTCCAACTCTAGGGGGATAAATGAGCAGACTTCTTTTCAGGCAAAAACAGAGGTCATCGATGGGAAAGAGAATCAGGATCTTCCATGAGTGGGTAAAGTGGGAAGAGAATTCCCTTCTTGTTACAGCAATCGCTGTGATAGGACTTGTTCCACTCTTGGCAATCATCATCGCTTCTTCAGGTAAGATCTCGTACGACTCGTTCATCTCGTTGACCTCCACAGTTGTATTGACTTGTTTGGCTTTTGGGATCTGCGCCATTTTTGGTTTCAGATGGAATAGAGTCAACAACTTCTATTTTCTTCTAACCTTAATGGTTCTGATATGGATCCTTGGCCTCTACCAAGGACATGGAATAGTAAATCTCATCCCTCTTGCAACATTTCTCATCGTCTGGTTATACAACGGACAAAGGTTCGCGAGAAGGATGGAGAAACTTCGATGACAGGGTCTCGATGTCCCTCGGGACCCAGTTACTCTAAAAGTTGCTGGGTCCTTTTTTATTTTTTATATTGAGCCAGAAAAGACTCTTTGAATTCAATAAAATTTCCTTCCAAAATTGACTGACGCATTTTTTTCACTAGATTAATTATGAAATGGAGGTTATGGATAGAGCCGAAAGTACCACCAAGCATCTCATGTGCACGAAAGAGGTGGCAAACATAGGCTCTGGAGTAATTCTTACATGTATAGCAAGTGCATAGAGAGTCTATGGGTTTCTCATCTTCTCTAAACTCTGCATTTCTTATATTTATCTTTCCTTTATAAGTATAGAGAGTTCCTCCTCTACCATTACGAGTTGGAGCCACACAGTCAAACAAATCCACCCCGTTCTCAACCCCCATAAACAAATCTTCTGGTTCCCCAATTCCTAATAAGTGCCTCGGTTTATCTTCGGGTAAAATCTCGTTGACCCACTTCACCACTGTTTCCATATCCTCTTTTGCAAAAGATCCTCCGATACCAAATCCGTCAAAATTCAAATTTCCTATATACTCCGCCGATCTCTTTCTTAAACTCTCTTCTCTACCACCCTGTACTATCCCAAAAAGCGCTGGTCCAACTATTCCACCATTCGTGCGAATAAGTCCCTGATGATGATCTAAACTTTTCTTGGCCCATCTATGCGTCCTCTCCAAAGCCTCTTCCTGATATTTAAAGTCTTCTGCCGGAGACGTGCACTCATCAAAAGCGAAAATAATATCAGCCCCTAAATCATGTTGGATCTCAATAGACTTCTCTGGAGTTATATAGTGCAAAGATCCATCGTGGTGTGAGCGGAAGGAGACTCCATCTGCACCAATCTTAGCTAGCCTTGGTTCTTCTCCTTCTAAAGAACGCTCTGTGAGTATTTGTCTAGGATTAGTAATCTTTACTACTTTTGAAAGTCCTTTACCATACGCCACACCAAGGGAGAAGACCTGAAACCCTCCAGAATCCGTCATCATGGGTCCTGACCAATTCATAAACTTATGCAATCCGCCAAAATTCTTAACCCGTTTCTCCCCAGGTTCTAAATATAAATGATATGTATTAGCCAAGACCACTTCTGCGCCAGTTTCTTTTATTTGTTCTGGAGTCAAAGCCTTTACTGTTGCTTTGGTTCCCACAGAGACAAAAGCTGGAGTATTTATCACTCCATGTGAGGTATCAATGATCCCCGCTCGTCCAAGACCTTCGTAATTTTTTTTAACAATAGAAAACTTCATTTCAAAGACTATCTTTTGGTAATTATAGATTTCTTATAAGTATCGAGATGTTCTAGTGCAACTCCAGTGCCTTTAGCCACACAAAAGAGTGCATCATCAGCCAAGATGGCTTTGACCCCAGTTCGTCTAAGCACCAACTCTGGAAAATTTTTGAGCTGAGAAGAGCCCCCCGTCATTATGATCCCTTTATCTATAATATCTGAAGAGAGTTCTGGAGGGGTGTTTTGAAAAACATCTTTGATCGCCTCTATCATCTCTCTTAACTCTTTAGAAATTGCTTTGGTTATCTCATTTGTCTTAAGTGTTATCGTGCGAGGAAGACCGTGTACAAAGTCTCTACCCTTCACTTCCATAGACACCTCCTCCTCTGGAGGTAAAACAATAGCACTGCCGATTTTGATTTTTATTTCTTCTGCAGTTTTTTCTCCAATAGAAAGGTTGTGAGTACGCTTAATGTAATCTTGAATCGCAAGATCAATTTTATTCCCCGCCACCTTTACCGAGGTTGAAGCCACTATACCCCCAAGAGAGATCACTGCTACATCGGTAGTACCTCCTCCAATATCGACCACCATATGCCCAGCTGCTTCATGTATAGGTATACCGGCTCCTATCGCTGCTAAAATAGGTTCCTTGACCACATAGGCGTTCTTAGCTCCAGCTTTAAGAGCCGCTTCTATAACCGCTCTTCTCTCTGTGGAAGTCACTCCAGCAGGGACAGAGACCAAAACATCTGGCTTAAGAACATTCCATCGACCAAGAGACTTGTTTATATAGTAACGAAGCATGGCTTCGGTAACCCTATAATCTGCAATAACTCCATCCTTCATCGGTCTATAGGCCACAATACCCTCTGGAGTCCTACCAATCATGGTCTTGGCTTCTGCACCAATTGCCAAAATCTTATTGTTTTCCTTAGACACTGCTACTACAGAAGGTTCGTTTAAAATGATGCCTTTTCCCGGTACAAACACCAAAATATTGGTTGTCCCTAAGTCAACCCCGATCTTCTTCTGGAGGCTCATCATGGGCACAATGATAGCCTCTTAGCTATAATGAAGCAATGAAGCTGGTCCACGTCATACCAATAGTCAGAGGGTTTACGAAAGACAGCCTTTCTTACTTCACCAAAGAGAAATTTTCTATAGGTAATTTTGTAAGAATACCTATGAGAAAAGGTAGTGTTTTGGGAATTGTGGAAAATGCCCAAAACGCCTCATCTCTTAAAGCCTCTATAAAAAGCGCTAACTTCGCACTCAAAAAAATCTCTGTAGTTGAAAAAACTTCCGGACTACCAGAACCCTTTATAAAAACTGCAAAGGAGGTAGCTAATTTTTACACCACAACCACTAGCAATATTTTGGGTGCTTTATTGCCAAAAATCTTTTTTGATCATCCAGAATTTCTTTCTTCGAAAGTTAGAGAAAAGAAGAGTGAGATGGGAGAAATAAGATTACTCCAACTATCAACCAACGAAAGGTTAAGAGAGTACCGAAGTATTATCAGAGAAAACTTTGCTCAAAATAAATCTGTGCTGTTTATTGCACCAACACAGGAAGACCTTAAAAAAGCCTATGAACCTCTTAGGATCGGTATAGAAAATTTTGTCTTTACAACTTTTGAAAAAAAGGGAGAGAGACTCAAAACAACTCTCATGAAGACAAAAAACGAAAAACATCCAATTCTTCTATTAACCACCTTCCCCTATCTTTCTCTTGGTCGAGACGATTTTGGAACGATAATCTTAGAAAGAGAGAACTCTCGAGCCTACAGACTTCTCAAAAGACCTTACATAAATATAAAAACATTTTTAGAATTTTATATTAAAAACAAGAAAGTGAACCTTATCTTAGGAGATTCAGTATTGAGTATAGAAAGTCTTTGGAAAGGAAGAGAAGGGCTTTATAACGAATTAACACCACTTTCTTGGAGACTCAACTTTGAGTCCGCCGCTGAGATAGTAGATATGCAAACTAGACAAAACTTCAACATCTTATCTGAAAGACTCATAAACAACATCAAAACTTCTCTCTATGAAGGCAAAAACATTTTTCTCTTCGGCACAAGAAAGGGTCTCTCTCCATCTACAATTTGTGGAGATTGTGCCTCGCTTTTACTTTGTAAAAATTGCCAAGCTCCACTGGTCTTACACGAAAAAATGATTGATGGAGACATAAAAAATATCTATATTTGTCATCATTGTGGGGCTAAGAGAAATTCCGAAACACGTTGCGATAACTGCCAAAGTTGGAAGCTCTACCCACTAGGGATCGGGGTTGATAGAATCGTTGATGAATGCCAAAAAATATTTCCAGAAATAAAGATCATGCTCTTAGACAAAGACCATGTAAAGACAGGCAAACAAGCAAAAGAATTAATTGAAAAATTTGAAAATGAAAACGGAAGTATTCTTGTCGGCACAGAGCTTGCTTTAAATTATCTTAAAAAAGTTCCATTGGTTTCTGTCGTCTCTTTGGATTCTCTATTTTCTATACCCGACTTCTATATTAATGAAAAAATCTTTTACCTCATAACTCGTCTACGAGAACTCTCTAAAGAAAATTTTCTGATTCAAACCAGAAACGCAAAGGCTGATGTATTGGAGTTTGCCACAGCGGGGAATGTCTTGGATTTTTATCGTGCAGAAATAAAAGAAAGAGAAGAGTTGAGATACCCTCCCTTCTCTTTATTTATCAAAGTAAGTAAAGAAGACACCCCAGACAACATAAAAAGGAAGGCTACCGTCCTGCAAAACACTTTTGACTCTTTTGAACCACACTTTATACTAAAAAATTCAAAGAAAACAGATCAAAAAGTGCTCTCTATGATATTAAGAATCAAAAAAGAAAACTGGCCAGATAAATTGTTGAAAGAGAAACTCCTTTTGCTAACTCCCGACTTTTTGATTAAAGTAGACCCTGAGAGCATCTTATAAAATGAAAAACTCAAAAATACTTCAAAAAGACTCCGCAGTCTTGAGGAAAATAGCCAAAGAGGTACCGATAAAATCCATCCCGACACCCAAAATCAAAAGCGTGCTAATCAAGATGAGAAAAGCAATGCATGATGAGGAAGATGGGGTGGCTATTGCTGCACCACAAATAGGAGAAAGTTTAAGGATTTTTGTGGTGGCGGGTAGGGCTTTGGCAATATCCAAAAAAGAAGATGAGGGAGAAAATCGATACGAAGATCTTGTATTTATAAACCCAATGATCACAAAATTTTCAAAGAAAAAGAAAGAGATGGAAGAAGGATGTCTATCCGTCAGATGGCTCTATGGGCAAGTAGAAAGAAGTGAGAGGGTTTATATCAAAGCTTTTAATGAAAAGGGGGAGAAGGTGGAGCGAGGCGCTTCAGGACTTTTGGCTCAGATCTTCCAACACGAAGTGGACCACTTAGATGGCATACTCTTCATCGACAAAGCCACTCAATTGGAAGATCTTCCTCCTAAAAACAAAGATGAAAAATAAACCGTCCTTCGTCTTTTTCGGCTCTTCGCCAATATCCAAAATTGTTCTTGATGTTTTGAGGAAAAATGGACTAACCCCAATTTTAAACATCGACTCTGCGAAAGCTCCTCTACCACCACTTCCAGATGCAGATGTTTATGTGGTGGCCTCTTTTGGAAAAATTTTACCCGATAGTGTCATCTACAAACCCAAATACAAAACTCTTAATGTTCATCCTTCCCTGCTTCCAAAACTTCGAGGTCCCGCCCCAATACAAGGAGCCATACTTGAAGAGGAGAAAACTGGGGTAACCATAATGCGTCTGGATGAAAAGATGGACCATGGACCTATTTTGGCCCAAAGAGAAGTCCCCATACATCCTTGGCCACAAAAATACGAGATAGTAGAACAAATCTTAGGAGAAGCTGGAGGAAAACTCTTGGCAGAAGTAATGCCAAAGTGGGTAAATAAAGAGATCCAAGAGAAACCGCAAGATGAAAACTTAGCCACCTACACGAAGATGATTAAAAAAGAGAACTCCGATATATCAAACGACTCTCCCGAAAAAGCTTTAAGAAAAATTCTGGCTTATCACACTTGGCCTCGTGCTCGTATTGGAAAACTCATTATTACCGAAGCTCATATAGAAGCCGACAAACTTGTTTTAGATAAAGTCATCCCTCCAGGTAAAAAAGAGATGCTCTACCAAGACTACTTAAGAGGCAAGAAACAGAATTAACCCTTTCGACCTATCCAAGGAAATCCTTTCATCATCTCCTTTATTTTTCTCTGACCTTGGCGAAGAAGCTCCCTCTTCCTTCCTTTAGTTTTACTTATCTCGTGGATAACTTCGTCTTTCACTTCATCTATTGATGCATACAAATCAGGACCCTCCTTTACTGCGTAGAAGTTTTGGCCTGCACCAGAGACCTTAACTTCCGCTCTAAAGACATCCCCTTGCTTGTGGTGCTTCGTCGTCTTTCCTACTTCAACAGCTATGAGAAAACCATCCGACCCAAGAAAATCAGACACCTTAGACATCCGCTTATGCACATAGTCTGAAATAGCTCCTGTAAGCTCTATGCCTGTGGCTTTAATATTTATATTCATAACATTATTATAACTCTTATTTAATTTTCTACATTTTGATCATGAGGATCAAAGATAGAGGGTGGCAGACCCTCGTTGTTTATAAATTGAGAGATCTTTTTACCCCCATAAACAGAAGGGAGGATGCCTACACCATTGCAACCCAAATTATACATAAGCACAGAGTTTACAGGCTCTGGACCCACTCTCCTTATGCCGTTTGGAGTATAGCCCATAAGACCATGCCAACAAAAAGAATATTCCGTATCTTTCGGATGCTTGTTGTAGTTAGAGAAAAGAAAATCATTTATCCTCTCTCTCACTTCCTCATCATAAAAGTGGGCTCTAGAGTATAAGGCTCCGTTGGGTAAAACCTTCTCTGGCCCTCCAGTACAGATGAGGTTGAAATTCCTAGCACTTTCTCCCTCTTCTGTATGTGGACGCCTTGTGAGATAGAAATATGTATCTCCTGTAGGATCACTCAAATCTATCTTTTCCTTAGTGAAATAACTTATAGCTGTTGGTGGATGATCGAGAGGTTCTATATACCCTGCCATATAACCTATACGACCAAAAATAGAGTGGTGGAAGTCTGTGTTGATCTCCTTCCCCACTTCATTCGCAATCGAAAAGTTAGCAAAACCATTTGTACAAAGCACAACTCTTTCCGCCTTTATCTTAAAATCCAAAACTTCCAAGACTGCAGAATTTTCCAAAAGTTTTACATTCTTTACAAAACTCTCTTCATAGAAAGAAAATCTATTTGGATAAGTGGTAGAGAGGTAGCTGACAAGCTCTTCTGTAAAAGCTGCGCTATTCATACAACCCTTTTGATAAGACAGACAAGCGACAAAATCTGGGTTATTCGTCTCCAAGAGATCTAATATATCTTTTTTAGGAACTATCGAATAAAAATCTTTATATTCTTCTGGTATATCTTTAAGTCTCTCCCAATCCTCAGCTATAAGAGCAGATACAGGAAAGAGTCCTCCAAGAGAGCGGTATTTGTTGCCCTTAAGATAAGTTACAACCTGACCAAACTCCGTAAGACCGGTATAACCCTCAAAACGATAAAGAGGTGTCTGAAGTTTGCTGTCTAAAATTATCTCATCAAGAAGAAGCCAAGCTGACTCAATGGATCTTTGTGCTTCAATAGCAAGCTTCTCTCCAAATTCTTCTGCTAAGACTGCTAAGGGTTTTTCGAAATAACTGGTTATCTGCCCAGCGTTGTGCCCTGTCGCACCATGGGCTATCTTATCTGCTTCAAGTAAGACCACGCTTTTCTTCGTATCTCTTAGAGCAAAGAAAGCTGTTACGACACCAGCAATACCTCCTCCGACAATAACCAAATTCGTCTCTATATTTCTATCAAGCGAAGCTATCGGCCTTGTGCGATTGAGCTGTTTGATCCAAGGGGAATTATTTGGAAGCATTATCTTTTTCTTAGAGCTTGAGTTGAGAGATAAGAAGCAAAGATGACGATTAGCCAACTAACCCACATGGGTAGGTAGAACTCTCCATAATTTAAGGTCATGACATTTATTATTCGCCACAAATGTATGAGTGCTATTACAAGAAAAATAACTCCCGTAACTCTAAAGTATGTATGGTGACTTATGTGGTAATCCATAATTCAATTACTTTTATTATACTCCAAAATATTATGATAAACTTTTCTTATGAACGAACCTTTTGTGAATGAAGCTCTGGCCCTTGAGGTACCTGTCGCACACAAGATTCTATCAAAAAAAGTTATCGTTTCTATAATAGTTTCTTTTTTCTTGGCTGTTTCTATATTCTTCTTCTCAATCTATTCCTCCGAGACTGACCAGATCAGTATCAACTTTCAAGTTAGCAAGCTTGATACAACCGAGACTCTGGCTCGCAAACTTTCTGACCAAGGTATAATAAAACATCCGCTATACTTTTATCTTAGCTACTGGTTTTTTACCAATGGAGAAGATGTGAGACCAGGTGCCTACAAGCTCTCAAATGTTATGAGTACCAAGGAGATCGTCAATACTCTTAACTCACTACCCGACAGCAAGATTGTGAATATTCCAGCAGGCTCAAGCAAGGAGCAGATATCTAAAATCCTATCTGAAGCACTTGGATGGGGTACCTCCGATAGTCAATTCTTTGCCAATGTTTATGCTGGTATGCAGTGGCAAAACTATCAAGATAAGATCCGCGAATACTTTAAGAATAATTATAAGTGGACAAATGGTAAAACAGATACTTTCATGTCACTCTCAGCCCTTTACTATGATAGTGAGTACGACTTTTTCAAAAACATGTTTGTCCCTGGGGTTTATGAGATACCCGCCAACTTCTCGAGAGCTCAAGTCGCTGGCATCCTTATAAGTAAGTTTTCGGAAAAGTATCCAGATAGTCAAAAAGTAATTGAAAAATATATTGACAAGAAATCGGCTGACAAAATTGCTGATCTGGTAAGTGGTGACTTGGTCTTGATGCCAGACATTATAGCCATACCACCCAAAGATCTCACCTTGAAGAAGGAGGATGGTCGCATATATTTATTATTCTCAACACTTTTTTGGAACAAAGGTAGAGGTGCGCTTGAACTCTTTGGTGATCCAAAGACTAAGGGTGCTACCGGCGACCAAACAAGGAATGTCTTTCAAAGAATTTATCATCTTGATGGCAATTATACCGATCGCCTATCTGGTAAGTTTGAATGGCATGACACTCACGCGCACTATCACTTCAAGGACTTTGCCCTTTACTCCATTGAACCTGAGAATGAAAATGGTGTTGAGAAGATAAGCCAAAAAACTACTTTCTGC
>Ga0207952_1001341_pt1 | contig 10673 bp, 9 predicted proteins | sample SubbioR12Aug_8Ca_FD_184831 | JGI IMG/M metagenome (GOLD analysis project Ga0207952, IMG submission 184831) | Serpentinite rock and fluid subsurface biosphere microbial communities from McLaughlin Reserve, California, USA - CR12Aug_8Ca (SPAdes) | ecosystem: Environmental > Terrestrial > Deep...
TTTTCGGAAGCCCTGGGCGAAGAACGCGCGCCGGTCGACGGGGTTGTCTGCCATACCTTAAAGGTGGCGGACGGTGGGCATCGATATAAGGGCCTTAAACGCGGACCGGCTGGCTGCCATCTTAGAGTCATGCGTAGACATACCGGTTTTGGAGCGCGGGGCCCGTCCACCGCGGCGGCGCTCGCCCTCATCGCCACCGTCGTTGCCACCGGCGGCGCGCAGGGTGCAGCCCCGATGCCGACACTCCGCGAGGTTCATTACTACAACCCCGCCTGGTCTGCAGACGGCCGCTGGATCGCGTACGAGTCCGATGCAGACGGGACCTTCGCCATCTATGTGGTGGCCGCCGACGGATCCGGCCGCCGAAAGCTGACCTCGGGTGCGGCAACCGACGTGCAGGCCAGTTGGTCTCCTGACGGCCAACGGCTGGTCTTCGCGTCGAACCGGGACGGGCGCAACCAGCTGTACACGATGTTTGCGGACGCGTCGCTGCAGCGCCCGCTCAGCCCAAGCGACACCAGGGACTTCTACGCCAGCTATTCGCCCGACGGCCGGCAGGTCCTCTTCGGCGCGCAGGACGCCCGCAACCGCATGCTGTACTACGTGGGGATCGTGAACGCCGACGGCAGCGGGCGCCGCATCCTCACCGATTCCACTGCAAGCGCAGAAGGCCCGCGCTGGACGCGGGACGGCCGCTACATCGTATTCACCAGGGTACCGTTCCTGCAGCAAGGTGCCGGCGAGGCGCCTCGCGACTTCATCGCGCGGCGGAACAAGTCTGCGCAGCTCCAATACATGACGGCAGCTGGCGCTCCGGTATCCCCGCCCCCGGCTACCAGCGCGGCAGATTCGCTGGCGCTCATGCCAAGTGATCCGGCGCTCTCTCCAGATGGCCGACACATCGCCGTGTCCCGCAGCACCGGTGGCCGCCCTGGCATTGTGCTGCTCGACGTGCAGACGGGAGCCATCGTTGCCGTCATCGCTGGGGAGCGCCCGTAGCGGGCGCTGATCGCCGCGTGGCACCGCAGCGGCCCAGCTACCCGCGTTCCGCCGCCTCCCATTTCGTCATCGCCGCGTCGAGGACGCGCTCAGCGGCGGCAAGCGCCTTGTCGAGTTCCCCGGCCTTCTTGGCACTTGTGCCGCTGCCGTCGTAGAGCGCAGGGTTCGCGAGCTCGTCCTTGAGGCGCTGAATCTCGGCCTCCGCCTGCTGCACCGCCCGCTCGGCATCCGCGAGTTCCTTCTTGCGCGCGCGACGGTCGGCCTGCGAGCCGGACTCTGCGGCGACCGTGGCCTTGGACTTTGCCCGGTCCTTCTCACGCCGCGCATCGGCAGCCACCGAGTCTGCTGCGCGCTTTGCCAGCGCAGCGTCCTTCCGGGCCTGCTCCCACTCGACGAAGGTCCCGCCAAAGTCCTGCATCTTGCCGTTCTCAAACGCCCACACCCGCGTGCTCAACTCACGCAGCAACGCGCGGTCGTGGCTCACGAGCAGCACCGTGCCTTCGTATTCCTCGATCGCATCTTCGAGCGCCTCGATGGATTCGACGTCGAGGTGATTCGTCGGTTCGTCGAGAATGAGAAGGTTCGCTCGCTGCAGCACGATGAGCGCCAGCGCCATCCGCGCACGCTCACCGCCTGAGAGCGACCGGGTGTTGCGAAACACCTCGTCGCCGCTGAATCCGAATGCGCCGAGGTGATTTTGGATTGCGCCGCGCGTCCAGAGGGGGCGCTGGTCGTTGATCACGTCGTACAGACTCTTGTCGAGCGGCAGCTGATCGAGATTTTGCCGGAAATAGGCCGGAGTCACCGAACCGCCGATGCGAAGCTCCCCGCCCTGCGGCTCGCGCTCACCGATGAGTGTGCGGATCAGCGTCGTCTTGCCGGCGCCATTCGGCCCGACAAGCGCGATCGTGTCGCCCCGATTCGCCACACCGCTGAATCCTGTGAGCAGTGTGCGCCCCTCGTATCCCACCGCGAGCTTGTCCGCCACGATCACCCGGTCCCCACCCCGTTCGGCGATCTCGAGGCGCAGCGACATCGCGCCTTCCGAGCCAGGTGGTGGGGTCAGGCGTGGAAGCCGATCCAGCCGCTTGCGGCGCCCCTTGGCCTGCGCAGTATTCACGCCGGCAATGTTCCGCCGGATGTACTCCTCTTCCTTCTTGATCATCGTCTGCTGCTTTTCGTGCTGCCGCGCGAGCGTCAACCGGTTCTCGGTGCGCTGGCGCACGAAACTCGAATAGCCGCCGCGATAGGCAACGCCGGTCCCTGCCTCAAGGTGCAGCACGTGATCGGCGATCTCGTCGAGAAACGCGCGATCGTGGCTGATCACCAGCACCGTTTCGTCGAGTTCGCGCAGATAGTTCTGCAACCACTCCGTGGTCTCGAGATCCAGGTGGTTCGTCGGTTCGTCGAGGAGGAGGACGTCCGCGGGTGCCGCAATCTGCCCGGCGAGTCCCACGCGTCCGCGCTCGCCGCCCGAGAGCGTCGAAACCGCGCGCGTCTTCGATTCCTCTGCGTCGAATCCAAGCCCCTGCAGCACCGCGTCCACGCGCGCATGAAAGGTGTAGCCGCCGAGGTGGGCAAATCGCTCGAGGTCATGGCCGTACTTGTCCATCACGGACTGCGGGATATCGTCACCGTGATCGGCAAGAGCGGTGGCCTGCACCGCGAGCGACGTCTCGAGTTCGATCAATTCCGCCCACGGAAGCGCGGCGGCGTCCCAGACGGTGCGCGCGCCTCCGAAGTCGCGATGCTGGTCGAGAAGGGAGATGCGGAGCCCCGGATCGGTGGCCACGGCCCCCTTCACCGGCTTCACCGCGCCCGTGATCACTTTGAAGAGCGAGGTCTTTCCGGACCCGTTGCGCCCAACGATTCCCCAGCGCTCACCGGCCGCGACCGTGAACGTCACGCGTTCAAGAATGGTCGTCGCGCCGAATTCGATCGAGATGTCGGAGAGGGAGAGTTGCGTCACACCTGAAAGATTGCCGCCCGCACAGCGCACATCTACGGCTACGGCGCATATCTTCTGACTCGCCCACTGGACCAACGGAGACGACGTGCCGCGAATCGCGGTGGAACGAAAGGCCAACCTGACTCGCGACGCTTTTGCCCGCGATCACCTCGCCGGCGAGGGCGTGCCGGTGGTCGTCACGGACGCCGTAGGCCTCTGGCCGGCCGCGGAGAAATGGAGCTTCGACTACTTCCGCGCGACGTACGGCGCCGATATCGGCGTCGCCCCGCTGGGGCTCACCGCGCGAGTGGCGAAGGTGACAAACGTCGCCACCTACATCGATCACATCACGACGGGCTCTCCGCTACCCGGCTTCTGGGTCGACCCGGACTCGGGAGCGCATGTTGCACCCCCGGCCGACGCTGGCAAATCGCCGGCCTACCTGCTGGGATGGCATGCGTTCGAGCGCCATCCGGAGCTCCTCGCCGACCTGACACCGCCCTCGTTCGTGGATGACTGGACCTGGGCCCTCGAAGAGGACGTCCGCCAGCAGATGCGTGCCGCCACGGGGCGTTCGTACTGGTCGGTGTACCTCGGACCCACACACTCACTTTCCCCGCTTCACCAGGACTTCGGGCACACACACGCCTATCTCGCGATGATCGCCGGGAGCAAGCGCGCGCTCCTCTTTCCGCCGTCGGAAACACCACGCCTATACGGCGGTGCGGTCGACCCCGAGGCCCCGGACCTCTCACGGCACCCAGAGTTCGCCGAGGCCACGGCGTACGAGTGCGTACTCGGCCCCGGCGAACTCCTCTTCATGCCCTCGGATTGGTGGCACCACGTGCGCGGCCTCACGCCGTCGATCACGGTGAGTCACAACTTCTTCAACGCGACCAACGCGAGTGCGCACCTGCGCACAGCGCTGCCCCCGCTGCCCCCGGCGACTACGGCTTCTTGATCGGCGGCCCTGCGCTATCCGACGGCGGTGCCATGCTGAGCGGGTTGATCCCCAGCCCCGAGACCAGCCCCGTGGGCTCGATCACGACGCGCACCAGCAACGGCTCGCCAAGGTTTTCGACGTTCATGCTGCGCCAGTACTGCCGTTTGCCGTTGCGCCAGGCGAACCGCTCCTCGACCACGCCCTTCTCGGCTCCGGCCCTCGAGGATATCATCTGCTGCATCTCCGCCAGCCCGGCCAAGCCACCGATCTGAGCTGAGAAGCCGACGTCGAGATAGGCGAACACGCTGTCGGCCGGGCCGCGCATCATCCACCCGGCGACCTTTCGGCCCAACTCCAACGAGTCCTTGGGGAGCGGCTGCTGTGCCGCGACGGGGGAAGCAATACAAACAGACACCAGCACGGCGAACGCGGCGCGCGGCGATGCGAGCGGCACAGGTAGCTCCAGAGTAAAAAGGCGGATGATCTCCGGGGTCTACGCCCGGCGCAGGAAACGGGTTTCAATTCCGGCAACCCGTGTCGCGATGCAACGCCCCAGGCGTCTCGCAGGTCAGAGGATTGTGAGAACTCTCGTCCAAGCATTCATGCGCAGCCCGCGCTTCTCGATATCGCTCGCTGGCGCGCTCGTGGTGACGGTCGCCCCCATTGCCGCCTTCACCCAGCATCCAGCGCCCACGGTATCGCAGGTGTCGCCCGGCATCTGGCTCTTCCGAACCACGCCGTATGGCGACGCCGGGCTCGATGGCAACGCGATCGCCGTCGTCGGCAACGACGCCGTACTCGTCTTTGACGCCAATGGCACTCCCGCGGCGGCGGCGGCCGTCATCGCCGAGCTGCGCCGCATCACACCAAAGCCGGTGAAGCACCTCGTGCTCTCGCACTGGCACTGGGATCACTGGTACGGGGCCGAGGCGTACACGGATGCGTTTCCGGGAATCGAAGTCATTGCCCACAGCCGCGCGGCGCGCCTGATGGACGGCCCCGTGCAGGAGTTCAACCGCGCCTTCCTCACCGAACAGTTTCCGTCACACCTGAAGGGCCTTGAATCAAGCTTTGCGAGCGTCGCGGCCAACCCGGCGGCGGACTCGGCGGCGCGCGCCATCAACCAGCACATCGCGGCCGACAGGTGGTTTCTCGATCAGAAACAGAATGTCCGCTTCGTCAAGCCGACGCGCACGTTCGACGACTCCCTGATCATAGACCTTGGCGGCCGTGCGGTGCACGTGGTGAACCACGGCCGCGCCATCACTCCGGGCGACTCGCACCTCTGGATTCCCGACGCACGCACGGTCGTCGCGGGTGATCTCCTGATCAACCCAATGACATACGGGCTGTTCGCCTATCCGTCCGAATGGCTTGCGACGCTGGAGCGGATGGAGGCGCGCAACGCGTCCACGATTATTCCCGGCCACGGCGCACCGATGACCGACGGCGTGCGACTCCGCGCCACAATGGCGCTGCTGCGGCGCGAGATCGCGCTCGTCCGCACGCTCAAGGCGAGCGGTAAGACCGTGAATGAGTCACAAGCGGCTGTGCTCGCCGACGCTGAGGTGCTCGCGCTGCGGGATGCGCTGGCGCCGGCGACTGATCAGGGCCGCGGCGCGTTTGCGCTCTACCTGGTTGAGTGGATCGTGCCGCGGATCTACCAGGAAATCGACGGCACGCTCGACAACAGCATCCCACGGGCGCCGTGAGAACACAGTGGTTTCCCCCCAGGTCCCGAAACGTCCCGCTTTCCCCCGTTATTCTGCGATATACCGCCACGCAGCACCCGGTCGCTCGCGCCACCAGATAGTAAAAAAGGGAAACCCGGCGGTCGGCGCCGCGCCCGGAGCCGGTGAGTTCTGCCGAATGAACCCGATGGTCACACCCAGGTCGCCGCTCGATGCCACGAGAGCCGTGTCGGCGCTCCAGTTCAGCGTTGACCCGCCACCAGGCTGACCGGCGGACACCGACTTGGCGATGGCCTCGTTGCCGATCACGAAGCCGACGGCCGTTCCGCCGCCCATGTTCATCGCGTCAGGGCGCCCGTTCTCCCGAAAGGCCGCCTCGAGCCCAACTCGCTGCGCCAGGTCGGAGAACGCCTTCTCGGCGGCGATGACACTGGCCCGATGCGCCTCGACCGCCGCCCGATTGGTGTTCGGCGCGACCAGCGCAGCCGGCAGCGCAGGTGCGAGCATTGTCTGGGATACCTCGCCGTCAGCACGCGGCGTGCGGCGGTAGACGGCCACACGCCAACCATCGGCGCCCTTCACCCAGTATGAGAGATACTTCGCGTGAGCGATTGTGCCATCAGCGCGGCGCACGGTCATGTACCCGTACGTGAATCCGTGGAGGCCGTCGCCCGAAACGCCGGCCCTGACTGGCGCCCACTCGGCTTTCGCGCCGACATTTGCTGCGTTCGCTTTCAACGCCTCGATCGCCTCGCCCCGCCCACGCGCGAACTTCCCCGGCGGCGCGGGCATGATCGCGTCCTCGGACAGCATCGCGGAGAACCCGCCGATGAGATCAGTCTTGGCCGCCGAAACCGCGAAGGCGCGGTCGGCGGCGAGCAGCGCATCTACTGCGGCCTGCGGCGACTGGGCGGATATCGGAGCGGCGGAGAAGATCACGACCGCAAGCAACGGAGTTAAACGGACTGTGTATGTCATGGGTCTGAACTTTGACGACTGAAGCACGTAGTTTGGTTGCGTGACCGCCACGCGCCCGTTGCCCCTGCTTACCCCTCGAGTGCACTCCATGTCTCGCACGGTTTTCGCCGCTGCTGCATCGCTTTTGCTCGTGGCATGCGGTTCGGCCTCGCCACAGGGCCCGGCGCCCCGCTCGCCTACCCCTGCGTCCACTTCGGGCGTCGTCTCGGCAGAGACCTACGCGCGCGGGCTCGAGCATCCGTGGGGCATGGCCTTCCTTCCCGACGGCCGGTTGCTGGTCACCGAACGGCCTGGCCGCCTCCGCATCGTGACGCCAAACGGCACGCTCTCCGCACCACTCAGCGGCGTGCCGACCGTCTTTGCGCAGGGCCAGGGCGGCTTGCTCGACGTCGTCCTCGATCCGCAATTCACCACCAATCGACGCATTTACCTGTCGTACGCTGAACCCGGCGACGGTGGCGCCGGCACCGCCGTGGCGCGCGCGCGGCTCTCGGACACAGGGCTTGATAGCGTCTCGGTCATCTATCAGCAACGCCCCAAGGTCTCCGGCGGCGGCCACTTCGGTTCGCGGCTCGTCTTCGGTCGCGATGGCACACTCTTCATTACACAGGGCGACCGGTTCTCTCAGCGCAACCGGGTGCAGGACCTCACCACCGGGTTCGGCAAGGTGATGCGCATCAACACCGATGGTTCGATTCCTCCCGACAATCCGTTTGTCGGTCGTACCGACGCGCAACAGGCCATCTGGTCATATGGCCACCGGAACCTGCAGGGCGCGTTCCTGCATCCGGAAACGGGCCAGCTCTGGACGCTCGAGCACGGCGCCGCAGGTGGCGACGAACTCAACCATCCCGAGGCCGGCAAGAACTACGGCTGGCCCGTGATCACCTACGGCCGCGACTACAGCGGCATGCGCATCGGCGAGGGTACCGTGAAGGCGGGGATGGAACAGCCCGTCTATTACTGGGATCCCGTCATCGCAGCATCGGGTTTGCTCATCTACACGGGCACGCGCGTCCCAGAATGGCGCGGCAACTACTTCATCGGCTCGATGACGCCCGGCGCACTCGTGCGCCTCGAGATGCAGAACGGCGTCGTCACGCGCGAGACCCGCTACCTCGGCGAACTCAACGAACGAATCCGTGACGTTGAGCAGGGCCCTGACGGCTACCTCTACCTGCTCACCGACAGCGGGATGGGGCGGGTGCTGAGGGTCGTGCCCACAGGCGGACGATAAACGGCGTCGACCGGCGACACGACCCGCAGCGTCCCGCCTAGAAGCTCTTGCCCAGCAACAGCAGCAGCGAGCGCGTCTTGTAGCTCTCCGCCGTGCTGACTGTGCTCAGGTTGAGATCGGTGAGGCCATAGACGTAGCGACCTTCAAGCGAGAGTCCGCCGAGCGCGCCAAACCGCAGTCCCGCGCCGATGATGCCCGCGAAGGTCATCTTCTTGCGCCCCGAGTCGGGACAGTTGAGCGACCCGGCATCGCACTTGATTTCAAACGACAGCTGCGGACCGACATAGGCAAAGGGCGAGACCTGCTCGCCAGACGCCGTCAGTCGCAGCGTCACCGGCACGTCGAAGTAATCCAGCCGCCGCGAGTCAGCGGCGATCACGCTCGTGTACCCGCGCTGAGCATAGAGCGCCTCAACACCAATCCCGATTGGGCCGCCAGTCGCAACGGCCAGACCGAGGGCAAATCCAGATCGCCGCGTGGAACCCGGCGACAGCCCGCCATTGGCGGCAACTCCATACGAGAGCCCGCCCTTGAACGCCACGATGCCCTGGGCGCGGGCGAGCGAGTGGGCTACGGCGAGCAGGACTATGGCGAGGACAATTTGCAGGCGTCGCAATTGGAACTCCGTCTGTGAGTGACCCGATGGATACGCAACCGCGACCGCGCGAACCATCGCGCCAACGGGCTAGCTCTCCTGGATGATTGTCCGCCGCCCCTGCGAGGCCGATGCTTCCTGAACACCTGCAGTCCCACCCCGGAGACCCATGCGCCACGCACCCGCCACTGCCCTGCTGTTCGGCGCCACATTCGCGCTCAATGCTTGCGCCATTTCACAGCAACAGGAAGTCCAGATGGGCACTGACTACGCGGCGCAGGTCAACGCGCAGCTTCCGATTCTGCGCGATGCGCAGGTGTCCGCGTATCTCACCACGCTGGGTGGGCGACTGGCCGCGGTGACGGACCAACGGTCCTTGCAGTGGCACTTCGCCGTCGTCGACAGCAAGGAAGTGAATGCGTTTGCCGTGCCCGGTGGCTGGGTCTACATCAATCGCGGCCTCATCGCACGCGCGCAATCGATGGATCAACTCGCTGGCGTGCTCGCCCACGAAATCGGCCACATCACGCTGCGCCATAGCGTGCAGCAGATGCAACAGGAACAGCAGGCCAACGGCGGACTGATGGCGCTCTGCACGCTGACCAAGGTCTGCGAGAGCGGCGTCACGCAAGCGGCCATCAACGTCGGCGGCACGGCTCTCTTCGCGAAGTTCAGTCGCTCTGACGAGTCAGAGGCCGATGCCGAGGGCGTGCACACCACGGTCAAGGCGGGCATCAGCCCGCAGGGGATGCCGGGGATGTTCCGCATCCTGCTCGCCGAGCGTCAAACGAATCCCACGGCGGTCGATGCTTTCTTCTCCACGCATCCGCTCGCCGAAGACCGCATCAACTCGACCGCGGCGTTGATCACCACGTATCCGGCCGCGCAGATCAGCAAGCTCACGCGCGATACCGAAGAGTTCCAGCGCATCAAGCGCCGGCTCGCCTCGCTGCCGCCCTCGCCAACTCCGAAGGCGGCAGCGAAGTAAGGCGCTATTTGCCGAGCTTGTCGCGGAAGAAGGCCACCGTCTTGGGCCACGCCTGCTTGGCCGCCTCGAGGTTGGCCGGGTTCTGGTCCTGACCGCGCAAAAACCCGTGCCCTGCACCCTCGAAGATGTGGAACTCATAGCTCTTCTTGAGTTGCTTCATCGTTGAGTCGGTGGCCGGAATCGTCGCATTAATGCGCGCATCGTTGCCGCCATACAGCCCGAGCACCGGTGCCTTGATGTTCGCCATCTGCTCGGCCGTCGGCGGCGAGCCGTAGTACACGACTGATGCGCCGAGTCCCGGCGCGTGCACCGCGTGCAGGAACGACCGCGCCCCGCCCCAGCAGAAGCCCACGATTCCGTATTTCTGCCGCGCCGCAGGCAGCGACATCCCGTACTTCGCCACGGCATCAATGATCTCGTTGGCCTTCTCAGGCGTCACCTGCCGAATGGCCGCCGCGCCCTCGGCCTGCACGGGATCCTTGGTGAGATCGCCCGTTCGGAACATCGTCGTCAGGTCGGGCGCAATCGCAATGAACCCCTCGGCCGCCATCTGATCGGCCACCGAGCGCGTCCAGGTGTTGATGCCGCTGTTCTCGTGAATCACAATCACGACTGGCGCCTTGTCCTTGCGCTCGGGATACACCACCCAGGCCATCGCGCTGTCCGTGGCGTTGACCTTCACCGCCACCCACTCGGCATGGCGCGGCGACCTGGCGATGCGCTCAGCGGCCGTCGTGGCCGAGGCCGGGATCGCTGCAGACTGCTGATAGCCCGCGAACGCCGGGCCGCTGTGCGGAATGGCGTGCTCCGCGTGCGAGTCCGCGGCGAGGGCCACGCTGGTGCCGTGATGTGCGATGCCAAAACCGATGGCGCCGGCGGCGACGATTGCGCCGGTGATCAGGAACGTCTTCACAGATATGCTCCGATAGGGGGTCGGAAGACATTACGCCCGACCCCCTCGATGCGCTGCCCCTACATCCGGAACAAATAGCTCAGCTTCATGAAGAACCCATCCGCCGTGCGTTCGAGATTCGTGGGGCGGAACTCCTCGCTCCCCATGCTCGCGCCGTAACCCATGAAGAACACCGTGCCCGGGTTTGGCTGATACGAGAAGAGCCAGTCCACCCGCAGCCCGCCGCGGTCCACCGGCGTTGATGTGCGGAACGCACCGGACGACGTCCGGATCAGAATCGGGTCATCCGTCCGCGAATCGTCGCGGAGTTTGTCCACCTTCAGGCCGTCATACTGACCCACGAATCGCACGAAGATCGGGCGCGATACCTGGTACTCCACT
>Ga0207952_1001343_pt1 | contig 10644 bp, 11 predicted proteins | sample SubbioR12Aug_8Ca_FD_184831 | JGI IMG/M metagenome (GOLD analysis project Ga0207952, IMG submission 184831) | Serpentinite rock and fluid subsurface biosphere microbial communities from McLaughlin Reserve, California, USA - CR12Aug_8Ca (SPAdes) | ecosystem: Environmental > Terrestrial > Deep...
AAAGACGGCGGATGATTACGAACAACTCTTGCCTTGGCATCTGACCTTGGGCGATTGAGCTTTACTGGAGCTGTCCGCTACACCAATTCGTCTGCTGATGGGGGGCCGCGGTTTATTGATCGCTTACAATCAGGCCACAGCCATTGAGCAGTTCGCCATTCTCTACGTTGAATGCTTTGAAGCTGTGCGTTTGAAATGATTTGCGACTTTCCTGCCGCGCTACTCGCCTACGGTCTGAACGGACCTTCCACAACTGTCATTGTGAAAAAGATTGTTTATACCTCATATGCATAGAAATCCCGGCGCTCTGAGGTTGTCTTGATTTTTGGTGGTTTTTCTGAATTTGTTGGTGGTCTAAGGACAGTCGATAATCATCAAAGAGATATCATCTGTTGCGACTGTGTTCATAAGGTGTTTTTCCAGCGCTGCCTCAATCTTTATAAAGCGATTTTCTGGTGATGAGTTTGCGGCTGCAGCCCTCAGACCCTCAATGCCGAACTGAAAACCATTCGTATCGGTAGCTTCCAGCAGTCCATCGGAACACATTGCCAACTGGCTTTCATTCTCCCAAGTGAAAGAGACAGGTGTCGAGGATAGTGTTTTATTATCGACAATACCAAGTGGCAGATTGATTGATAAAAACTCTTGCGTACTTGCGCCCGAGCGATTAAACAGGAAAGCCGATGGTGTGCCGCCAACCCATATTTCACCGGTCTTTGTCATTTCATCAAGGCAAACCAGGGTGGTTGCAACGAAGCGGCCTACGGGCATTGACTCCTTTAGTTGCTGATTAAGTTCGGCGATGATTTCCCTGACTGGATGGTTGCGTCGCGTCAGCCGGTAAAAGATCGCCAGCACAGGCAGCACGCTGATTGCTGCAGCTAGTCCGTGGCCGGTTGCATCGGCCAGTAAGGCATAGAAGCGTCCTTCTGAGGAGCGCGAGGCGGCAACAATATCACCGCTGAAGTTTTCGGCTGCAATTACCTTGTAGCGTAAGCGCGGGTTATGCAGACCGGGGCGACGTAACTGCATATCCATCAGGCGAAGAGCAAGTTGCTGTTCGCTTTGTGTTTGGTCGTAATAGTTTTGTAGTTTCTGTTCGGCAAGTTTCTGGACTGAAATATCTCGGATGATGCCGATTAACATACGATTTCCATCAAGGATAATTTCAGTGACGCCCAGGTTAATCGGGAAATGAGTGCCATCCTTGTGTCGGCCGCTGACTTCCCGAGTTTGACCCATGGTCTTCGGTGACTTTCCGTTCAGGTAGTTTTCGAGATAGGTGTCGTGTTCGCTGCGATAGGGTTCAGGCATCAGCATCGTGACATTTTGGCCGATCATCTCGTTTGTTTGCCAGCCAAAAATATGCTCGGTTGCACGGTTGACCGTAGCAATCGTGCCGTTTTCATCCATTGTGATTAGTGCGTCAATAACGTTGTCCGAAATTGCCTGAACTCGGCGCAATGCTTCTATTGAGGCCTGTTGCAGGGCCAGCGAATGCTGCATCGAGCGTAGTTTGGCTTCAAGGACGACAAAGTTGATCGGTTTGGTGAGATAGTCGTCGCCACCGGCTTCGAGTCCTTCGACCAGGTTTTCGTCACGGTTAAGTGCGGAAAGGAAAATAATTGGTGTCCAGCGTTCTCGGTTCGAGGCTTTTATGCGACGGGCAGCTTCAAAGCCATCCATTATCGGCATCATGATGTCGAGAAGGATCAGGTCGGGAGCCTCAATCTGAAAGCACCGTACGGCTTCCTCGCCATTTTCGGCAAGAATGACTTGATGTCCGAGTTTCTTCAGGAAGACCTGCAGAATGTGCAAATTGGTACGGTTATCGTCGACTGCCAATACCTTCATCTTGGTTAATTTCAGCGTCATGATTGCCCACTTTTATTTGTTTTTTGCCGAGGGCAATTGATCGTAGCGACCGCAATATTGCCGCAACCTTCATAGCTCAGGCTGCTGAAACTCAGCAAGCGGGCCAATGCGATACCACGGCCATTGGGGTCGAATGCACGCTCAGGATCGATTTCGAGGAAATTTTGCCAATCGAAACCGTTACCCTGGTCGGTTACTCGCAAGGTGATAGCGTGCTCGTCGCGTTGAAAGCTCAGTTTGACCTCTTTGTCGGCATTGATGGCCAGTGCGGCACGACGTTCGATTTCCGGGCGCCAGCAATCATCACGTTTGAGACAGGATTTTTCTGCATAACTCAGGCCAAGATTGCCATGTTCGATCGCATTGATCAGTAATTCGGAAATACCCATCACGACCATTTCAGCATTTGGGCAGGCCTGAGCGACGAAAGTGGCAAGCTGTGAGGCTTCATCGATTGTGCGAATTGAAAAATCCGCCTGTTTGAGGGATTGCAACGAATTTATATGGCTATGTAGTTGAAAACGCAGCACATTACGGGCTTCAGCGTCGATCAGTGCAGCGTGCACAATGGCGAGCAGGTTGTCGCGACGATAAGGTTTGGTCAGGTAATAATAGGCACCGGCCTCGAGACCTTCACGAATCTGTGCGGCCGAGTTGGCGGCAGTCTGCATGATGACCGGGATGGCAGCCAGCCGTGCATCTTCCTTGATACGCTTGAGCAGACCAATGCCGTCAAGGTTGGGCATCATCCGGTCAAGCAGGATGGCTTTGAAGTTGTTTTCGGGATTCTGCAGCATGCACCAAGCAGTCTCGCCGCCGTCGGCGGTGTGCAGTGACAATGAGGGTTCATCCGCAAAATATTCAAACAGAATTTCGAGGTTCAGCGCTTCGTCATCCACCGCCAAAATCTTCGTTCTGTTCGTCATGTGGCGTCGGTCTCCGTTCCCTTGTTTTTTGGCAGGGTAACGGTGAAGCAGGCGCCGTCCCCGATGTTGTTTTCGGCAATGATCGTACCACGCTGCTGTATTCCGGCTGCCTGGCGGATTGCTGGTTTTGTCCAGGTACCACCGGCACCGGTTCGGGTGGCGCTGCTTGGTTCAAATTTGTCGAAAATACTTTCCCGTTCCATCGGTGGAATGTCGATACTGCTATCGATAAAGCGGATCGCCAGCGTTGGCTGGGTGCCATTATTTTCGGCGTGTCGACCGAGCGGAAGCGCGGCAATGTCAAATTCAATGCGGATCAGGCCATGCGCTGGCGAAAACTTGATGGCATTGGACAGTAGGTTGAAAAAAAGCTGTGTTAACCGTTTGGGGGCGGCGACGATATTGCTGCCAGCAATTCGTGATACCCGTTCGATTTTCAGGGTTTGCGCAATAAGTAAAGATTCAATCCGAGTAATGGTGTAGCGCAGCGCTACGGTTATGTCTATCGGCGCCAACGCCAGTTCGAGGCCTCCGGATTCGAGCTTTGATAGATCCGGCAAGTCATTGATCAAGTTGGGCAAGCTTCTGGCACTTTGTTCGATCCGCTGGAAGTATTGACTTGCCTTGGTCTGGCCGTCAGCCTCGGATCGTTCGATGCCTGACTGGGAAAGACTCAGCACGGCGTATATTGGTGTACGCAATTCGTACGGCATGTCGGCAAGAAATTTCGATTTGGCCTCGTTGGCAGCCAGTATAAGACTAAAGTTATGGCTTTATTGCGTCGAATTCTCGTGCTCTTCTTGCTGTTGCAGCGTCCACATTCTGGCGTACTGTCCCTCGGCGGCGAGCAGGGCGGTATGAGGGCCGCGTTCGATGATATAGCCATCCCTCATGACGATAATTTCGTCAGCATTCATTACCGTCGATAGGCGATGCGCAATGGTTAATGTGGTACGACCACGGGCAGCCAGTTCGAGTTGGCTCTGGATGGCGCGTTCGGTTGCAGAATCGAGCGCCGAGGTGGCCTCGTCGAAAATCAGGATGGGCGGGTTTTTGAGCAGGGCGCGAGCGATGGCGACGCGCTGCTTTTCGCCGCCGGAGAGCTTGAGGCCGCGTTCGCCAACGCGGGTTTCGTATTTTTGCGGCAGCGATTCGATGAACTCATGCAACTGGGCGGCGCGAGCTGCAGCAAAAACCTCTTCCCGGCTGGCTTCGGGGCGACCGTAATTGATGTTGTAGAAAATCGTGTCGTTGAACAGCACGGTGTCTTGCGGCACGATACCGATGGCGGCGCGCAGGCTGTTCTGTTTCAGCGTGCGTAGATCGTGACCGTTGATGCGGATGGCGCCGCCGGTGACATCGTAGAAGCGAAACAACAGGCGCGACAATGTCGATTTCCCGGCACCGGAGTGGCCGACTACCGCTACCGTACTACCGGGGGCGATGGTGAAACCGACGTTCTTGAGAATCTGTCGGTCCGGCTCGTAGCCGAAGTTTACTGCCTCGAAGTCGATCTGCAATGGTCCGCTGGGGACGTCATGCGCATCCGGCGCATCGGCGATCTCCCGGTTTTGCTGGAGCAACTGGAACATGCGCTCGATATCGGTGAGTGCCTGGCGGATTTCGCGATAGACAATGCCGAGAAAGTTAAGCGGGGCGTAGAGCTGAATCAGGAAGGCATTGACCAGCACGAGGTCGCCGATGGTCATCTCGCCGGCCACCACACCGCTCGCTGCCCGCCACATCATGGCCGTGACACCGAGGGCAATGATTGCCTGCTGGCCGAGATTGAGGAAAGCGAGGGTGGTCTGGCTCCGGGTCGCGGAATTCTCCCATTTGAGCATTTGCTCATCGTAACGGCGTGCTTCCCAGGCCTCGTTGTTGAAATATTTGACTGTTTCGTAATTGAGCAAGCTATCGATGGCGCGGCTGTTGGCGGCCGAGTCGTTTTCATTGACGGCGCGGCGGATGTCGATGCGCCAGTTGCTGACCTTGATGGTGAAGACGATATAGCTGACCAAGGAAACCAGCGTGATCAGCACATAGCCGGCATCATATTTGACGAACAGGATGCCAAGTACCAGAGCGATTTCGACCAGGGTCGGCAGGATGGAGTAGAGCGTGTAGGAAATCAGGCTGGAAATCGAGCGGCTGCCGCGTTCGATATCGCGCGAGACGCCGCCGGTCTGGCGTTCCAGATGAAAGCGCAGACTGAGCGCATGCAGGTGGCGGAAGACTTCAAGCGCTACCTGGCGGACGGCGCGCTGGGTAACGCGGGCAAAGAGGATTTCGCGCAGTTCGGTAAATAGCGCCGTCGAAAAGCGCAGTGCGCCATAAAGGGCGAGCAGCAAGGCCGGCAGAGCAAGGGCCTGCTGGCCGGGGGTGAGGCCATCGATCATTTCCTTGAAGATCAACGGCACGCCGACGTTGGCGACCTTGGCCGCAACCAGGCAGCCGAGTGCCGCAACGACCCGCAAACGGTAGGCCCAGAGGTAAGGGAACAGCGTGCGCAGGGTAAGCCAGAGATGGGTTTCGGCCAGCGGCTGTCCGGCGGGTGGTTTGGGTAAAGCGGTGGCGCGGCGCATGTTGGGAGCGATCCTGATAATTTTTATGGGGCGGTTTTTGCCAGTATATGAAAACTGGCCGGTTTCCGCGAAAATCAGTCTTTATTTCGAATTTGGGCCAAAAATGACTGTTGACCGCATCACGCTTCCTTCCCGGCATTCAACGCTGCGTGTCGTGCCCATGCCGGCCGATCTCAATCAGCATGGCGATGTTTTCGGCGGTTGGGTCATGGCCCAGGTTGACGTCGCCGGCGCCATTCCCGCCATGCGCCGGGCGCGGGGCCGGGTGGCCACCGTGTCGGTCAATTCCTTCCTGTTCAAGCAGCCGGTTTCGGTCGGCGATATCGTCAGCCTTTACGCTGAAATTGAACGCGTCGGAAGAACCTCGATTACCGTCAAGGTCGAGGTGTATGCCGAACGAAATTACAACGATCCGATTATTGTCAAGGTGACCGAAGCGGAGTTGACTTATGTGGCGATCGATGCTGACGGGAACAAGCGCGAGGTTCCGGCCGAAAACAGGGCGGAAGTGTAATAAAATCACTCAGTTAATCAATTAGCCCGCCTTTCCGAGAACGAAGCAATGAAAACACTGACGCTGCGCATTGTCCCCGCCCTGTTGCTGGCCATCTTTTCCGGCGCGGCTTCGGCCGCCGCCTTTCAGCTTTGGGAGCAGAATGCCAGTGGCCTCGGTACCGCTTATGCCGGCTCGGCTGCCGTCGCAGACAATGCCAGTACGGTGTTCTTCAATCCGGCCGGGATGACGCAGTTGCCGGGTATTCAGCTGTCGGCCGGGGTTGCCGGCGTCGGGCCGAGCTACAAATTCAGGAATGACGGTTCAACAGGCCCCTTGTTGGGCCGGAGTGGCAATGGTGGCGATGCCGGAAGTTGGGCTGCGGTGCCGAACGCCTATGTGTCATGGCAACTGACTCCCGATCTTTTTCTCGGCTTGGGTATTTCGGCGCCGTTTGGTCTGGCGACGGAATATGAGGACAAGAACTGGGTGGGGCGTCTTCAATCGATCAAATCCGAGATCACGACGGTGAATTACAACCCGTCGATTGCCTATCGGGTGAATGACAAGGTTGCGCTGGGCTTTGGCGTCAATTACCAGACGATCGATGCCGAACTGACCAGTACCGGTTCGCGCCTGGCGGGTGACGACTCGGCCTGGGGCTGGAATGCCGGTGCGCTATTCACACTGTCCCCGGCCATGCGGGTGGGCATCTCCTATCGCTCGGCCATCGATTACACGCTGGAAGGCAAGGCCAATGGCACGCTGCCGATCAAGGCCGACGTCAAGTTGCCGGATACTTTCATTCTCTCCGTCTGGCAGCAGATCTCCGATCGCTGGGAGGCGATGGGCGATCTTTCCTACACGCGCTGGGATACGCTGCAGTCGCTCAATGTCATCAACCGCAACAGCGGCGCACGGCTGGCTTCGGAAACTTTCAATTACGATAACGCCTGGCGTTTCGCCTGGGGCGCTGCCTATAAATCGAGCGATATCCTGAAACTGAAGTTCGGCATCGCCTACGACCGCACGCCCGTGAGCGATGCCGACCGCAGTGCCCGCGTGCCGGATAACGATCGCCTCTGGTTCTCGCTCGGGGGGCAATGGAATACCGGCAAGACCGGCAGGATCGATCTGGGCTATGCCTATCTCTACGTCAAGGACCCGAGCATTGCGCAGACCAAGGGGATCGCCGGGACCAGCAATACGCTACGCGGCAGTTACGATGTCAGCGCCCACATCGTCGGCCTGCAGTATTCCGCGGGCTTTTAAGCCTTCGTGAGTGGAAACCGCATGCCAGCGCTTGAATTGGGTGGAATGACGCTGGGCGTGCGTGAGGGCGTAATCGTCCTGATCACGCTGGTGGTCATCTACATCGGTTTTGTCTTGCTACGGATGCGCCGCTTGCGCACCAAGCCGGCACCGGCCGCTTCGCCGCCTACGCCGTCTGCCGAAGACATTCCGGTACTTAGCGATGTCGAAGCGGCGTTAGCAAGTACCGCTGAGCCCGCCTCTGAAGCTGACGAGCCTTGGGAGCGCGCGCCGGTCGGCTTGGCCGAAGGCATGCTGCGCCAAGGCCTTGAGGAGGAACTGGCGCAATTGCGCGACGAGGTCGATGCCATTCGTGGTGAACTTGCAGCATTGCGGGAAGACATGCGGCAGGAAGTGGCGCATATGCACTCGGCACAAGCCGTATCACCCATTTATGGCGATGCGATGCAGATGGCGGCGGCCGGCTACGATCCGACAATGATTGCCGATCGCTGCGGCATTGCCCGGGCTGAAGCCGAATTGGTGGTGGCGCTGGCCAAAAGCCAGAAGCAGTGAGGTCGACAATGGCAAAGAACCCGGAAACACCTGTTAGCGAAAGCAGCCCGAGCGAAATTCGCGGAAAATTGATGAAGCGTCTGGCGATAGCCGGAGTGCTGGTCGCCAGCCTGCTCGGCATGCTGGCTTTTTTCGATTATCTGGCGACTGCACCCGAAGAGCCCGAGGCGCCGGTATTTACCCGTCCTGTTCCGGTTGCGCCAAAAAAAGAGGTTTCGCAGCCGGTCACCCCGGCCACCGATCTGCCTGAGCCACCCACCCCGGCGGTACCGTCCGAACCGGCGCCGCCCGAATCGGTAGTCGAGGCGCCGCCAGCGCCCGTGGTTGAGGCACAGCCACCCGCCGCGGTGGCGACAAAGCCGGGGGGGCGCCCGGATATTCGTCCTTCGGCGCCGTCGACCGCAGCAACTGGCAAAGTGCTCGTTGCGCCACCAGGGCCGCCGTCTGCGTCAGCAGTGGCCCCTGTTCGTCCACCACGTTCGGTGCCGGAAGCCACGGCATCGCCGACCATGGAGATGGAGCAAGCCGCACCCGTGCCGGCCAAACCGTCAGCTCGCGTTCTCGAGGCAAAACCAGCCCAAACCTTGACCATGCCGACGCCCCAACGTCTTTTTACCGGCTTTCTGGTGCAGGCCGGTGTTTTTACCAGCGCCCAGCGTGCCGAGGAATTGCATGCCAAGCTGACCTTGAGCGGTATCCCCTCGTCGCTGGAAGCTCGCGTTCAGGTCGGGCCTTTCCGGACGCGTCAGGAAGCCGAAATTGCCCAAGCCAAGCTCAGGGAGCTTGGTGTTGAAAGTGTGCTCGTGCCGCCCAAGGGGGCGAAGCCCTAGTTCAGGGCATGCCCGGCAGGCGGGGCAAACCCAGGCTGCGCCGGACATCGCGGTGCGTACGGGCAGCGCTTTCCACCGGCGATTCGCTATGTCGTGGTTCGCGATAACGACGATCATCTTCTCGGTCGCCGCGATAGTGCTTGCCGCCCCGATTGTCGTAATGACGATGGTTCGACTCGTAATACGCATTCGCGCTCGGGTAGCCGTAGCGATACGTTGGGTAGGTCGGATAGGTCTCGATATACACCGACGGCGCCCGATAACCGGCAGGCTGTATCGGCACTACGGTGCACGCCCCCAGGCTGGCAACAACTGCGACAGTGAGACCGAGGCGGAGGCATTTCTGGGTAAGGCGCATTGGGCAGCGATTCCGGGGAGGGTGTAACCACCTAACGCGTCCACCCCCGGCCCGGCATACGGGGCTGTCGTGCCGATTTTGTAACGAAACGTTAAAATTTTACCTCGGCCATTGCCTTACGCCCTGGCTGATAGTGTCGCTCATGGCTGCTTCAAGGCTGGACGGCGTTGGGTAACGAAAGCGAAGGCGTCACTTCCGATTGCTTTTTGGGCGGCTTCATCCGGCAAGCGCATTGCGAATCCGCTTGGCAAAAACGGTCATTTCCTTGGCCGCCTGAATATCTCCTTTGGTTTCTGCCACGGCAATTCCGTGTTCGTAAGCGGCGAGTGCTTCGCCATGCTGGCCGGCTTCGGTCAAGGCTTTGCCCAACGCCTTCCAGGCTGCCGAATAGTGTTTGTCACGGTCGACGGCTTCCTGAAAGCATTTTGCCGCTTTGGCCGGATCGCCGGCCTTGAGGTATTCGCTGCCCAGCGAAAAGCGGAGCAGGGCGCCGTCACGGGGGCCGTCGAGCATTTTTTCCAGGGATTCGATACGCGGGTTCATGGGCTACCAAGGCTAAAATAAGGTTTTCGGAATTCAGAGACAGGACGCTTTACATGACCAAGACCATCATCTCCACCCCTGACGCGCCGGCTGCGATTGGCACTTACTCGCAAGCCGTGCGTGTCGGCGACACCGTTTATATGTCCGGGCAGATCGGCCTCGATCCGGCTTCCATGCAAATGGTAGACGGAATTGACGCGCAAATCGTTCGCGTTTTTGACAATCTCAAAGCCGTCGCCGAAGCGGCCGGCGGTTCGCTGGCCGATATCGTCAAACTGAATGTCTTTCTGACGGACCTCGGCAATTTTGCCAAGGTCAACGAAACCATGGCGCGCTATTTCAGCGAGCCATTCCCGGCGCGGGCGGCAGTCGGTGTCAAGGAACTGCCACGGGGGGCCTTGGTTGAAGCCGATGCGGTGATGTTCATCGGTTGATGACCGCCAGCGGGGCGCCGGCCCCTGCTTCTCCACCCATTCGTGCTTCCGAAGCGTTGTGCAAAAAGCTCGCCAGGATCGGCCTCCATAGCGAGGCCGATTTACTGGTGCACTTGCCGCTGCGTTACGAGGATGAAACCCGGCTCACGCCGGTGGCGCGCGCCCCCTGGGGCGAGCCGGTGCAGGTGGAAGTGGTCGTGCAGATGGCCGAGATTCAACTGCACCCGCGGCGCCAGATGGTGGTGCGGGCGACGGACGACAGTGGCGAATTGACGTTGCGCTTTTTCAGTTTCTACCCCAGCCACAAGGCCGCACTCAGCGAAGGCGCACGGATTCGCGCCTTTGGTGAAGTACGCGGCGGCTTCTTCGGGGCCGAGATGGTGCACCCGCGTTTCCGCAAGGTGAGCGACGACGAGCCATTGCCCGTGGAAATGACCCCGATTTACCCGTCGACCGCAGGATTGGCCAATTCGGCCCTGCAAAAGCTGATCGGTCGAGCGCTGGCGGCAGGCGATCTGACCGATACCTTGCCGGATGAGCTTCGGCAGCGCCTGAAACTGCCCGGGTTGGCCCGCAGCCTGCGTTTTCTCCATCGGCCGCCGCTGGAAGCGGATCTTGATACGTTGCAGGCGCGCAATCACCCGGCTTGGCGACGGGTGAAGTTTGACGAAGTGCTGGCCCAGCAAATGTGCCTGCGTCGGGCTTATCTCGCTCGCCGCGAACAGGGGGCGCCGGTGCTGGCGGCACGGGACGATCTCGGCGAACGCCTGTTG
>Ga0207952_1001344_pt1 | contig 10642 bp, 8 predicted proteins | sample SubbioR12Aug_8Ca_FD_184831 | JGI IMG/M metagenome (GOLD analysis project Ga0207952, IMG submission 184831) | Serpentinite rock and fluid subsurface biosphere microbial communities from McLaughlin Reserve, California, USA - CR12Aug_8Ca (SPAdes) | ecosystem: Environmental > Terrestrial > Deep...
GATTGAAACAGCTCAACGCACTGGGCTCAGTCTTCCGATGATCGGGTAGGCTCCGTGCTGTCGAAGCGGTTCAAGCCCTGGCATCTCGTTCCATTCGCCGTGCGCTACGCACGGCTGCGCCTCACCAGGCGGCCCGTCCTCGTGCACTTCGAAGTCACGATGCGCTGCAATGCGCGCTGTGATTTTTGCGACTACTGGAAGACTGACGCATCTGCGCGCGAGACCGAGCTCAAGTCCTTCGCGGATGCGGCCCGGCACTTCCGGCCAATGATGATCACGTTCACGGGCGGTGAACCGCTGCTCCGCGCCGATCTCGAGCAGATTGTTGCCGAGGTGAACCGCGCGGCGCCGCTGACCTGGATGTCCGTGATTACCCACGGCGCCATGCTCTCCGTGGCGCGCGCGGAATCCCTCTGGGAAGCGGGAATGGCCCAGTTCTGCATTTCTCTCGATTTCCTTGACGAGCGGCACGATGAGGCGCGGGGAATCCCCGGCCTCGCCGCAAAAATTCTCCGCACCGTGCCACTGCTCACGGCGCGTGGTATGACCGTGCGCTTCAACACGGTGATCAAGCGCGAGAACCTCGACGACATCCTCCCAATCGTGCGGAAGGCCGCGGCCGTGGGCGCCGGCGTGAACCTCTCGGTGTACACGGATTTCAAGAACGGCAACGCGTCCCACCTGCTTACCGCAGAGTATCACGAACGCGTCGAATCGCTTGTCGCCGAGCTATTGGCCTATAAGCGCAAGAATCGCGGTGTGATCAGCAATTCGGATTGGTACATCGCGCAGTTGCCCGCGTATCTGCGAAACGAAATGCACGAGCCTTGCCGCTCTGGTGAAACCACCATCCACATCGATCCGGTCGGGATGGTGCGCCGATGCCCCGATTTTCCCGCCGATATGCATTGGTCCGAGTACAAGGGGTACGCACCCATCGCCTGCAACGCCTGCTACTATGCCTGCCGCGGTGAGGCGCAGGCGCCTCTGACCATTTCCCGCTTTCGCGACCTCGCGGGGTCCACCGCGCCAGCTCACGGCATCGCTGAAACCGCTCCGGCCCCGGTCGCGTAGATTCAGTCATGCTGCAGGCGAGTACTTCTGCTCCGGCGACGCAATCGGGCGCTGCCCAAGTCGGCACACCGCTGCCGAACACGGCTGCCGAGCTGCGCAACCTGGTGGCCCGGCGTAACGAGATCAGCAACCAACTGACCAATGTGTCCAGTCGCCGCGAAAACCTCGCGGAAGAACTGCGAAACGCCGCCCCGGGCGCCGATCGGGCCGGGCTCGAGAACCGGATCGCCGTGCTCGACAACCGGCTCAAGGAACTCGAGACGCAGCTCGATGTGACCGGAAAGCAGGTGATAGCAGCCAAGGGTGTCATCGCGGTCGACCCCGATCCGCCCGGTCCCCCCGGACAAATTCTCAGCTCAGGCCAGATCACCGCACTTTCGCTGGCGTTCATTTTCGCCGTGCTGATGCCGATCACCATGGCGTGGGCCCGCGGCTACCTCCGACGAACCAAGACCCAATCCGAAGCGCCGTCCCGCCAACTCACCGACCGGCTTGACCGGATGGAAGAGGGCATCGAGGCCATCGCGATTGAAATGGAGCGCGTCTCCGAGGGCCAACGCTTCGTGACGAAGGTGCTTGGAGCCGGCCCCGCACAGCCGATTGCCGTGGAGCAGAAGGAAAGGATCGCGCTCGAACGGTAGGGAGTGACGGGGAACAACGGGACGTGAAGGGACCTTGGGGGACGTGCGACACTCGCCCTGGAGTCCGTCCCCCCAGGTCCCCCCAGGTCCCGCTTCTCCCCGTAGTTTCCCTGTCAGCATGCCCACCCTTCTCATCAACGCCGCCCAGGTTGTGACGGTCGCCGGCCCCGCGCGCGCCCGCCGTGGCCCCGAGATGGGTTCGATGGAGGTGTTGAGCGGCGCAGCAGTCGCATTCGGCGACGGCGTCATCCTCGACGTGGGACCCCAGGACACTCTCCTCAAGCGGTACGCGGGCGCCGAAACGATCGATTGCGGCGGCGGTGTCCTCACGCCCGGCCTGGTGGACTCGCATACGCACGGGATTTTCGGAAAACCGCGCCACGAGGAGCAGGAGCTTCGCGCCTCGGGCGTGGGATACATGGAAATCGCCAGGCAGGGCGGGGGAATCCACGGGTCTGTGCGCGATCTTCGGACGCGCTCGGAGGATGAACTCTTCGCGCTTGCCGTGCCGCGTCTCCAACGTTTGGCAGCGCACGGAACAACGACGATCGAGGTGAAAAGTGGCTACGGCCTGAGCGTCGAAGACGAGCTCAAGTCACTGCGCGTGATCAAGCGTCTCGCGGCGGCACTGCCGATGCGCATCGTGCCCACCTTTCTCGGTGCGCACGAGATTCCACTCGAGTATCGCGCCGCTCCACGCACCCGCGACGAGTATATCGCCCTCATCATCAACGAGATGTTGCCGGCCGTGGCCGCCGGCTCGCTCGCACGGTTTGCGGACATTTTTTGCGAACCGGGAGTGTACACGACGGATGAATCTCGCCGCATACTCAACGCGTCCCGCGCGGCGGGGCTGGGGATCAAGCTCCACGCTGACGAACTCGAGCCGAGCGGCGCAGCCGAACTCGCGGCCGAACTCGGCGCCACCAGTGCCGATCACCTCGCGGCCGTGTCCCAAGCGGGCATACGTGCCCTGGCCGAAAGCGGCACCGTGGCCACGCTGCTTCCCGGCACCATGCTGTTTCTTGGCCGCACCAAACAGGCGCCCGCCCGCGCCCTGATTGAAGCCGGCGCCGCGATTGCCCTGGCCACCGATTTCAACCCGGGAACGTCGCCGACCGTCAACTTCCCGCTCATGCTGACACTGGCCGTCAGCCAGCTCCGCCTGAGTGTGGCCGAGTCGGTCACGGCGGCCACGGTCAATGGGGCGGCGGCCCTGGGTCTGGCCGGCGAGACGGGCCAGATCGCCCCACGGTTCTCGGCAGACTTGGCCCTCTTTGACATCGGTGACATCCGCGAACTCCCGTACTGGTATGGGGACAACCGGTGCCGACGTTCCTGGAGCCGCGGAATCGCTTGTCATGACGGTGACGGGGACGGTACCTTTCCCAGTCCTTCGGTAGGCCATCCGCTCTAATGAGTACGCCTGCCACTCCGGTACCTCGCGCACAGCCATGGCCAACGTAGCCGCACTCAAGAAAAAGGCCAGCGAACTCGAAGCGAAGAAGCAGTACGACAAGGCGATCGCGACGTACCGTGAGGTCCTCGACCTGTACGATGCGGGCGAGGACGCGGACATCGAGATTGCCCTGTACAATCGCGTCGGTGACCTGCTTGGCCGCCAGGGGAACACCCCGGAGGCTGTGACGCTGTATGAGCGCGCGGTCGACCTCTACACCGAGGGCGGGTTCTTCAACAACGCCATCGCGCTCTGCAACAAGGTGCTGCGCACGTCGCCGGGCCGGGCCTCCATCTACTACAAGCTCGGCAAGATCAGCGCGGCCAAGGGGTTCAAGGGCGAGGCCAAGCAGAATTTCCTCGAGTACGCCGACCGCCAGCAGAAAGCCGGCAAGATCGACGAAGCCTTTCGCGCACTGAAGGAATTCGCCGACCTCGTCCCCGATCAGGATGATGTCCGCCTGATGCTGGCAGATCAGCTCACCAAGGCTGGCAAGCCCGCGGAGGCGCTGGAGCAGTTACAGGTGCTGTACGGCCGCTACAACAACGACGGGCGCACGGCTGAGGCCGAAGCCACGGCAGAGCGGATGAAGGCGATTGATCCGGACTTCGAGATCAAGGCCGGCGAAGCCCAGCAGGCCTCCAAGGCCGACGACCTGGTGTTCATCGACCTGAGCGCGCCCGCAGCGCCGCGTGGCACCCGTGGCGTGCCGCGCATTGTTGAGCCGCCGCCGCCAGTGCCGCGTGCCAAGGCCCCGACGCCGGTGGCGGGCATCGAGATCACCACGGCCGCCGTTGAAGGCACCGGAGACCTGACGCCAGACGCGGGCGGCTCACTGCTTGGGCTCGAGCCGACTTCGTTTGGGGGCGACACCGTCGCCGCCGATCCGGAGCCGATGGCGCCGCAGGAGTTCGCGGAGATTGACCTCGGTGCGATTCAGGAAGTGCAGTCGGAGCGTCCGGCGGATAAGAACGACCTTGCCCTCGGCGGCGATCTGCCGATGCTGGATGTGGGCGGCGATTCAACTGGCGGCATCATCGATCTCGACGTCAGCGAGCCGGCATCCGTCGGCGATCTGCCGCTCATTGACACGGGCACCGATGACTCGCTGGGCATCGAACCCACCGTCCTCGACGATGAGTCGGCGTCGGTGGATCTCCCCATGCTCGATGTCAGTGCGACGGCCGATCCTGCGCCACGGACATCAGGCGCGCTCGAACTCATCCTCCCGGACGAGCCGACCGAGTTTGGCGCGGTGAGCGCGGAAGTGGTGGAGGAGCCGCCACCGCCGGTGCGCCGATCGTCGTCGTTGCTCGCAGCAAACTCGGTCCTCACGCTGCGGATCAAGGTCGAGGACGATCAGAAGAACTGGGCGCTCCGGCGCCAGCTTGCCGAAGCGCTTCTGGAAGACGGAGAGCGCGACGAGGGCATGAAAGAACTCGAGGCTGCGCTCGCCGGGTTCGACGAGGCGAACGATCTCGACAACGCGGCGTCGGTTGCCGACGAGATCGTCCGCATCAATCCAAACCTCGTGAAGTACCACCAGAAGCGGGTCGAATACGCCTTTCGGTCCAACGACAAGCCACGCACGGCGGAGGCGTATCTGGCGCTCGCCGATGCACTGCTGCGCGACGGGCAGTCGGAGCGGGCGCGCGCGGTGTACAAGCGCGTGCTGGATATCGTCCCCGATGAAATTCGCGCCACCGCTGCGCTGGAAACCTTCATGCCGGCGCCCTCCGCGCCGCCCGACGCTCCGGCCGCACGGGCCACGCCATCGAAGCCCAAGCGCTACACCGGCGCGATCGAGTCCGTGCCGCCGAGCGAATCAAAGCCAGTGCCCGCACCCGTCGCCGGCGGCGACGACGATTTTGTGTCGCTGGGAGACTGGTTGCGCGAGGATGAGGGGCCGAAGAACACGCGCATGGTGGTGGAAGAGAAAGAGCCGACCGGCGATGAGCAGGCCGACTTCGCCGACATGCTCAAGAAGTTCAAGCAGGGTGTCGCGGAGAACGTCGAGGACGAGGACCACGAGTCACACTACGACCTCGGTGTGGCCTTCAAGGAGATGGGCCTCGTCGACGAAGCGATTGCCGAGTTCCAGAAGGCGCTGCGCGGCACCGCAAATCGTGTGCGCACCTATGAGGCGCTTGGTCAGTGCTTCCTCGAGAAGAAGCAACTCCCGGTGGCCACCACGATTCTGCAGCGCGCGCTCAACGAGCCGGGAATTGGCGATGAGCAGTTGGTCGGCGTGCTCTACCTGCTTGGCTACATCAACGAATCGCTCGGCAAGCCCGCCGATGCCAAGCCGTTCTACGAGCGCGTCTTTGGTGTGGACATCCAGTTCCGCGATGTGGGCGATCGGCTGAACGCCGTGGACAAGGCGACGAAGTGACGCTCGAGGCCCGGCTGAGTGTGCCGGTGGCGCCCGCGCTGCTCGAACTCCAGGAGCCGATTCGGGGCAAGCTTGACCGCGTCCCCGACGAGATCTGGCGCATCGTCAAAGCCGACGACCTCATCATCGCCGCTGCCAACGCGCATTTGCGCGGAATGAAAGGGAAGATGTTCCGTCCCACGCTGCTGTTGCTCGCCAGCGAGCTCGAGGGAAGCGCGGACGGACGCGAAACGGCTTTCGCCGCCGTGTCGGAGCTCGTGCATCTCGCCAGCGTTGTGCACGATGATTCGGTGGACCACTCCAACGTGCGTCGCGGCCAGCCGACCATCAACGCGATGTTCTCGCATCAGATCGCCGTGATCATGGGCGACTATCTCTACTCCAAGGCGCTCGCGGAGCTGGTCCGGCTTGGTGACCTGGAGCCCCTCCGGGCCTTCACCGCCGCGTCGAACGACATGACCCTGGGCGAGATGCGCCAACTGGCTTCGTACGACGCCCTGAGCTTCAACGAGTCCGACTACTGGCAGCTCATCCACGCCAAGACCGCGTCCCTGCTTGGTGCGGCCTGCGAGGTTGGAGCCTTATGCGGCGCGCCGGCCTATCGCGCCGCCATGCGGCGGTATGGGGACCAGCTGGGGATGGCATTCCAGGTGGCCGACGACCTGCTCGATTACACAGAAGTCGAGAGCGTCACCGGCAAGCCGAGCGGCAACGACCTCCGCGAGCACAAAGTCACGCTCCCGCTCATCGCCGCGTTGCCGCACATGAGCGCCGCCCAGCGTGGCCGCGTGGACTCGCTTTTCTCGAACAAGCTCCCGGACGATGCCGAAATCGCTGATGTCGTCGCAATCGTCACAGAATGCGGCGGGATCGACTATGCCCGGACAAAGGGGCAGCAGTTCGCCGAGGAGGCCGAGGCCGCCCTGGCCCCGCTGCCCCAGTCGCTGACGCGGCAATGTCTCTCAGACGCCCTGACCTATGTCGTGGAACGCCGGTCGTAGCAGCGGCGCCGTAACCGGGCGCCAGTCGGGATCGTCAAAACATCGGCCGGGGTACCATCTGGCGGTGCTGGCGTCGGGCTTTGTCGTGGGCGGGCTGCTCAATGCGGTGGCACGGAAGTGGCTGCCCACGGGGGCGGTCAAGGAATTCCTCACCACAGGGGTTACGCCGTCGCTCGGCCACACCGAGATTGATCTTGTTATCTTTAGCTTCGGCATCGGACCGCTGGCGATGGATGTGTCCCTGCTGAGTCTGGTAGGTGTCTTGATTGCCTACCTGATCGCACGGTCGTTGTTCTAGGCTTCCAAGGAGGCACTATGTTTGGAATGGGTCCGATGGAGATGTTGATGGCGCTCGTGGTTGTGCTGCTCCTGTTTGGAGCCAAGCGCATTCCTGAGATTGCGGGCTCGTTCGGCAAGGGCATCCGCGAGTTCAAGAAGAACATGAGCGACGTCCAGAAGGACATTCAGCAGCCGGCATCGCCGGCTGAGGCACTGCCCGCGGCGCGCCAGGAAGAAGTGGTGCAGAGCGAGCCGAAGCGGTTGATGTAAGAGTCGTACCAATGAAAGCGCCCCCGCCGGATTCCGGCGGGGGCGCTTTCGTTTGGTACCCGGGTGAACCTCAGGTCGTCGTGGTCGACTGCCGGCGAATCAGCGCGTTGATCTCGGCGCGGCGGTCTTCGATCTTTGCCGCCTTGCGGAGGCTTTCCAGGTAGAGGCGAACCTTCTGGTCGCGCAGCGAGTTCTGCACCTGCATGCGCTGAACCGACTTCTGTGCAGCCCACTTCGCGCTATCTGCCATCACGCGCTTGTCGACGCGCATGATGAATACGGCATCGTCGGTCTTCAGCGGTTGGCTGATGGCGCCGATCGGAAGCGAGAAGGCCGCTCCCGTGGCTTGGCTGGCAAAACCGAACGCAGCGACGGGCGTGCTGCGCGCAAACGGCCCCTCCTTTGAGACCGGGCGACCGCTCGGCTTCACCGCATTCTCCAGCGAACTGGCTGCCGCGGCCTTGGCGATTTCGGCGGCCACAGGAACGGCGGCGTCGATCGCCTTCTGACGAGCGAGTATGCCACGGATCTCTTCCTTGACCGCAGCAAGCTCGGGCACGCCGCCTTTCGTAATGGAATCCAGTCGCACCAGGAAGTAGCCCGTCTCGTCGTCAAAGAGGTCACTGGTCTCGCCAACCTGCGTGCCTCCAAACGCCCACGCGCTCGCGCTCGGAATCGTGCGGCCGAGGTAGGAGGCCGGTTGGCCTTCAGTCGCCTGAACTTGCGAGACCAGGAGATTCATGGCCTTGGCCGCGTCGTCGAACGCCTTCGGAACGAGCGAGCCGGCGGCCGCCTTGGCAAGCGAGTCCGCGCGACGGTCGGTGCGCACCGCGTTGGTGTCGCCCTGCCGCACGAGCTTCAGGACGTGGTGCGCGTACACGGTGTCCGCCACGCGCCGGTCGACGCGAGCGATGTGGAACCCGAACTCGGTCTTGATCGGCTGCGAAATGGTGCCGACCGGAAGGGAGAAGAGCGCGTCGTTGAATTCCTTCACGAACGTCCCGCGCACGGCCTTGCCCAGGTCGCCGCCCTTGGTCGCGCTCACGGTGTCGTCCGATTCGCGGCTGGCGACATCCTCGAACTTTGCGCCCTTCACGATTTCTTCGCGCAGCGCGCGAACCTTCTGCAGCGTTTCGGCGGTGTCTGCCGCCGTGGCGCGACGCGAGATGGAAACCACCGAGAGCACGGCGCTGCCCGGCCGATCGAACTCCTTCTTGTGCGCGTCGTAGTAGCTGCGGATCTCGGCGTCCGTGACCTTGTCCCGGTCTTCCTTGGTCGGGGCGGGGCGAATCGCCACAAAGCTCACCGTGGCCGAGTCGTGCGAGTCCTTCCAGATGCTCCACAGCCGCGCGTCGCTGACGTAGACGTCGCCGGCGACTTGCGCGTAGAGCTTCTGACGGGGGATTTCGGTGCGGTAGTAGTTCTCGAGACTGGCCAGGATGCCCTGCTGGCGAGCTGACGGGCTGGCCAGGAAGCGCTGGTACTTGGCCTGGTCGAACCGTCCGTCCGTCTGCAAGTCCGGGAGGTTCTGGAACTGCGGCGGCGGGTTGAACCGCGCCATGTCCACGATCTCCTGGTCGGTAACCCGAATCCCGCGGCGGGCATACTCGTCCTTCAACAGGATGTCGCTGACCATTTCGTTGAACGCCTGGTCGTCGATCTGGCTGCGCTCATCCATGGTGAGTCCGCGGCCCTGCGACTGTTCCTGTTGCTGGGCCATCTGGGCGGAAATGTTGACCCAGTTGGTGTAGAGGATGTCTTCGCCGTTGACGCTGGCGACCACGGTCGAGGTCGTCACCGGACCCTGTCCAATGAGGCCTGACATGTCGGCAAAGACGAACCCGCCGACGAACGTGATCGCGACGATGATCCAGATCAACAGGGCATTCGCCCGCATCTGCTGCAGCACGCGTCCCACTCCTGATTGACGGTCGTTTGTGGGGGCGGAAAGCCCCCGAATCAAGCCCTTAAGGTTATCGGCCGAAGGGGGCTAAAATCAAGAGACACCGGAACTTCTGATTGACGCGGTTCTTTTGCGCGGACTATCTTCCTCCATCCCCCGTGGGCGGTCACCCTGGCTCCTTCCCGGCTCGACGAACTCAAGAAGCGTTACGAGGAGAACCCTCGGCGCTTTTTCGCGCCCCTTGCCAATGAGTATCGCAAAGGCGGCGACCTGGATCAGGCCATCGCCCTCTGCGAGGAGCACCTCGGGGACCAGCCCGGGAACATGAATGGCCAGGTGGTCTACGGTCAGGCGCTCTTTGACACCGGCAGGTATGACGACGCAAATGCGACGTTCGAAAAGGCGCTGGCGCTGGATCCCGAAAACCTGATTGCACTGCGGCATCTGGGTGACATCGCCCGGCTCAACGGCAATGCCAAGGGTGCCACTGATTGGTACAAGCGCGTGCTCGACGCGGATCCACGAAACGAAGAGATCCTGGCCTTCATCGAGGAACTGAAGGCCGCCGCAGCACCGCCACCACCCCCAACACCGGCTGCCCCTACGCCGGTGCGTGCGTCAACGCCGGTGCGCGCGTCAACGCCGGTGGCGCCGCTCTCCGGCGTTCCGGCCAGCGACGCCGCAACCGTGGAGTTCCGGCCGCCGACGGTGATGTCACCTACGCCGGTCATGCCCATGGAGTCCGTTCCCGCGCCGCGGATATCGGAACCAGCCAAGCGGCCGAGTCTCTCGCTGATCGACGTTGACCTGGACCTGGGCGCCGACGCCGGTCCGCCGCCAGAACCGGTCGCCGAACCGAGCGCGCCCGGCGCGCCGGTTGGTGATATCGAACTCGGCACGCTCGACTTCGGCGATGCCGACGCGGCTCCGATGGGCGGTGCTGAGGCGTTCCCGTCGGGGGAAATCGACCTCGGTGAACCTGCTGCCGACGCCGAACCCGCAGCGGCTGCCGCGGACACCGGCCTTGGTTGGGATATGGGCGGAACGGTGGACCTGGACGCCGGGTCTGCGACGCCGGACGAATCGGTGTCAGGAACCGAGACCCCACAGGTGTTTGTCACGGAAACGATGGCCGAGCTCTACCTGCAGCAGGGATTCCGCGACGAAGCCCTTCAGGTGTACCGGCAGCTAAGCGAGATGAACCCGCACGACGAGTCGTTGCGGGACCGGATCAGGGCGCTGGAGTCGGGTGCGCGCGCCAGCATGTCGTTCGAAAAGCTCGCTGATGAAACACCGGACTTCGCACCCGGCACCGACGGGCTGGTACCAATAAACGAGCCCGCGCCTGAAGCTGCGGCCGCGCCTGACGTGCCAGACGTGCCAGACGTGCCAGACGTCCCAATCGAGTCGCTTGATTTCGACGCACCGCCAGCGATGGAAGCGTCGTTCGAACTCCCCAGCGAGCCGGCGCCAGTTGTTGAAGCGCCAATCATGGAAATGGCGGCCGCCGTGCCGCCAATTGTGGACGAAGAGGTCGTTGTCCTTCCCCCCACCTCCCCCCACGTCCCGTCGTTACCCGTTGTTGCTCCTCCCCCCACCTCCCCCCACGTCCCGTCGTTACCC
>Ga0207952_1001345_pt1 | contig 10640 bp, 7 predicted proteins | sample SubbioR12Aug_8Ca_FD_184831 | JGI IMG/M metagenome (GOLD analysis project Ga0207952, IMG submission 184831) | Serpentinite rock and fluid subsurface biosphere microbial communities from McLaughlin Reserve, California, USA - CR12Aug_8Ca (SPAdes) | ecosystem: Environmental > Terrestrial > Deep...
CCAGCCAGCGGCCCGCCACTTTGCGGCGCAGCAGTTGCTGGTGCTGATTTGGTACCTACCACGACTTTTTCACCAACCTCAAGACCGGACAGAATTTGTGCCGACACCCGCGTCATGACACCCACCTGCACTGCCCTCTCGCTGACTTTGCCATCCTTGTCCATGACGCTGACCATGGCCTTGCCGTCCTTGAACTGGCCACGCGGGTCCTGTGCGGAACCACCGCGCCTGCCAGCTCTTGCGGGCTTGCCATTTTCTGGCGCGGCATGCAAGGCAGTCAGCGGCACGAAGATGGCGTCCTTGGCGCTGGTGAGCACAAAGAATACTTGCGCCGTCATTTGTGGCAACAGGGTCTGGCGGGTATTGGGTACTTCAAACAGGGCATCGTACAAGACCACGTTATTGACGACATTGGGAGTAGGTGAAATTTGCCTGAGCTTGCCGTAATAACGGCGCGTGCTGCCACCCAGGGTAGTGAAGTACACATCCATGCCCAGCTTGAGTTTGCCCACATCCGCCTCAGACACTTGTGCCTGCACGGTCATGATGGACAAGTCGGCAATGCGCATGATGATGGGCGCCTGCTGGTTGGAATTCAGGGTCTGGCCCTGGCGTGCTGTTTGCGAGACCACCGTGCCTGCGATAGGCGCATAGATTTTCGTGAAACTGAGATTGGCATCATCGCCGCGCAGGGTTGATTCAGTCTGTTGCATTTGTGCCTTGATGGCTGCTACCTGTGCCACGGCTGAACGCTGTTGTGCTTCAGCAGTCTGCAGCGATTCTTCTGTTGTTGCCTGTTCGCGCATGAGATTTTTTTGGCGCGTCAATTGCAACTCGGCCAGTTGCAGTTGTGCCTGCTTGTCGCTCAGTTGGGCAGTCTGGTTGCGTAGCTGGGCACGATCGGCATCGGCCTTGGACAGATAGACCGTAGGGTCAATCTCGGCCAGCAAGTCCTTGGCCTTGACGATGGCACCTACTTCCACATGCAATTTTTTAAGCTGGCCAGATACCTGGGTACCAACGTCGACAAAGTCCTTGGGTTGCAGGCTGCCAGTGGCGGTGATGGCATCTTCAATATCCGCTTTTTGCACGACGGCGGTCAGCCATTTGTCTTCATCATCTCCACCGGCAATTTGGCGATAGGCATAGATGCCAGCCAGTATCAGCAATACGAGAGCGATAATGATAGCAATGACGGCGCCTGGCTTGAAGCGACGGCCTGGAGGTTTGGCTGGGTTGGCAGGAGTGCCCGTCAGTAAGGCAGGCTTAGATGCAGGCTGAGTTGCAGACTGAGTTGCAGACTGAGTTGCAGACTGAGTTGCAGACTGAGATACAGGTGAAGATACAGGTGGATTTTTTCCAGCTGGATTTTCTGGAGTCTGGTCGTTGGCGTTCATACGGCCGCCGTGCTGGAAACGATAGCCAAGTGAGAAGAGCCGGAAGAATATCCGGTAAAAAACAACTTACGCAAGACCGCTCCAGCGGCCCAGTATTGCATGCTCATGCTTCTACCTTGCGTGGACCACCGTATCGTGCCGGAGCGATCTTGCGTAAGTTCTCTGGTCATCCGAATAACTCCTTCAAAAATGTGCGGTAGTAAGAACTCACTGAAGAATATTCTGCGTGTTTTCCTACATGTGATCCGTGCGGTGCCGAACAGACGGCGACTTGCCTGAGCCTCAGGATACGAGCTATGCAAACAGATATCTGTGCATCTTTGAGAGGCTCATTGCTGTAGCTGGATCGGTTGGACCAGATTCAGAATAACAAAGCAAAGCCGGGAGACAAACACAAAGTGTATCGGAACTTATCGGTTTGTAAGCGTCCCTCAACCTGAGCGTAATTCTGCTATTGCGCACTTTTTAGAAAGAAAAATCATGCTCTATACTATCGCTGTCATCTTACTTGTCATGTGGCTGCTCGGCATGGTGTCTGCTTACACCATCGGTGGCTTTATTCACGTTTTGCTGGTCGTCGCCGTCGTCATGGTCCTGGTGCGCGTGATACGCGGCGACCGACTCTGACGCCTATGTTGTCGACCTTCAAGGCCGTGCTGCAACGTGGCATCGCCTTGCCCCGAATACTGCCTACCATAGGCAGTATTCTGCATTGTGCTGTCAGTGAATGGATGCAACACCGCTCTGCCAGCAAGGGAGCGGCACTGGCGTTTTATACCCTGTTTTCCATGGCGCCCATACTGGTCCTGGTGTTGGCAATTGCCGGTTTTTTTTATGGGAAAGAAGCAGCGCAGGGTCAGCTATTCCATCAACTGCAAAGCCTCGTTGGCCATACCAGTGCGGAAGCCATACAAGCCATGCTGGCAGGCGCCCGCAATGAAGACGAAGGCCGTATGGCTACCATCATCGCCAGCGTGCTCTTGCTGGTGGGTGCCACCAGCGTGTTTGCCGAATTAAAAGAATGTCTGGATGAAATCTGGCAAGTGCCGCGTCAGACTGACAGCGGCATATGGAACTTGCTGCGTACCCGCTTGCTGTCGTTCGGTCTTATCCTGGTGCTGGCATTTTTGATGCTGGTGTCGCTGGTGGTGAATGCCATCCTGACAGCGCTCGAGCATTACTGGAGTGGCAGCCAGATTGCAGTTACCCTGATCTTCCTGCCATTATCGGCGATAGTGGGTTTCACTGTGATTGCCTCACTGTTCGCAGTGATCTTCAAAATGCTGCCGAAAGTGCGGCTGTCCTGGAATGATGTCTGGGTCGGCGCTCTGGGCACAGCAGTACTGTTTCATGCGGGCAAGTATGCCATTGGTGTCTACATAGGCAATAGCGGTGTCGCCAACAGTTTCGGTGCCGCTGGTTCAATGATTGCCATATTGCTATGGATATATTACTCAGCCCAGATTTTCTTGCTGGGGGCAGAATTCACCCGCCAGTATGCCTATAATTTAGGCAGCTTGCAAAACAAAGACAGAACGACTCCTTGAGAATGTGACTGGCAGCGGCCCTATTTTGGCGTCACTCTCCAAATGATATTGCCAACGTCGTCTGCCACCAACACAGCACCCGCCTTATCGACGGCAACGCCTACAGGACGTCCTTTTGCTTTGCCGTCTGCTGTTAAAAACCCTGACAGGACATCTTGCGGCGCACCGCTGGGTTTGCCGTTTGCAAACGGTACGAAGATGACTTTATAGCCACTGTGCGACTGCCTGTTCCAGGAACCATGCTGCCCTATGATCGCTCCACCAGCGTAGGCTTGGGGCAGCAGTTTTGCGCTATAGAAAGTTAACCCCAGCGAGGCTGTATGTGCGCCTAATGCATAATCAGGGGCGATGGCTTTGGCGACAAGATCAGGTCTCGGTGGTTTGACACGCACATCAACATGCTGGCCAAAATAACTATATGGCCAGCCATAAAATGCGCCATCGACTACTGAAGTCATGTAGTCAGGAACAAGATCATTGCCTAGCTCATCCCTCTCATTGACAGCAGCCCATAAGGCACCGCTTTGTGGCTGCCAGGCCAGGCCATTGGCATTACGCAAGCCGCCAGCAAATTCACGCATGCGGCCAGTAGCGATATCTATCTCATGAATGGAGGCACGCCCGACTTCTTTATCCATGCCATTTTCTCCGACATTGCTGTTCGACCCTACCGAAACATAGAGGCGCAAACCATCTGGACTGGCGACCAGATCCTTGGTCCAGTGGTGGTTGATTTCCCCTGCGGGCAGATCTGTCAGTTTTATACCTGGCGCTGTTATCTGTGTTTGCCCGGTTTGATAAGGGTAACGCATGATGGCATCGGTATTGGCAACATACAGATAATCACCCACCAGCGCCATGCCAAACGGTGAATGCAGTCCTTCCAGGAATACGGTGCGCGTTGTTGCCTTACCCTGGCTATCCATGCCACGCAAAAGCGTGATGCGGTCAGCGCTTTTCACCTGGGCACCGGCCGAACTCTTGACCATGGACTCCACCCATTTCTTGATGCGCTTGAAGCCTCTGACCGTATCGTGCACCGCAGGTGCATTACTCTCTGCCACCAGCACATCACCATTTGGCAATACATGCATCATGCGCGGATGATCAAGCTCTTGCGCGTAGGCAAAGACAAGCAGTCCATCTGCAGCGAGCGGCTTATCCCCCTGGGCCCAGCCTATCGCCTTGGCGATATTGATGGTGGGCAGCAATTTTTTTTCTGGTTCAGGCAATACTGGCTGGCTACCAAAACCTGAGGTGTCTGAAAGTGCGGTTGACTGCACTGACGCCGCCAGGCAAGCTTGCAAGCTCAATAGCACGCAGGTTGAGAACATAGGTAATTTGGGTCTCATCAGCTTCTCCAGAGCAGCAAAATAGCTTTAAATTAAAGATATAAATTAAGGATATGTAAGCATTCGGGCTGATTGCGCGTCTGTTCGTCGCAGCACACTGATGAAAAATAAAGGTCTGACTAATGCAGGGAAAAGACATTAACCGCCTGAAATTTAAGCAATCCTCAAAAATTCACGCATTCCTGAATGTCCTCAATCTCCCCTTAAAATTGGCTTGATGATGGTATAAACTACATCTGACCAAGCTACACAATAAGTATTGAAATCAAATACTTATACGCAAAAAATCTCATACAAGGCCAGTTTTATAGGCACATGGATAACCACTGTTTTTATTCCGTAATATTTGCTTACAAGATGATGCAATTTATCACTTATATAATATTGTAAAAAACTGTGAAATGAGTAAATATTGCGTCTGGTTAATAGATTCAAAGATGGTTTAGCTTGCATCCCCTTGCAGTTTTCCCATTTACAGGCAAATGAACACTGCATCACTACAAGTAGTACAAGACGAAAAACTGGCACAGGACTTGCGCCTGATTATTGCTGACTTTGAAATTCTCGATTTTTTTCACCACTTTGGCAGTTCCTGCTTTGCCATGTCAGCCACATTAGCCCACATACTCACAGAAAAAGGTTATCAGGCCAGGGCGCAGGGATGTTACGGCGAGATCAGGAAAGACAATGGCATTTTCTACATAGGCTATCAGGGCTTTGCCCATGCCGGGCAAAAAGAAGGCCATGTCGTCTGCATCGTCAATGAAGAATACCTGCTGGATTTTGGCTTGGGTACATTAAAAAAGCACTATGCGGCCGATTTCGGCAACACACTGATCAGCAAAATCTCTGGCAGCGCCGATTATCTTGCGCACATCCGCCTGGATAACGGCGCTGACATGGTTTGGCGCAATGACTGGATTTCACCCATGGTGGAACAGGAGCTACAGTCACAGGTAGCGTCTGTGCAGCGCATTCTGGCTGTCTATAAAGATTTTCAAAAGAACCGTGTGGCGTATCTGGTCAGGAAAATGTTTTCCGCCAATCACCACCTGCCGACAGTCAACCTGGCCTTGAACTTGCCTTTAAATTTTCCTCTGGATTCCCCTCTGGTCTTGCGCCAGTCTCAGGCGGCATAAACCCACATTTCATCTGCCAGGTCCTGCCTGGCTTTCCTGCTCTGTCTCCATCAGGCATGCTAATATCATTCATATTAGCTATCAAATAACTTCATATTTTCGGAATTCAATTCAAGCAATGAAATGAATTCTGATAAATCTTGCCATAAGTCACCATTTGAAAACAAAATAGCCTGGAGACCATGTTAGATTATTGATCTCAAACGCCAAGTTTTTCAGACCAACCCTGTGGAAAAGCATGATGACTGAACCGCGCGAAGACTTGTCGACCGCAGTGCACACCGCACCGGCAAGGTCTATGCGCAGTTATTTGCTGATACTGGTGCTGGCAGTCTCCCTGCCATTGATGGCGGTAGTGGGTTTTGGTATTTATCACGACTTCCAGCAATCTACCGAATACACCAAGAAGTCTCTGAAGACCATGACCAATGTCATGCTCAGGAATACCCGCGGCAAGCTGGACCAGGCGCAAAAGATCATGGCCGGCGTCGCCAGGCTGCCATTGGTGAGGCAATTGCAACTACAGGATTGCCCTGAAAAAATGTCCAACCTGGCCAGTCTGGACCCAAGCTATGCCCGTCTGGCGATTGCTGACCTGCAAGGCCATATCCTGTGCAGTGCCAGGACAGGTTCCACTGCGTCCATAAATGACATCAGTGCTGCCGTAATTAGCGAGACGGTCCGCAGAGGTAGTCTGACAATCTCACCGCCACGCCGCCTGCAGGCATCAGCGCCATGGAGCACCATCATGAGCCTGCCTGTTCGAGATGAAGAGCAAGCCATCATCGCTGTCGTCGTGCTGTCGCTGGACGTGGATTTTTATAATCCGGCCATCCCGGCTGAATTTTTGCCTGCGTCCAGCCGCTTTGGTTATTTCCGCGACGATGGCATCATGGTCTGGCGCAATCTTGACCCGGACGGTGTCATCGGCACCCGCCCGAATGCCGATGCTGCCAGGCGCATCGTACAAATCAAGGATGGCGAATTTGAGAGCGTTGCTGTCGATGGTGTAAGACGTTTCTTTTCTGTCAGCCCTTTGCCAGAATACGGCCTGGTCGCCTTTGTCGGCGTACCATCGACGACGGTATTTGCCGATGCACGTGAACGCGCTTATGAAGCTATCGCCCTGGCCTGCGCGATGATCGCCCTGCTGCTGGTGCTGGCAGGGATTTTTGGGCGGCGCATCACCCGCCCAATGACAGCGCTCGGACGTGTCGCCAAGGCGGTCAGGAATGGCGACCTGGGTGCCAGGGCACTGCTCCAAGGGCCGGAAGAATTGCAAACCGTAGCCAGTGAATTCAACCGCATGCTGGCGGCGCAACAGCGTAGTGATGCCCAGTTCCGCGCGTTTCTCGACAATAGTGCCATCGTCGCCTGGATCAAGGATGAAGATGGCCGCTATCAGTTTGTCAGCGATAATTTCCTGCGCCGCTTTGCCTTTCAAAGCAGTCAGGTGTTGGGTAAAACCGATCATGATTTTTTACCTGGCGAGATTGCTGACGATTATCGCGCCAGTGATCTGGCCTTGCTCGAAAGTGGCGTGCAGGATGAAGCGATCTGGCCCTCGGTCAATGCCGATGGCAGCAATAGCTGGTGGCTGGTCAACAAGTTTGTGTTCATGGGTTCTGACAGCAAACGCCAGCTTGGAGGCCTGGCCATTGATATCACAGAACGCAAACGCATGACCGATCTGGATGAAATGATTTTGCAAACCGCCATGGATGCTTACTGGCTGGTCGACAAGCAGGGCAACATCAAGGCCGTCAATGAAACTGCTTGCATCATGATGGGCTATACCCGCGAAGAAATGCTGACGCTTACTATTGATGATGTCGACGTTTTGATGGAAGGTCATGGCAGGACAGTGGAAGAAAGACTGGACAGCGTGCGCCTGGGAGGTGCCCAGCAATTTGAAGCCAGGCACAGACGCAAGGATGGCTGCATCATCGATGTGGAAGTCTCGGTACGCTATCTGCCCAGCCAGCAGTTATTCCCGGCCTTTGTACGCGATATCACCACGCGTAAACAGGTTGAACAAAGCCTGCATCTGGCCGCCACGGTGTTTGAATCGCATGAGGGTATGTTTGTCACCAATGCTGACAAAGTCATACAGCAAGTCAACCGCGCGTTTACCGAAATCACCGGCTATAGCCGTGAAGACGCGATAGGACAAAGCCCAAAAATCCTTAATTCTGGCCGCCATGATCCTGAGTTTTTTGCTGAAATGGATGTACACCTGGCCAAAAGCGGTTCCTGGCAGGGTGAAATCTGGAACCGCCACAAAGATGGCCATATCAGCCCGCAATGGCTGGCGATTACTGCCGTGTATGGGCGCAATCATGAGTTGCTGCATTATGTCGGCACCCTGGTCGATATCTCCATGCGCAAGGCAGCAGAAGATGAAATCAAGACCCTGGCTTTTTATGACCCGCTGACGCGCCTCCCCAACCGCCGCCTGCTGACTGACCGCCTGCAACAAGCCTTGCTGGCCTGCGCCCGCAGTGGCCGCAAGGGTGCGCTGATGTATATCGACCTCGACAATTTCAAGACCCTCAACGATACCCAGGGCCATTACAAGGGCGACCTGCTTTTGCAGCAAGTGTCTGAACGCCTCAGCCATTGCGTGCGCGAAGGCGACACTGTGGCACGCATAGGTGGCGATGAATTCGTGCTATTGCTGGAAAACCTCAGCGAAGCGTCGCATGAAGCCGCCAGCCAGATAGAAATGGTGGGCAAGAAAATTCTCGTCGCACTCAACCAGCCCTATGAACTGGAAGGCTATGAATGCCATAGCACCCCCAGCATAGGTGCAACCCTGATTGCCGAGCATGACAGCAATTACGAAGAATTGATGAAGCAGGCTGACCTTGCCATGTATGCCGCCAAGACCGCGGGTCGCAATACCCTGCGCTTTTTTGATCCTGCCATGCAAGCCGTGGTCAGTTCGCGGGCACAGATGGAAAAAGAATTGCGCGAAGCCTTGCGTGACCAGCAACTGCGCCTGCATTACCAGGCCCAGGTGGGCCGTCATGGCGAACTGGTGGGTGCAGAAGCACTGGTACGCTGGCAGCACCCGCAACGCGGCATGATTTCACCAGCCGAATTTATCCCGCTGGCAGAAGCCAGTGGCCTGATCCTGCCGCTCGGCCAATGGGTATTGCGCACCGCCTGCCTGCAATTGCTGAGCTGGGCCAGTGATAGCGACACCGCCCAACTGACGATAGCGGTGAATGTCAGCGCGCGCCAGTTCAGGCAGGCAGATATCGTCGAACAAATCCTCGGCATCCTGCAAGAGACAGGTGCCAAGCCAGAATTACTGAAACTGGAACTGACCGAAAGCCTGCTGGTCGATGATGTGGAAGACACCATCAAGAAAATGGAAAGACTCAAAGCGGCCGGCCTGTGTTTTTCTCTGGATGATTTTGGAACGGGTTATTCTTCCCTCACCTACCTGAAGCGCCTGCCGCTGGACCAGTTGAAAATAGACCAGTCCTTTGTACGCGATGTACTGACAGACCCGAATGATGCCGCCATCGCCCGCACCATCGTCGCCCTTAGCCAGAGCATGGGCCTGTCTGTCATTGCCGAAGGTGTGGAAAGCGCAGAGCAAAGAGACTACCTCGCCAGCCAGGGCTGCCATGCCTACCAGGGTTATTACTTTGGCCGCCCCATGCCTATCGCTGATTTTGAATTGGCCCGCCAGGCCATGCCCATAGGCAGCATGCCGTGTGACATGCACTAAAACCAACACTCGCTGCTGCTATTGAAGTCAGCGCTCGGGCTATAGCTCGTCCACCTCCATAACTAGTGTTCCTGAAACGCCTATAATCGGGAAGATTCTGCTAAATTGGCGAACATGCAGGCAAGTTCAGCCTTCTTCTGGAGCATCACATGGTGGTAAAAAAATATATGGTCCGCATCAGTCTGGTTCTGGCAATGATCGCCATCAACCTAGTGCTGTATGTTGATGCGCATGGCCTGGGCAAAGCAGAAAGTAGTTTTAGCGCCCTTTTCCTGTACTGCACGCTCGCCATGTTGCCACTGACGCTGCTGACCACCTTCTACAATCCCGACGAAAAGCAGTTTTTAAATATCTTTGCTCTGTTCTGCGGCGTCGCCCTTGGCGTCATGCTGAATGCCTTTACTGACTTTGGGAGCGACAGAAATTTATTTCCCATAGAAATGGCGATATTTACCCTGCTCTCTACGCCTGGGATTATCACAGGTCTCGTCACCGGCATCATCGCAAGGCGAGTGCTGCGCAGATCAGGAACCTGAGCTTGGTGTCGCTGCTATCTTCAGCGCGCTACGGCATCCATGCCAGTGCACCGGACAGGCAGCCCGTCTGCCTGCATAAGGCGTATACCGCGCCCCGTCAGACCTTTGCACTCCTATCAGTTGCCAATTCCGCAAGTCAATATAATTCGCCCTGATCATAGTAAAATTGCGTCATATCCCCTCACCGGAAACATGCATGTCTAAAAAAAATGAACTGACCCTGCTCATGGCCAAAGTTCTTTTAAAACTCAGTTCTGATTCCCAGCAGCCATGGGATCAGTCGTATTGCCGTTTTTTGTCAGAAAATAAAGCACAAGCCAGTTTCCAATTCATGTTCAGGCTGGGCAGGACACTGCGCCCACAGCCAGCACAAGCCAACTACCAGGACTACACCGACTTGCTGGGTCCACTGATGCAATCGCTGTTTGACGAGATGCAGGCAGAAACCACGCACAGACCGGTAGTTGCCGTGCTAACGGTGGATGCCGCCAAGACGTACAAACTCAAGCTGGAATACCATAATCCACAAGCCCATGAAATCAGCCTGCAGGCACTGGGGACTACGGCGTCTTACTTTAGCAGCGAAGAGATTGATAAACCGGGTTGACCAGTTCTTGTCACTTGGAATAGCAACCGGCAAGCAGTGAAAACCAGTTACTTGTAAAATCACAAGTCAGGCTTACATCAGCGAGTAAACCATGTCAGAAACAGAACCGTTCTTCAGATACATACTCCGCTTCTTAAGTGCAATGCTGGACTGTAGTACCATTATGCCATTCCAATTTAGCCCGGCCAGTCATGAAGAATTGCACGACATGGCCATGCAGCATTATCTGCAGGCAGAAAGCAATCCTGTCGATGAACGCTACAGCTTCAAGGCAAGTACGGCCACCATCGTCAAGACAGAAGAAAGCGGCGGGTATCAAC
>Ga0207952_1001347_pt1 | contig 10624 bp, 13 predicted proteins | sample SubbioR12Aug_8Ca_FD_184831 | JGI IMG/M metagenome (GOLD analysis project Ga0207952, IMG submission 184831) | Serpentinite rock and fluid subsurface biosphere microbial communities from McLaughlin Reserve, California, USA - CR12Aug_8Ca (SPAdes) | ecosystem: Environmental > Terrestrial > Deep...
CCGCCATGCGGATGAGCCGCCTCTGTTCCTTGTCGGTCTGAACCGGCTCGGCCATTTCTCGTGCCCCGATCATGAAAAGCCCTCTCCGCGCCAGGAGAGGGCCAAGGTCAGGAAGCCATTATATCAGGCGCGTGCCGGATAGAAGAGTTTCCTTCGACGCGGCAGGATGTCCGGATGATCGATACAGAAGCGCTCACCCTCCGGGGTTTCACCGTAATTCCCGGCCTGATCGGCCCGGACGAGTGCCAGTCTCTGGCGGCGCTGTGGCCCGACGAGACCAGGTTTCGCAGCCGCGTGGTCATGCAGCGTCATGGCTATGGCCAGGGCGAATACCAGTATTTTACCTATCCGCTGCCCGAACCGGTCGAACGGCTGCGCCAGGCGCTCTATCCGCGCCTGGCCGAGGTCGCCAACCACTGGAACGATCAGCTCGGCCGGGAAAAGCGCTTTCCACCGACCCTGAGGGACTGGCTGCGGCAATGCCATGCCGGCGGCCAGAAGCGGCCAACGCCGCTGCTCCTGCGTTACGGGCCGGGCGACTACAATTGCCTGCACCGGGATCTCTATGGCGACCTCGTCTTCCCGCTGCAGGCGACCATTCTCCTGAGCGATCCTGCCCGGGACTTTACGGGCGGTGAATTCATGCTGGTCGAGCAGCGGCCCCGCATGCAGTCGCGCGGCGAGGTAGTCTCACTTCAGCAGGGCGATGCAGTGGTCTTCGCCGTCAATGAGCGCCCGGTGCAAGGAACGCGCGGCTTTCACCGCACGGCAATGCGCCACGGCGTTTCTAGCCTGCGCGAAGGTGATCGCTTCACGCTGGGCATCATCTTCCACGATGCCGCGTAGCGTCTTCCCGATCTCATTGATCCCGGCGGTAGGTGACGACTTCGTATTCGATTCCGTCGGGATCGAGGAAATAGAACCGGCGGCCGGGTTCATAGTTTTCGTGGGAAAACGGCGTTAGCCCGGCGGCCAAAACCCGCGCCTCGATGGCATCGAGATCGTCGACTTCCACGCCGATATGGTTGAGAGGCTGGCCCTTGGCAAAATCATCCGGCGTGTAGCTGACGTCGCGCCCGGTGTAGAGCGCGACATAGTGCTCGTTCGACCCGACATGGATCGTATGGCCGCCGTTCCGTGCGGCGCCGCGCCACCGCACATGCCAACCGAACAGCCCCTCCATCAGGCGGGAAGTGCGTTCCGGGTCCGTGACGGTGACATTCACATGTTCTATGCGCGTGCTGGACATCGCAATCGGCTCCCTTGGAAAAGCGCAGAATTGCGCATTTGCCGAAGCTACAATCTCAATCTAGCTTGAGGTCAAGCTTCTGACGGAGATGACCTGATGCCCGCACCGCTGTTGTCGATTGGCGACCTCTCCCGCCGCACCGGGATTTCCGTTTCCGCGATCCGCTTCTATGAGGCGCGGGGCCTGGTGCAGGCAATCCGCACGCGCGGCAACCAGCGGCGCTTCATGCGCGCGGATATCCGGCGCCTTTCCTTTGCGCTGATCGCCCAGCAACTCGGGCTGAAGCTCACGGAAATCGACGCCGAGCTTGCGACGCTGCCGCAGGGCAGGCCCCCGACGCGACGGGATTGGCAGGTCATCAGCCGGCAAATAAGGGCGGCCCTTCAGGCGAAGATCGAGATGCTCGAGAAGACTCGCGATCTGCTGGACGGCTGCATCGGCTGCGGATGTCTGTCGCTCGACAAATGCGCTCTCTACAACCGCGACGACCGGGCCGCGCGGGGCGGCGCCGGGCCGCGATTCCTGTTGGGCGATCGGCCGCAGGACTTCGACGATGCCGACAGTTCGACGAGCAAGTCGCCGCGCGTCAGCCCATTGCGACGGCAGCGATCTCGGCCCTGAGTTCGGGGATGCCGAAGCCGCTCTGGCTGCTGGTCGGCAGGACCTTGGGATGGGCCGCGCCATGTTTGCGCGCAGCTGCCTCAGCGGCGGCGATGGCGCGCGGGATCTCGGCCTGCCGGAGCTGGTCGGTCTTGGTCAGGATGAGCTGGTAGGAGACTGCGGCGCGGTCGAGGTTCTTCATGGTCTCGTGGTCGCTGTCCTTCACGCCGTGGCGCGAATCGATCAGCAGGCAGACCCGCTTCAGCGTCGGCCGGCCGCGCAGGTAGGCCGACGCCAGGTCCTGCCACGTCTCCTTCATCGACTTGGAGACCTGGGCGAAACCGTAGCCGGGCAGGTCGACCAGGAAGAGGCGGCCGGCGAGATCGAAGAAGTTGATCTGCCGCGTATGGCCAGGCCGGGCCGACACGCGGGCCAGCGTCCGACGGCCGGTCAGTGCGTTGACCAGGCTCGATTTGCCGACATTGGAGCGGCCGGCGAAAGCCACTTCCGGCAGCGCGATCGGCGGCAGCGACTCGACCGAGGCGGCGCCTGAAATGAAGTCGCAGGGCCCGGCGAAGAGCTTACGCGCCGCCTCGATCTCTTCAGGCGTACGCCCTTCCGGCGCGCCCCCCTTTAACGTGTCGGCTGCCATCAGCCCTTCTTGCCCGAGCCCTTGCCGCCCTTCTTGCCGGCGTTGCCGTTGGGAGCCACAGGGGCCGGCGTCGCCGGGAGGGCCGGCGGCTTGGGCTTGCCGCCGCCGATCGGCGTGCCGTGGCGGCGCATGATCGTGTACTGCTGGGCGATCGAGAGCGTGTTGCTCCACGCCCAGTAGATCACCAGGCCGGCCGAGAACGGCGCCAGCATGAAGGTGAAGAGAATCGGCAAGAACTGGAACACGCGCGCCTGGACCGGGTCGGTCGGCTGCGGATTGAGTTTCTGCTGCAGATACATCGTCACGCCCATGATGATGGGCCACAGGCCGATGTTGAAGAAATGCAGGAACTCAGGAATGTGCCAGGGGACCAAACCGAAACCAGTGAGAATGGTCAGCGGATCGGGCGCGGCAAGGTCCTTGATCCAGCCGTAGAACGGCTGGTGGCGCATCTCGATGGTGGTGTAGAGCACCTTGTAGAGCGCGAAGAACACCGGGATCTGGACCACGATCGGCAGGCAGCCCGCCGCCGGATTGACCTTTTCGCGGCGATAGAGCTGCATCAGCTCCTGGTTCATGCGCTGGCGATCCTCGCCGTAGCGTTCCTTGAGCTTCTCCATTTCCGGCTGCAGCGCCTTCATCTTGGCCATCGCCGCATAGGACTTGTTGGCCAGCGGGAAGAACACGAGCTTGACGATGACGGTCAATACCAGGATCGACAGGCCGAAGTTGCCGAGCTGGACGTAGAGCCACTCGAGCAGCCAGAACAGCGGCTTGGTGAAGAACCAGAACCAGCCCCAGTCGATGGTGAGGTCGAACTTCTCGATGCCGTACTTCTCGGTGTAGGAATCGATGATGCGCACGATCTTGGCACCCGCGAACAGCCGCGCCTCGGTCCGGCCCGTGGCGCCCGGCGCGATGGTCTCGCCGCCGCCGACATAGTCCACCTGGTATTTGATGTCGTTGCCCGTGCCGGTCGACTTGATCGAGACGTCGACCTTCGATTTCTGGTCCGGGACCAGGGTCGCCATCCAGTACTTGTCGGTGATGCCGACCCAGCCTCCGGTGGTGCTGAATTTCTGCTGCTTGCCGTCCTTGAAGTCCGAGTAGCCGAATTCCTTCAAGCTGCCGTTGAAGACGCCGTAAGGGCCTTCATGCAGGATGTAGATGCCCTCGGCTGCCGGCGTGCCGTAGCGGACGACGAGGCTCCAGGGAAACAGCGTGACCGGTTTGTCGGTCTTGTTGTCGACGCTCTGTTTGACATCGAACATGAAGAATTCGTCGATCGACATCTCGAGGACGAACACCAGGCCCTCGCCGTTGTCCCAGGTGAGCCGCACCGGCGCACCAGGCGCCACCATGCTCTTGTCGGCGGTCCACATCGTCTCCGGTCCCGGCACCTTGATCGCGGCATCGGACGCCGACCAGCCGAACTCGGCGTAGTAGGGATGGGCGGTGCCAACCGGCGACAGCACCGGCACAGGCGGGCTCTTGGGATCGATGGTTTCGCGATATTTGACGAGTTGGACGTCGTCGATGCGCGCGCCCTTGAGCGAGATCGAGCCCAGCAGTTCGGGGGTGCTGAACGTGACGCGCGGCGTGCGCGCCAGCGCATCCTTGAGACTCACAACCTGCTGCGCCGCATTGGCCGGAGTCCCCGGCTGCACGCCGGGAGCCGCCGGCTGGCCGGAGGGCGTCGCGGGGGCGCCCGGCGCGCCGGGCTGGGTGGCAGCTTGCTGCTGCGTCGGTGTGACGGTCGGCTTGGCGGGCGGAAAGGCCGCCTGCCAACCCACGATGATCAGCACCGAGAGGACGATGGCGACGATGAAATTCTTCTGGTCCATTTGAGGCTAACTCTCGTGGCGCGTCAGGCGCGCTCGGCGGGATGGCAGGAAAGCGGCGCGGCTGCGCCAGCAGAGGGAGGGACAGGATCGTAGCCGCCGGCGCCCCAGGGCCCGCAGCGGCACAGGCGATGGCCGGCAAGCCAGCTTCCGCGAAGCGCCCCGTGACGTGCCACCGCCTCGGCGGCATAGCTCGAACACGAGGGTTCGTACCGGCAGGCGCCGACGAAGAAGTAGGCGAGCGTCAGTTGGTAGAGACGGATCGCACCGCGCAGCAGCAGAGACATCATGCGGCCCGGAAACTGGCGATTTGCCGGGGCCTGCGCAAGCCGCCAGTACAGGTCATGGCGTCGCTACGACGTCCCCGGGGGCCAGCGCCTTTAGACGCTTCAGCGCCTCCAGCAGCTCCTGGCGCAAGGCTCCGAAGTCGCGGGCGAGGGCCGCCTGGCGGCCGACCAGCACATAGTCGAGATCGGCACGGGCCTCGCCCGGGATCACCATGCCGGCGATTTCCCGCAGGCGGCGGCGGACCCGGTTGCGGGCGACCGCATTGCCGACCTTGCGGCTGACGGTAAATCCCACCCGGACGAGGGGTTGGGGCCGATCCGTCGGGGCTACCTGGAGCACGAAACCGGGCATGGCACAGCGGCGCCCGGCCTGGACGCGCAGAAAGTCACGACGGTTCGGCAAACGCCCGAGGCGCGCCGCGGCCAAGTTTGTTAGGCCGACAGGCGCTTGCGGCCGGACCTGCGGCGGTTGGCGATAACCTTGCGGCCGCCGACCGTTGCCATCCGGGACCGAAAGCCGTGCCGGCGCTTGCGCACCAGCTTGCTCGGCTGATAGGTGCGTTTCATCACGCAACTCCTTCAAACACAAGCCCCCGCGCGGAGCGTCGGGGGCGAAATCCGTGGGCGAGGGTAATAAGCGGCTGACCCGCCAGAGTCAACGATCCGAGGGGCCTTGCCGGTCGCGCCCGAAGGCCTGGACAATGGCCCCATGCCCCTAGTCCTGCACGGCTACCGCTACAGCGTCTACCTCCGGATCGTCCGTCTCGCGCTTGCCGAGAAAGGGGTCGCCTATGAAAGGGTCGAGGTGAACCCCTTTGCCCCGGACGTTCCGGCGGCTTATCTCGCCCTCCATCCGTTCGGCCGCGTGCCGACCCTCGTCCACAATGGCTTCGCACTCTACGAGACCGGCGCCATCAGCCGCTATGTCGACCGCGCCTTTCCCGGTCCGCCCCTGCAGCCGGACGGCGCGCGAGCCCTTGCCCGGATGGACCAGATCATCGGCGTCGTCGATTCCTACGGCTATTGGCCGATGGTTCGTCAGATCTTCTCGCAACGCGTCTTCCGCCCGCGGACCGGCCAGCCGACGGATGACAAGGAAGTGGCGCTGGGCCTCGCCGGCGCCGCCAAGGTCCTGGCCGCCCTCGAGGATCTCGCGTCGGCCGATGCCTTTCTGACGGGGCCTGCGCCGTCACTGGCCGATTTTCATCTCGGCGCGATGATCGCCTATTTCGCCGCTGCCTCCGAAGGCGCCGCGATGCTCACTCAATACCGACGGCTCGCCGGCTGGTGGGACCGCCTGCAGACACGTCCCTCCTTTGCCGCGACGGCGCCCGGTCTGCCGGTCACCGAGGTGTGAGCGAGTTTGCTTTGAGGCCGGCGCGTTGAGGGTCAATATCGGCACTGCACGATACGAAAGCGCACATGACCCTGCCGATGCTGCGCCGACTGCTTCCCGTGGCGATCCTGCTGCTGGGGCTGGCGCTTTTCCTGCTGTTCGGCCTCGAACGGTATTTCTCCTTCGAGATGCTGAGCCGGCACCATGCCGAACTCGCCGCCTGGGTCGCTGCCCATGTCGCACTGGCGGCGCTCATCTATGTGCTGTTCTACGCGCTGGCCGTGGCCTTCTCGCTGCCGATTGCCGTGGTGATCACGCCGGTTGGCGGCTTCCTGTTCGGGGTGTGGCTGGGCGCGCTGCTGTCGATGATCGGCGCGACGTTGGGCTCCGTCGCCCTGTTCCTGGCCGCGCGCACGGCATTCCGCGACCTTTTCCGCGCGCGTGCTGGCGCCACGCTGGCCCGCCTCGAGGATGGCTTTCGCCGCGACAGTTTCAACTATCTCCTGTTTCTGCGGCTGGTGCCCGTGTTCCCGTTCTGGCTGGTCAACATCGTGCCGGCACTGCTCGGCATGCAGCTCGGGCCCTACACGCTGGCGACGCTGATCGGCATCGTTCCCGGCGCGGTCATCTACGCCGGTATTGGTGCGAGCTTCGGCACGCTGATCGAGCGCGGCGAACGCCCCGATTTCGGCGTGATCTTCGAATGGCACATCCTGTTGCCTTTGCTGGGTCTGGCGGCGCTGTCGCTGCTGCCGGTCCTCTACACCCGCCTGCGCGGCGGCAAGGCGACGCGCTGAGATGACCGACACCCTCACCCCCGACGTCTGCATCATTGGCGGCGGCTCGGCCGGACTCGTGGTCGCCGCGGGCGCGGCGCAACTCGGTCTCGACATCGTGCTGATCGAACGGGCCGAGATGGGCGGCGATTGTCTCAACTTCGGCTGCGTGCCGTCGAAATCCCTGATCGCCGCCGCCAAGGCGGCGCAGGCACAGCGCAGCGGTGCGGCCTTCGGCATCGCGCCGGTCGAGCCCAGGGTCGACTTTGCCAAGGTCATGGATCACGTCGCCGGCGTGATCGCAGCGATCGCCCCCAATGATTCGGTCGAACGGTTCGAGGGTCTCGGCGTGCGCGTCCTGAAGGAAGAGGCGCGCTTTGTCGGTCGTACCGAGCTGCAGGCCGGCCCGCACCGCATCCGCAGCAAGCGCATCGTGCTGGCAACCGGCTCGCAGCCGACGGCACCGCCTATTCCGGGCCTCGCCGACGTGCCCTATTTCACCAACGAAACGGTGTTCGCCAATCGCGAGCTGCCGGCCCATCTGATCGTGATCGGCGGCGGCCCGATCGGGCTGGAAATGGCGCAGGCGCACCGGCGCCTCGGCGCACGGGTCACGGTGCTGGAAGCTTTTGGCTTTCTCGCCAAGGACGACCCCGAACTTTCCGCCATCGTGGTCGCGCGTCTGCGCAATGAAGGCGTCGAGCTGCGTGCCGGCGTGAAGATCGCCGAGGTCGAAAAGACCGCATCCGGCGTCATCGTGATCCTGGACGGCGGCGAACGGCTGGAAGGATCTCACTTGCTGGTGGCGGCCGGCCGCGCGCCCATTATCGAAGGCCTCGATCTCGACAAGGCAGGCGTCGCCCACACAAAGCGCGGGATCACGGTCGACGGTGCGCTTAGAACCTCCAACCGGAACGTCTGGGCGATCGGCGACTGCAACGGCCTCTATGCTTTTACGCATATGGCGGGCTACGAAGCCTCCCTGTTCATCCGTGGTGCCCTGTTCCGGGCGCCGACGAAGCTCGACCCCGCGATCGTGCCATGGGCGACCTATACCGATCCTGAGCTGGCGCAGGTCGGCTTCGGCGAAAGCGAGGCACGCAAGCAGCATGGCGAGGCGATCCGGGTGCTGCGCTGGAAGATGGCCGAGAACGACCGTGCCCAGGCGGAACGCGAGACCGACGGGCTGGTGAAGGTGATCACCGATGCGCGCGGCCGCGTGCTGGGCGTCACCATCGTCGGACCGCACGCTGGCGAACTGATCCAGCCCTGGTGCCTGGCTCTCTCGAAGCGCCTGAAGATCTCGGCGATGGCGAGCTTTGTGCCGCCCTATCCCACTTTGGGCGAGGCGAGCAAGCGCGCTGCCGGCAGCTATTTCACCGAGGCTCTGTTCGGGCCACGGACACGCGCACTGGTACGGTTCCTCGCGCGGCTGCCGGTTTGGTGAACGGCCAGCGCCTAGGCCGGACCGCCCGACTTCGATAGACTTTGAGGGCAATGACCACCGACGTCACCGTTCCGGCTCAAGCGATCCGCGCCGCGCGCCGCCGAAGGCCGGCGTTCGGCCTGTCATGGCGTATTCTCGCGCTCGTCGTGACGGCGGTGATGACGGCCGAAGTGTTCATCTTCCTGCCGTCGATCGCCCGCTTCCGCGAGGTCCATCTCGAGCAGCTGATCGAAAGCGGCACCCTGGCCGCCCTGGCGCTCGACGCCACGCCCGACAACATGGTGACCGAGGAGGTCAAGCGCAGCCTGCTCAACAATGCCCGGGTCGACGCCGTCGTGCTGGTCGAGCCGAACAGGCCCAAGCGCGCCCTGATGAACATCGAGCCGCGCGCCGACATGCCGAGCTTCAATCTGAAGAACCGCGGCGCGTTGGGGTTGATCTGGGACGCCCTGTCGGCGATGGCTCAGGACGGCTCGCGCCACATAAGGGTCGGCGGCGAATCGATGCGCCTGCCGACGGCGATGGTGTGGATCGTCGTTGACGAGCTGCCGATGCGGATCGCCATGTACAACTACTCCGGCCGCATCCTGGCGCTGTCGATCATCATCGCGCTGTTCACCGCCATTCTGCTCTACCTTGGCCTGCGCTGGCTGGTCATCCGGCCGCTGCAGGACCTGTCATCGGACATGACGGCGTTCCGTCGCGCGCCCGAAGAGGGTGGAATCGAGCGGGCACCGACACAGCGCAACGACGAGATCGGCGTGGTCGATCGCGAGTTCCAGAACCTGCAGCGCGAGCTGCGCGCCTCGCTGCGACAGAAGTCGCGCTTGGCTGAGGTCGGCGCCGCAACCAACAAGATCAGCCACGACCTGCGCAACATGCTGTCGACGGCACGGCTGCTGTCGGACCGGCTGGCGCGCAGCGGCGACGAACGCACGCGGGCCCTGGCACCGACCATCCTCAACACCATCGACCGCGCGGCGCGCCTGGCCAGCGACGCCATCGAGTATGTGCGTGACCGGCCGGCACCACGCCTGGCCATGCTCGATCTCGCCGACCTGGTCGACGAAGCCGGGATAGCCCTGCAGGAACAGGGCGAAGACAGCAACCCCAACCTCGTCCGCGCGTGGCTGAACGAGGTCGGCGAAGGCTGCCCGGCGCGCGCCGACCGCGACCTGCTCTACCGCATCTTCGTCAATCTAGGCCGCAACGCCTTCGAGGCCGGCGCCACCACCGTCACTATCCGGTCGCGGACCAACGGCGCATACCTGCTGATCGACGTCGCCGACAATGGTCCCGGCGTCCCGCAGGCGGTCGCCGCCCAGCTCTTCCGGCCCTTCACCACGGGCGGGCGCGCCGGCGGCGCCGGACTGGGCCTGGCCATCGCCCGCGACCTGGTGCGCGCCCATGGTGGCGACATCGCGCTCACCGAAACCGGCGCCTCGGGCACGACCTTCCGCTTTACCCTGCCGCTCGGCGCCTGACGAAATCGACCGGAAGGACGATCAGCGCTCGGCCTTGAGCCACGCGATGAAGACTCGGATGCGCCGCGCGTTGACGCCAAGATCGGACTCGCCGGCGCGGCTCTTGGAACGGATGTCGATCCGGCTGCCCGTGCCTTCGGCCCGAATGCGCACCACGATGTCGTCGCGAAACCCGAACCACTCGCTGGTGTCGACGGCTTCGAGACGTCCGTCGGCCGGCGCACGCGCGACGACATCCCAGCCCAACGCCATGGCCACCCGGTCAACGCGCTTGAACGCTTCGGCCGGCGCCACCGGCAGGACGATGGGCACGATGTCGGGATAGGCATCGCGCTGGAGTACGGCCGTGGCGGCGCCGGGATAGGCCGGCGGGTTGGGGGCACCCCGGCGCAACTGCAGGAGCGCCACCATGGCCGGCGGATCGGCAATATCGCTCGAGATGTCGTTGATCACCGGCAGTTGCTGGGTCCGTAGAAACCAGCTCACCGGCACCCAGGCGCCGGCCACTCCGATCACGATGGCAAGGAACGCCGCCACGAACCCGCGCCGCCGGTCGCCAGGCCGCGTCGGGACGATGGTCGCGAGCCCCAGCGCCACGCCCGCTACGGTAACGTAGAAGCCGTAGCGAAAGACCGCGATCGCCGCCTCGATGTCCAGGCCGAGGTAGCGATGCAGCGGCCCGGCGGCGGCGACGATCAACGCAGCCACGCAGGCCGCAATGAAGGCCAGGCGCGCCAGGCGATGGCTGATCGGGTTGGTCGGTCGAACAAACATGCCGTCTCCGCTGTAACGGCATCGTAACCGCTAAAGGTACCCCACGCATCCGCCCGCCAATGAGGCGCTCGACAATCCCGGTTGCATTCCTTATGCGGCCACAATGATGACAGCCGACACCGTCCGGCGGCGTGCAATGGCTTCCGGTCTTGTCGCCATCTGCCTCTGGGGCTCGCTC
>Ga0207952_1001349_pt1 | contig 10609 bp, 8 predicted proteins | sample SubbioR12Aug_8Ca_FD_184831 | JGI IMG/M metagenome (GOLD analysis project Ga0207952, IMG submission 184831) | Serpentinite rock and fluid subsurface biosphere microbial communities from McLaughlin Reserve, California, USA - CR12Aug_8Ca (SPAdes) | ecosystem: Environmental > Terrestrial > Deep...
TATGGTGTTGCCAAGACGATGGGTGGTAGAAAGGACATTTGCTTGGATAGGAAAATACAGGAGAATGAGCAAAGATTATGAGTATTGTCCGAAAACAAGTGAGACAATGATCTTTCTTTGCATGACAAAGACAATGGCAAGTAGGTATGAATCAATTACTTAAATTTTCAAACACTTTCTTAGAGACTGTCTCTGATTGCAGATTGCGAGGTAAATCCCAATTCAGGTTAATATCGTTTGTTCGATGGGTGGACGACAATGGTGATCGGACTGCTCTCGTGTCCTTCCCCATCGACAGCCGTCACAAAATAGAATTCCCTTTGTCCTGGCCAACGTTGATGGTCCTCAAAATAGGGCCCTGATGTGGTACCAATGAGAAAAGCAAAATCATTCCGATACACATTGTAGGTAACGGCACTCGGAGAAGGAGCCCACTGGAGAATGTTGACGTGATCAGCATGGCCTGGAAAACGGCGAATGACTTGTGCGCCGTAAAGCACGCCAGACGTGGGGGGAGAGAGTGTGGGGATGAGGGGGTGGGCGTGCGATTTTGGCTTATGAACCAGTTCAGGAATCCATTCTTTGGGTGTGGAAAACTTTACAGGAGCAGGATGAGAGGCCGATGGCAACGCTATCTCTCCAGAATGCTCTAATGCTGCTGTAGCGGACACAGGATCGGGGGCAATCTCTTCCTCAGAAACGGCGCCTTTTGCTTGCGCTGCTGAAAGGGCTGACATTTCGGATGATATGTAGAGCGGTTCAAAAGGAATGGCCTGCGTGGGCTGAACTGTAGGAAGAGATGTGGGGGGCTGCGGCGCAGCGGCAGCAAGACCTACGCCGAGAGCAGCTTTAATCTGCTGCGCTCCCGCGCCTGTGGAATCTTCGGGCCAGAGGGCCAGAATATTTCCTGCTGCGTTTAGGGCAAGGGCAAGATCCTGTGAGGGGAGAGATGATCCCGAATGATTTTTTGGACAGGAAAGGGTTTGAAAGATCGACCAAGTGCCCATAGAATACCCAGCGGCTTGTACGGTAAAGGTCGTGCCATTGAATTCCTTCCAAATCGCCACTGCATCTCCTGCTGCGTTGGCAACGAGAGTAGGATATCCTGCACGTGAGGAGGCATCAGGAGATAAGCCGGGGCCCGAAATGTCGACAGGAGAAGACCAGGCGTCCCCTTCGAAGGGAAGGTGTGCGCTTGCCAGAAACTGGTGCTTCGGGCTTTCTCCAGGGCCTACGTCATACCTTTCAAAGACAGCGAGCGCGTTTCCGGAAGCATCAACTTGCACTTGCGGATGCTTGGCGATCCAGGCTGGGTTGGAGACGGTCAAGGGGAGAGGAGAGAGATTTCCTTCGATCAATGTTTTGGAGAGGACAATCGCGTGGGCCCACGACCACACAATGACTGCATTACCCGCTGCATCAATCGCGGCGGAAGGATCATGCGCTTCTCCGCAACCGAGAGAAATGGGGAAGGGCCTCATCCATTCTCCCTCAAGAAAGCGGGCGCCCCATACCTCTTTCCGATTTTCCTCCCATACTGCGATGCCCTCTCCTCGTGAATTTAATGCGAGAGAATTGATCGCGGAGAGGACTGCATTGGCATCTTTAGAAGATAAAATGCCTAAATTTTTCCAGTCCGAGTTGAGGAACTTGACCGAAGAGTGAATCCGGTGGCGGCTCGCTGCGATCTCTTCCCATACAGCTATCGCGTGACCGGCGCCATCGAGCACCACTTGCGGCGCGATCTGAGAACAGGGACTTTTACACGCAAACGCGGGGCTCACACCAAGAGGGGGTGTCCATAGGCCGCCGCTGAAGGTCCGCGTCCGAATTTGCGAGGGAAAGCCCTCTTCCCACACCACAACAACCCATCCTTCTTCATTCATCGCAATGCTGGGACGCGTGGCATTGGCGCCTCCAGAAATTTTTACCGCGCCTGTCCACACTCGGGTTGCGTGGTTGTATTGTGCGGCCCACACATCTTCTCTTGCACCATTGGATTGGGTTTGACTCCACACAGCGACTGCATTGCCCATGGCATCGATTGCCACACGTGGATTCAAATGTGTATCGCCCAGCGGAGGATTTACACTCAAACTGATGGCAGGCTTTCCCCACGTTAAGGTGAAAGAGGCATAGCCAGATACTACCCAAAGAACAAATCCCAGAATCAATACGCGCATGCACACTCCATCTTTTAATCGGGAGCGCGAAATGGTAATTTTTTTCTGGAGAGGTTGTCAAGAATTTAAAGCTTGAGGGCTTGGATCAGCCGGTCCGCTGCATGGGTCACTTCGAGGGTCACTTTGTGCCAAGGATCGTAGTCATATTGAAATTGCACTTGTCCTGCGAACATCAATACATCCTGCTGGATATCCTCATCCAAATAGAGTGAGCGCAGCTTGAGATCTTGAAGGAGTTGCTCGACGTCTCTCTTCTTCCCTTTGTGAAGGGATTCCAGAACTTTTGCTATATCTTCCATCATCTCCATTTTAGAGCGAATTGGAAGCTCACCCTTTTGGTATCTAGACACAATTACACCTCTTAATCTTAATTATATTACAAAAATATTTTAAAACAGATTAAATTTGTTTTAATTTCTAAAAATCAAAGACTTATAAAAATTGACGTTAAATATGACGGTCTAGTAAACTTCTCTTCAATATTATGAGTTTTTCCTCTACCGAATATAAATATGGATTTGTCACACCGATTGAATCGGAGGTCTTCCCCAAAGGGCTGAACGAAGAGATTGTACGGGCGATTTCGGCCAAGAAAAATGAGCCGGAGTTCCTGTTGCAGTTTCGTCTGAAGGCGTTTCGGAAGTGGCAGCAGATGACAGAGCCTTCCTGGGCCAACGTCAAGTACCCTCCGCTCAATTATCAAGATATTTCTTACTACGCCGAACCGAAAAATAAGCCGCGGCTGGAGAGCCTAGATCAGGTCGATCCGGAGATTTTACGGACACTGGAAAAGCTAGGGATTCCTCTCGATGAACAAAAAAGACTGACCAATGTGGCGGTCGATGTGGTCTTCGACTCGGTTTCTCTGGGGACGACCTTTCGCAGGCAGCTGGAAGAGGCGGGGGTAGTCCTTTGTTCCATTTCGGAGGCGGTGCAGCGCTATCCGGAGCTCATCGAGGAGTATTTGGGTTCGGTGGTGCCGATTGGGGACAATTTCTTTGCAGCGCTCAACTCGGCGGTCTTTTCCGACGGATCATTTGTATACGTGCCGAAGGGGGTACGGAGCCCGATGGAGCTTTCGACCTACTTCCGGATCAACGAAAAGGAGACGGGGCAGTTTGAACGGACGTTGATCATCGCGGAAGAAGGTGCCTACGTGAGTTACCTGGAGGGTTGCCTTCCCAGGTCGGAAGAAATCTTTACAGGCTACCAATGTAAACCCATTGTCGATGTGGCGATTCGAGACTTTATCGTAAATGAAAAAGGAGAACATGATCGGGTAGCTAAAATCATGAAACGGCGTTACAAGGGACACCTGATTCAAGTCGAGCCGAGAAGCCCAGGCAATCGTTTTGAACTAACCCCAGAACACCCAGTCCTCTGCATTCCACGAAAAGCAATTGCCGGTGCATCCAGAGGAGAACACCGCTGGCCTGATATCCTCCCGAAAAAACTTGCTATCACAGAGCCTCAATATATAAAAGCTGGTGATCTGCAACCCGGAGATTTGCTGGTATATCCAATTGTGCAAACTGAGCACGATGATTCTTCTCTATCCGATGCGTTCCTTCGTCTACTTGGATATTATGTTGCAGAGGGCTGTGCAACAAAATTTAACGGCTGCGATGCATTAGAGTTCTCTCTGGGATTACATGAAAAACACCTCATTGCAGACGTTGTGACTTTAGTTCAGAAGGTGATCGGAAAAACACCTTCTGTGACCTACGATCACAAGAGAAATGGCGCGTACATCGTTGTATACTCGAAGCACTGGTGTGAGGAATTTGTAAAACACGGGGGAAAATATGCTGATTCGAAATCCCTCAGTACAATTCTGATGGAATTACCTGCTGTGCGGCAAAAACTCTTTTTGGAAACTTATTACCTAGGCGATGGAAGCGTTTGTCAAGAACGTAATTTCATTCGAGTACGGGCAACGACTGTTTCAAGAAATCTCGCGTTTCAACTTCAGGCATTATGGGCAAGACAAGGTACATTTGCTTATATAAATGTCCGTGCACCTTTTGCTGAGACGATGAAGGATGGACGCATAATCTCCCATAAACAGAAGTACACAATCTACTATTCTCAAAACACAAAAGGGAGAAGAGCGATAAGGAAAGATGATTATTTTCTCGTTCCTATTCGTAGAATTGAAAAAGTCCCTTTTGATGATTTTGTCTACAATTTCGAAACAAAAAACGAACCTCATTCTTATCTTGTCAAAGGATTTGCTGTTCATAATTGCACAGCCCCCGCCTTTGACACAAAGCAGCTCCATGCAGCGGTCGTTGAGCTCGTAGCGAAAAAGGGGGCCGAGATCAAGTATTCTACGGTGCAAAACTGGTATGCGGGCAATCCCAAGACGGGAGCGGGCGGAGTCTATAACTTCGTGACGAAGCGGGGTTTATGCCTGGGCGAGCGGTCCAAAATTTCTTGGACGCAGGTTGAGGCGGGGGCGGCGATTACGTGGAAATACCCGAGCTGCATTCTACGAGGAGACCATTCAGTGGGTGAATTTTACTCGGTTGCGCTGACGAATGGCCACATGCAAGCCGATACAGGAACAAAAATGATCCACATCGGAAAAAATACAAGCTCCACGATCATTTCCAAGGGAATTTCGGCAGACAAGTCGCACAACAGCTATCGAGGTCAGGTCAAAATCCTGTCGCGGGCCGAAGGGGCGCGCAACTACACGCAGTGCGATTCGATGTTGGTAGGCAATCAATGCTCGGCCAATACTTTCCCCTACATCGAGGTGGAAAATCAAACTGCATCGGTCGAACATGAAGCGTCGACCTCAAAAATGAACGAAGAGCAGATTTTTTATTTGCAAACACGGGGCCTTTCGAAAGAAGAGGCCATTCAGATGATTGTGAATGGCTTTTGTAAAGAGGTGATCCGCGAGCTTCCGCTCGAGTTTGCTGCCGAGGCCCAAAAACTGCTCACATTAAAATTGGAGAATTCCGTTGGATAAGCTTTTAGAGATTCAAGATTTGCACGTAACTGTAGAGGGGAAAGAGATCCTGAAAGGGCTCAACCTCCAAATTCGGAAGGGCGAGGTGCACGCCATCATGGGCCCCAACGGCGCAGGAAAGTCGACGCTGGCAAAAGTGTTGGCTGGCCATCCGAGCTATGAAGTAACGCAAGGCAAAATCCTTTTCCAACGAAAAGATTTACTTGATCTTGAGCCCGAAGAGCGGGCTTGCGCAGGATTATTCATGAGTTTTCAGTATCCGCTCGAGATCGCAGGGGTCTCGAACCAGCAGTTTTTGCAATCGGCTCTGAATGCCCAGAGAAACGCCCGCGGACAAACATCTCTCTCCGAGGCCGAATTTGGAGCACTCCTCACCGAGAAGATGGCTGAGATGGAGATCCGTTCTGAATTCAAAGAGCGGAGCGTCAACGAAGGATTTTCAGGTGGTGAGAAAAAGAAAAACGAGATTTTGCAAATGGCCCTTTTTGCTCCCCTCTTGAGCGTCCTCGACGAGACCGACTCAGGACTCGACATCGATGCAATCCGGACGGTGGCGCGCGGCGTCAACACAATGCGCAGTCCCGAAAGAGCTCTTCTCCTCATCACTCACTACCAGAGACTCCTCGACCACATCCGCCCCGATTTTGTTCACGTCTTGGCAGACGGCGTCATCGTCCGCACAGGAGATGCAGCACTAGCCCTTGAATTGGAAGAGAAGGGTTATGCGTGAAGAAATCCTGATCCCCAACGACTCATTTTTCCCCTGGCGAAAAAAGGCGTGGGATCTATTTGACCAGATCGGTTTTCCCAAAGAGGCGTTTCAGTATGTCCCTAAAATCGAAATCCCTCTCCCCGAGGAGATGTCCATTCTGATACCTCCTCTTTGCATTCCCCTTTCGGAAGCGATGCGCACCTACGGCCTTTTCTTGCAAAATAGGCTGGCTAAATTAGTGAAAGAAGAGACCGATCCGCTGACTCTTCTCAATCTCGCCTTCCAAAAAGAGGGTCTGTTTGGCTACATCCCAGCGGGCAAAGAAGAATCTTTGGAAATCACAGCGTCTCCCCGTACCATGATTTACGTAGGGCAAAACAGCACGCTCCATCTCAAGCACCGCCACTCAAATGTCCCCTTTGCTAATCTCGCGATCGACCTCGTCCTCGACAAGGGAGCGACTTGTGTTCTCTCGGATGTCGCGGAAGGCGACCTCCGTTTTCTCTCTGTACGCGCCTCTCTCAAACGGGACAGCAAATTGACGACTCGTTTTTATTCCGAAGGGGGTACCGTACACCGCAATTCTGTGCGCGTACAACTCCTCGAAGAAAACAGCGAAGCTCTTCTGCAAGGACTGTGGCGTCTTAAGGAAACAAAACAGTGCCACACCCACGCTCTTGTCGAACACCTCGCGCCTCACACCCGCTCGCGCCAACACTTCAAGGGCGTTTTGCAAGGCAAATCCAGGTCGAGCTTTGAAGGAAAAATCTACGTTCACCCCTCCGCGCAAAAAACAGAAGCCTACCAGCTCAACAACAACCTGCTATTGAGCGATGAGGCAAAAGCTTTTTCCAAGCCCAACCTTGAAATTTTCGCCGATGACGTCAAAGCCTCCCACGGCTCCACCACCGCGCAACTCAATGCCGAAGATCTTTTCTATCTCCGCGCACGCGGCCTTCCCCTCGAAGAGGCCCAAACTTTCCTCGTTGAAGGTTTTTGCAAAGAACTTGCGGAGTGTCTTCCATGAGAGAGCGCTTTCCCATCTTTACCCACCAACCTGAACTCATCTATCTCGATAGCGCTGCCACATCCATGAAGCCGCGCGAAGTGATCGACGCTCTCACCCATTTTTATGCCGCCGAATATGGGACCGTCCACCGTGCCATCTACCGCTCCTCTCTGAGTGCCACAGAAAAATACAATGCCACCCGTGAGAAAGCGCAAACCTTTCTGGGAGCCGCTTCGCCAAACGAAATTGTCTTCACTCGCGGCACCACCGACGGGCTTAACCTCGTAGCGCGCTCATTTGGAAAAGTGACTTTACAACCCGGCGATGAAATTCTCCTCTCGATCGGCGAGCACCACTCCAACCTCGTTCCGTGGCAAATGATCGCTCAAGAAACAGGCGCCACACTCAAATGGATCCCCCTCGACTCCCGCGGCGTGCTCCAATGGCAGGGGCTCATCACCCCCCGCACAAAAATCGTCACCCTGGCCCACATCTCCAATGTCACCGGCACCATCCACCCCATTCAAGAAATTTCTCGAGCTGCCCATGCTGTAGGCGCTATTCTCGTCGTCGACGGCGCCCAAGCTGCTCCCTACCTTCCGATCGACGTCCAAGCGCTCGGCGCCGATTTTTACACTTTTTCTGGCCATAAATGCTATGGACCCACTGGGGTGGGCATTTTGTACGGCCGCCAAGAACTCCTCGAAAAAATGGCCCCTCTGGAAGGCGGAGGCGATATGATTGTGCAAGTCGACCTGGACCAGACCACCTACCAAGCGCCCCCATTACGCTTTGAAGCCGGCACTCCCATCATCGGCTCCGTCATTGCCCTCAAAAGCGCCCTCGATTTCATGGAAGAAATCGGCAAGCACTACATTACCCAGCATGGCCACATGCTCCTCCAAAGGGCCACCGAAGGACTCCTCCAAATTCCGGGCCTCCGGATCCTTGGCACCGCCCCCGATAAAGGCCCTCTCCTCACCTTTACCCTCGAAGATGTCCATCCTCTCGATCTCGCCACCCTCCTCGACCTAAAAAACATCGCTATCCGAAGCGGCCACCTCTGCGCCCAACCCCTCCTCCGCTCCTTCGGCCTCGAATCGGCCGCCCGCGCCTCCTTCGGCCTTTACAACACTCTCGAAGAGGTCGACCAATTTGTCGACGCTGTACAAACCGCAGCCTCACAACTCTGCATCTAGACTATTTTGAACAATTCGATTACTATTTGCGTATGCAAAGGATTTTCTTTCTTGTACTTTTAGCTTCCTCTCTCTACGCCGCCGATTCTCATTGGTCGCAAACAGCCAAGACACGTCACGAAGAGATGGTCAAGTTAGCGCAAGAAGAGGAAGCAGAACAAAAGTGGAATAAAAAATACATGACTGGCAGCTGGAATGGGGCCCGAATCAAAATGGCCAAAGCAGGCGTCACCCTCAGCGCAGAATATGTGACTGACAGCTTAGGCAATCCTTCCGGCGGCACTGCCCGTGGCTTTACCTACACTGGCTCTTTTGGCCTCTCCATGAACTTTGATTTTACCAAAGCGGGCCTCAACGGATTTTCACTCTTCAGTTCCGCCGTTTGGCGTACCGGCACCAGCCTATCACAGAGAAAAATCCACAACCAGTTTCCTGTTCAGCAAGATTTTGGCTCTCAAACGGTCAAGCTCAACGAACTCTATCTAATGCAAACATTCCTAGACCAATCCATCATCATCAAAGCTGGCCGTCTCGATACTTGCAACGACTTTCTCGCCTCCCCACTCTACTGGTACTTTGTCAACAACGGCTTTGACGGCAATCCCATTTCCGTCTTCTTCAACGTGCCAATCGTCGCCTACCCCAATTCCACATGGGGCGCCTACCTGCTGACAAAGCCGTTCAAACGCCTTTCTGCAAAATTTGCTGTCTACAACGCCAACAGCTACATCAACGAAAATAAATATCACGGCGTCAATTTCACCTTCAAAAGCACCAATGGCGTCATTTGGATCACGGAATGGTGTGCGCTTGTCAATCAAGAAAAGGAAGATCATGGGATGCCCGGCAACTACAAGGTGGGCTTCTTTTACCAGACAGGTTCCTCCCTCAAATTTACCGGTGGTTCCCAGCAAGGCGACCCCTGTCTTTACTTCCTCTTCGACCAGATGGTCTATCGACGCGGCGGCGCCCACTCCGATCAGGGCTTAACTCCCTTTGTTGCCCTCGTCCTCATGCCTAACAACCGCAATCTCATCCCTCTCTTTGTGGAAGGGGGACTTGTCTTCAAAGGACTTTTCCCGCAAAGACCCGAAGATGTCACAAGTTTTGGCTACATTTACGGCAAATTTAGCACTGATCAAGCAAAAGTGCAGATGAGCCACGGCATCGAGCCCCAAAACTACGAAACAGTACTTGAATTAGATTACTGGATTCAGGTCAATCCCTGGCTTGCTATTGTACCCGACATGCAATACATCATCAAACCGAGAGGACTCCACATCCCGAACGCTTACGTACTCGGCTTCCAGGCCAGCTTCAATCTCTAATGTGGTATTACTTGAATCTGATCAAAAGGAAACAGAGCAAAACTCCCCTTGATCATTTCAGTAGAAGTCAACAGATGGCGAACCCCCTGAATGGGAGTTTGTCGAAAGATTTGACCCATCTCCTCTAAATTTTTAACGACATTCACATCTTTTAAAGAAAAGATCGCAGCATGAGTATGGCTCTCAACAGGAGAGACCTTCGTTTCACCGGGATTCTTGTAAAATGCACGCCCAAGGATTTTGTCTGGATACTTTTTGCGCGCTGCAGCCGATATGAATACTCCAAAAAAACCAATGACTCTCAACGGATCTGCACTGGCATCGGCCCAATATTCAGAATGGTTTTCATTGACGTTTTGAGAATAAATGGGAGGTTTCTTCAAATAGGTCGCACGTAGGACTTTTACAAGAGATAACCCGAGAATTGCGCACCCCGAGGGATATTTTTCGGCATATTTTTCATAGAGAGAACCGAGAGAAATAGGAGTAGCAGAGTCATATGAGAAAATTTCGGCCGCTTTTTGATGCTGATCAATCCCCATCAAAAAAGGAACATGCGCCTTATCGTTTCTTTCTGAGATCTCCTTTCCCTTGTCTACCCAGCACACATGGGCTTGCTTTTGCAAGACAAGACATTCGCCGATCTTTTCCTTTTCCGAAAACGTACCCGCTCCCAATGCATACTGAAAAGGAAACGTTGATAAAAGGTGGAGATTTTTTTCCTCGGCAACTCCATCTAAGACAATCTGCACATTGCCGGTGGTGCTAAACGAATAAGGCTGAGGGTATAAAAAAATGTCTTGCATATCCATAATGGCTCAGTTTTTTTACACTGGAGCCAGCCATGGAATGCAAATGCCCTTCTTGCCAATCTACCTTAGTCAAAAAAAAACGGTCGCACGCACAACGGAAAACAAAATTACCGCTGTGTAGCCTGTAGTAGACAGTTCGTCCAAGAACCGAATCAGAAAATCATCGATGACAACACCAAAAACCTTGTGAAAAAGGCTCTACTAGAACGGGTATCTCTTCACGGGATCTGTCGGATTTTCGATGTGAGTATGCCATGGCTGCTCGAGTTGATTGATGACCTGATAGAGAAAATCCCACAGGATTTAAATGCAGAAGTCGTGCAAGAAAACGACGAGATTGAAGTGGTTGTGCTTCAGGCCGACGAACTGTGGAGTTATGTAGGCGC
>Ga0207952_1001350_pt1 | contig 10608 bp, 8 predicted proteins | sample SubbioR12Aug_8Ca_FD_184831 | JGI IMG/M metagenome (GOLD analysis project Ga0207952, IMG submission 184831) | Serpentinite rock and fluid subsurface biosphere microbial communities from McLaughlin Reserve, California, USA - CR12Aug_8Ca (SPAdes) | ecosystem: Environmental > Terrestrial > Deep...
TTCAGTTTGGGCAGATTATCGACTTCATAAATCTTCGCCTCATGCGTGCCGCTCTGTACCCGAAAGCGTATAAAGCCCTGTGCCTGCATCTGCTCAAACAAATCCATGTGCTCACCCTTGCGGTTGGCAACCACAGGCGCGAGTATCATGAGTTTGGTGTCGTCAGGCATGGCCAGCACGGCATCCACCATTTGCGATACTGATTGTGCAGCCAGCGGGTTCTCAGGGTGATCAGGGCAATACGGCGTACCCACGCGTGCATACAGCAGACGCAGGTAATCATGGATCTCAGTGACTGTGCCCACGGTAGAACGTGGATTATGTGAAGTGGCTTTTTGTTCGATGGAGATGGCTGGTGACAAGCCCTCGATCAAATCCACATCCGGTTTTTCCATCAACTGCAAAAACTGGCGGGCATAAGCTGACAGCGACTCTACATAGCGCCTTTGTCCCTCTGCATACAGGGTATCAAAAGCCAGCGAAGACTTGCCCGAACCAGACAGGCCAGTGATCACCACCAGTTTATTGCGCGGCAAGTCTATGCTGATATTTTTCAGGTTATGGGTGCGGGCGCCGCGTACGCGTATCAATTCACGTTTTTGTGCCAATTGAACATCACTGGCATCAAAGTCGATTTCTGCCGGTTTCGGCGCTTTTGCTGCTTTTGTGCGTGTCGTCATAATCTCTGTGCTGAATTTGGGCCGAATTGGGGGAAGTAGGCGTGCAACCTGATACTATAACGGGTTTTGAAAATTATCGCGGGCTCGTCTTTGCTTTGCGCAAACTAAACTGATCAGACGAGTTTTTTGAATATGACTATTGCAACATCTTCCGATGCATCCCCACTGAGTGAGCAAGAGCCTGCTGGCATGAGCCGTGAGGAGATCAGCTCCAGCGCCTCTCTCGCTTCCATCTTTGCCTTGCGCATGCTGGGTCTGTTCCTCATCCTGCCGGTATTTGCAATTCATGCCAAAACCCTGCCTGATGGTGACAATGCCAGCCTGGTTGGCCTCGCCATGGGCATGTATGGCCTGAGCCAGGCATTCGGGCAAATCCCGTTCGGGATGGCGTCAGACAAGTTTGGGCGCAAGCGTATCATCGTCATCGGCCTGCTGCTGTTCGCTATCGGTGCTTTTGTTGCGGCATCTGCAACTACGGTGGTGGGTGTCATCATAGGCCGCGGTATACAGGGTGCAGGCGCAATCTCCGCCGCCATTACCGCCCTGATTGCCGATACCACCAGAGAAGAACACCGCACCAAGGCCATGGCCATGGTAGGTGGCTCCATAGGCCTGACCTTTGCATTTTCACTGGTGGCGGCGCCCTTGTTGTATCAAAGCATAGGCATGAGCGGTATCTTTGCCATGACGGGTGTCTTGTCACTGGTCGGCATAGCTGTTGTTTTATTCATCACGCCAGAAGCACCGGCCATACGCCATAAACCCGTGCCCCTGTCCGTGGTCTTGAAGAATACTGAACTCATGCGCCTCAATTACGGCGTGTTTGCCCTGCACCTGACGCAAATGGCCATGTTTGTTGTGGTGCCAGCCGCACTGGTGCAATATGCCGACCTGCCGGTTGCTGCGCACTGGAAAGTCTATTTGCCTGTGATGTTCGCCTCTTTCATCGCCATGCTGCCAGCAATTTTCATCGGTGAAAAATTTGGCAAGATGAAACAAGTTTTTGTTGCCGCCATCGCCCTCTTGCTGGTGGTAGAGCTTGGTTTGTGGCAATACTTGCAATCCCCAGCCATGCTGGTAGGCTTGCTGTTTGCATTTTTTATTGCCTTCAATATCCTGGAGGCATGCCAGCCATCCCTGGTATCGCGTATCGCCCCACCCGCCGCCAAAGGAGCGGCGCTGGGTGTGTACAACACTTTGCAGGCCCTGGGCCTGTTCTGCGGTGGTTTGTTGGGCGGCTGGATTAAACAAAGTTTCAACCCGTCATCAGTTTTTATTGTTAGTTCTGTGCTTACAGCCGCGTGGCTTATAATCGCTATCAATATGCCCAACATACCCAAACGCAGCAAAACTGCTGTTGCGGTCAAGGCATAAATTAATTTGTATCAGGAAAAATTAGGAGAATTACATGGCATCAGTGAACAAGGTCATTATCGTCGGCAACCTTGGGAGAGACCCGGAAACCCGTTACATGCCATCAGGCGATGCAATGACCAGCATCACCGTGGCAACCACCGATAGCTGGAAAGACAAATCCAGCGGTGAAAAGAAAGAACAGACAGAATGGCACCGCATCACCTTCTTCGGCAAACTGGCAGAAATCGCCGGTCAATACCTGAAGAAAGGTTCGCAAGTCTACGTTGAAGGCAGCCTGCGCACCCGCAAGTACACCGACAAAGACGGCGTAGAAAAATACGCAACTGACATCAAGGCAGACAGCATGCAAATGCTGGGCAGCCGCCAGGGCATGGGCGGCGGCGCAGGCATGGATGATGGTGGTGGCTACGGTAGTGGCGGCGGTGGCGGAGCACCAGCACCACGCCAACAGGCAGCCCCACAACAACAACGCCAGGCCCCAGCGTCACGCCCCGCACCGAATTTCTCGGATATGGATGATGATATTCCGTTTTAGCGTATAGGTTTCAAGCATTGTAAATAACTTTCCCATTTCTCCTGTGAGAAATGGGATTTTTTTTGTTTACACTTGGAATGCGTAGTTTCCGAATCGAGTGTAGAGTTATGCATTTTCATTTCAAGCCTGTTGCAACAACAGCCTGAAGCAACTCAGCCGCCTGGTTAATGATTGGACCCGCCATTGCTTCACGTTGCATTACGGACATCGGCCCTTCGCCAAAATAAAGACCGTCAGAGACCAAAAATGTTAATCGTACATTTCCTTGTTTTGGCGGCGCTAATCGGGGCTTATCCCACGGCCCTATCTGTGACACCACTGGCGCTGAAACAGAAAATAATTTCTTAACCATTGGTAAAAAGCTGTCAACGCCCTCGATGACAACAAGCTTGCCAGACTGATTGATATAACGCACGCCACCTTCCGAGAAGGCGGCAAGTGTATCGAGGCCATCCGTGAGTGGCACTTCAATAATCACACCAAGCAAAATCTTTGGCTGAACAGTTTTTCCTTGCTCACGAAGACGCGAGAAAGCCAAAAATCGAACACGTCCTTCTGCCGAATTGTCGGAGGCCAGGGCTTCGAGTGCAGAGAAATCGGAAGGCGAGGAAAATAAAATTGATTGCCAGCGCGTGGGCGTATCACCTGACTTACTTTTAAACCCATCCGGGTTGTCGCAAAAAAGTAAGTTATAAATTGTATTCATGGCCTCGCCGGCGTATGGCGAATGTGAAACGCCCTTTGCTGAACCTGGACCAGCAACATTAAGGCCAACAGCAGCGAGTAATTTTCTAAACATAGGATGCATGATGTCGAGTTGAGAGGCGCGCGCGCCGACCAGTAAATTGAATGACAACGCATATTCACGCGTCAACTTCGAATGTCATGTTAGAGTTATTTTCATTTTTTGTTAATCGCATCTTCGATAAAACTGACGATCTCAGACACTGAAATTGTAAATATTCCCGCCTTGCCAGCATCGAATGCAGATTTCCAAGTATTGTAGCCTTCAATATAATTTGGATTTGGCTTTCTCTTTCCAAGCAGTTTGGTAAGACTCTTCTTTAAAGTTTCTTCTGAGACTGGAAAATGGGGGAGTTCTGAAGAAACACCACCGTGAATATGATTGTTCTTAACCCTGACACCATCGACACTGATGTGAAAGATTTTTCCGAGCTTTTGATGCGTTTCGATCTTGTTGATCAAGACGGTCGATTTTTCTTCACCTGCTCTAGTCTTGTATGCCCAAAGCTGACCTTCAGAGTAATCCGCCGCTTTAGCGACGCTGAATACAGAAAGTAAGCTCATGATAGTGATCAGTTTCTTCATGGTAGTAAGCTTTAACGCTGAATTACACGATGCGCGTAAGAGGTTTTGAATAGGTGGCATTCTTCGCTTCCGATCCCCGGAGTGCGTGTCTTTGAAGACTAACGTAGAGCTAGCCGACGCTACGCGGCGTTATCATGCAGCGACCGAAGGGAGCAAGGTTGAGCGCCATGTCATGCAGACATTTTTGAAACATGCTTAAGGGCAAAGAAGATGACTATTGCCGGAAGAATCAGGGCCATGACATTCCACGCCCCCATTGTAATCAGGACTATCTGATTGAGAACGACAAAACCCGTGTAGGCATAAGCCGCCCATTTTTTCATCATCCATAGCCCAATCATGCATACCAATCCGACGGCAGATGCAAAGCCTAAATATGGTGGATACCAAGGACCAATTTGCTTGGCAATGGGAGATAAAATGAGAGGTACTGCAATTAGTGCGCCCAAAAAACCAATTACACAAATGACTGTAATAGAAGTAGGTCGCTTTACTTTTCCGATTGATTTACTCACGGCTAGAGTCTCCTTGGAATGATGTTGTATAACTTCAAATAGGGTGAAAAAATTCCGCCTAATGTGGCGGTTCGTCCGCAATGTGTTTATTACTGTTGAACTGTGAAGCCATCCGAAATATGCGGTATTTATATTCAGACTTAATAATAACCAGAAAAAGGCAGGCAGCCTTCATGGACATCCCGCAAGTCATATCTGAATCCAGCTCCACACATCCAAGCTTGCCCAGTTGTGTAAAAATTGCATTCGTGTTAAGTACTTCAGTTTACGCACTGAAGAAGCCTATGTCTACTGGATTCGATGGTACACCCGCTTTCATAGCCTGCACCATCCCTGAGGATGGGCGTGGTCGAGGTCAAAGCCTTCTTGTCCTGCCTGACCATTGAACACAGTGTCAGCGCCCTATTTCCATTCTCTGCATAAGTCCCAACTTAGAGCAAATAATCGACCGTTTAGCGGGCTCTACTCAAAGTCATCCCAATCTGGATTCTATATACCAAATTTGTCTTCAATGGAATTTTTTGAATTTGATTTTCGTCATGATGCATACACAGAACGCGCCGACATAAGATGGATAATTTTCAAGGAGTTAGCTTTAAGACTGCTGACTCTTCTCATCTATTGTTGATAGCGCCACATCCACAATCCCCTGTGCCTCCGCAACCATCTCATTCAAATGCTGTTCACCCTTGAAGCTCTCTGCATAGATCTTGTAGATTTCCTCAGTGCCCGAAGGGCGGGCGGCGAACCAGCCGTTGTTGGTGATGACTTTCACGCCGCCTATGGCGGTCATGTTGCCGGGTGCTATTGTGAGGATGTCTGTGATGTTGTCGCCCGCCAGCAATTTGCTGGTGATCTGTTGTGGGGACAGGTTGGACAGGGCTTTTTTCTGTGCCGGGGTGGCTGGGGCTTCTACCCGTATGCTGACGGGCTTGCCAAATTCTTGCGTAAGCTGTTCATATAGCTGGCCGGGGTCGCGTCCCGTCTTTGCCTTTATTTCACCTGCCAGCAGGGCGGCGACGATGCCATCCTTGTCCGTTGTCCATGCACTGCCGTCCATGCGCACAAAGCTGGCGCCTGCGCTTTCTTCTCCGCCAAAACCCAGGCTACCATCAAACAGGCCGGGGGCGAACCATTTGAAGCCGACTGGCATGTCATACAGCTTGCGTCCCAGTCGTTTGCTCACATGTTCTATTATGCGGCTGCTGACCACGGTTTTACCTATACCTGCTTTTGGCCCCCAGTCAGGGCGATGCTGGAACAGGTAGTCGATGGCGACAGCCAGATAGTGGTCTGGCGTCATCAGGCTAGCGCCGGGTGTGACTATGCCATGGCGGTCATGGTCGGTGTCGCAGGCAAAGACAATATCAAAATCGGACTGTATGTCCAGCAGCCTGCGCATGGCGTAGGGTGATGAGGGGTCCATGCGTATCTTGCCGTCCCAGTCCAGCGGCATGAAGCGGAATGTCGGATCGACGACATCACTGACTACCGTCAGGTCTATCTGATATTTTTCGGCGATGCGGCCCCAGTAATGCACGCCTGCACCGCCAAGCGGATCAACGCCCAGGCGTATGCCAGATTGACGTATCGCGGCGAGATCAATGATCTGTTCAAGCTCGCCGACATAGGTGTTCATGAAGTCGTAACGGTGCGTCGTGTCAGCGTGTATTGCCCGGTCAAAGGGCATGCGCTTTACGTCCTTTAAATTGGCTGCCATGAGTTCATTGGCACGCTTGCCTATCCAGTCGGTGGTGGCTGTATCTGCGGGGCCGCCATTGATTGCATTGTATTTAAAGCCGCCATTGTCGGGTGGATTGTGAGAGGGGGTAATAACGATGCCATCGGCAAGGCCAGAGTTCTGCTCCAGGCTACTACCAGTATGGCGGCCCCGGTTATACATCAGGATAGCCAGTGATACAGCAGGTGTCGGCGTATATTCATCACCGCTGGATAGCATGAGGTTGACGCCATTGGCCGCAAGCACTTCTATCGCGCTGATGCGTGCCGGTTCTGATAAGGCATGGGTGTCAATGCCGAGAAACAAGGGGCCGCTGATACCCTGTTGTTGACGATATTCACAAATCGCCTGAGTAATGGCGAGAACATGATGTTCATTGAAGCTGGTCTGGAAGGAGGAACCGCGGTGCCCAGAAGTGCCAAATGCTACCCTTTGCGCAGCGACTTGTGCATCAGGGATTTGTTTGTAATAAGCGGCGATAAGCTGGTTCACATTGACCAGTGCAGAATCTGGTGACAATTGACCTGCAAGCGGATGGATATGCATGGAGTTCTTTCTGCGAATTTTGCACGCACATGTATCGATGACGTTCAAGGGATTATCGTTGATGCATCAGGTCTGCTCTGTTCGTTGACTAACCAAGTTTTTCTAAATTAAAGATGTGTACAAGTTAATCTAATTGCTTATCAAGACATGGCACTATTTCGGCATTTCGTTGATACGGCGTCGCAAACGTGCTTTGACTTCATCGAAGTACCATACACTTTCATCAACTACGATGGCTCCCCGTGAATCGGCATGCAATTCAATATTCACCTGGATATTGGCTTTTCCCAGCAATATTTTTGCATCATTCAATTTGCGCAAATTTCCTGTCAGCCAAAAATTGTTGTCGGGTGAAGTCATGCAGATGACATCTTGCACCCGGCATTCCAGCTTTTGTCTAAGATTGATTAAAGCACTTTTGTCACTTTTATCGAAAGCAGGGCGCAGTATATAAAAATTTCCCTGAGCATTGATCAAGTCGTACTTATCCTCCAGATAGCTTTGCCAACCCTGGGCACTACCTACGGTTTCTACTTCTCCAGTAAGAGCATTGACCAAGTTTGCACTTACGCCGACATAACACCTTTCCTCTATCCCACGAATGACATAGTCAGCGCTATTTGAGCGAATAACCCAATAGTCCTTACGGGGCGAAAGGATACAAGACTGGATTGCAAATTCATTTTCTCCATTCGTTTCTTTGCCTTGATTGATACGGCAAAGAACGATGTTTTGAGCCTCTTCTGCTGTAAGCATACATTGATATCAGTGATGATGAGTAAGGCGACAATTTTCATCAAGCCTTGATTAGCTTCATTCCTTATGGACGATGAATGACCTGATCTGTTGTGAGCAACAGCTTAGCAGATGTTGTGTCTGTCAGGATTACGCTCAACTAAAGACGGAGTGTCATTGCGTGAAAAAACAGTTTGCATCTTTTTACTTCAATGATTTTTGCCAAATTAGCCGCTCCTGAAAATCAGGTGCGGCTACCAGCAAAACTACTTTCTCTATTGCACTACTTCATTCTTTGCTTTTGCAATTCCTTCACTTTCCCCAGCCTTTTCTAACTTGCGATGACTCATTTGATACAGCAAGGGCAAAACCAGCAGCGTCAATAGAGTGGATGACAGGATGCCACCTATGACCACGGTTGCCAGTGGCCTTTGCACTTCAGCCCCTGTGCCTGTTGCCAGCGCCATGGGGATGAAGCCCAGGGATGCTACCAGCGCCGTCATCAATACCGGGCGCAGGCGTGTCAATGCGCCTTGCTGGATTGCGCTGTCCAGTGCCATGCCTTCTTCACGCAGGCTGCGTATATAGGCAATCATGACCAGGCCGTTCAATACCGCAACGCCAGACAGGGCGATGAAGCCTACGCCGGCAGAAATCGACAGCGGTATGTCGCGCAGCCACAGTGCGACTATGCCGCCCGTCAGGGCAAACGGCACGCCGGTGAAGACCAGTAAGCCGTCCCTGATATTGCCGAACATGGCAAACAGCAGCATGAAGACCAGCAGCAAGGCAGCAGGTACGACGATTTGCAGGCGTTGCGATGCAGACTGCAATTGCTCGAACGTGCCACCCCATGTGGTCCAGTAAGCCGTTGGGACTTTGACTTTCTGTGCCAGCTGATCCTGTGCTTCTTTCACGAAGGAGCCTATGTCGCGGCCACGGACATTGGCAGTGACGACGACGCGGCGCTTGCCATCTTCACGGCTGATCTGGTTGGGGCCGGGTGCCATGTCTATGCTTGCCAGGTCCGCCAGGGTAATGAAATTACTTGCTCCATTTTGTGGATTCGATACATTCGGCAAGCGTATAGGCAGGCGTTTGATGGCATCAATATCGCTGCGCAGGTTTTCTGGCAAACGCACGACGATATCGAAACGACGGTCGCCCTGGAACAGGGTGCCGGATTCCTTGCCACCTATGGCTGCGGAAATCACGTCTTGTACATCGCTGATATTCAAGCCCAGCCTGGCCGCTTTTTCACGGTTGATGTTTATGCTCAACATAGGCAGGCCGGTGGTTTGTTCCAGCTTGACATCGGCAGCACCGGGGATTTTTTCCAGCACTCTGGCAATCTGCTCTCCAGTGCGGTTCATGATATCCATGTCGTCACCAAACACCTTGATCGCGACGTCACTGCGTACACCGGAGATCAGTTCATTGAAGCGCATTTGTATGGGCTGGGTAAATTCATAATTATTGCCCGGCACTTTTTCCACGGCTTCCTGTATCGCTGCCACCAGATCATCCTTGCTGCGCGTTGGGTCTGGCCATTGTTCTTGCGGCTTGAGCATGATGAAGGTATCGGCCACATTCGGCGGCATGGGGTCAGTGGCGATTTCTGCCGTGCCCAGCTTGCCAAAGACTTTGTCGACTTCGGGGAAGGTGCGTATCACATGCTCCAGTTCTATCTGCATCTGCAAAGCCTGACTCAGGCTGGTGCCGGGTATGCGCATGGCGTGCAGGGCGATATCACCTTCATTCAGGCTGGGGACAAATTCACTGCCCATGCGGCTGGCCAGCAAACCACTCAGTGCCAGTACCACTACAACGATGCTCAAGACCAGTGCCTTGCTTTGCAGGGTAAAGTCCAGCATGGGTTGATAGAGTTGTTTGGCCCATAGCATCAAACGGTTTTCTTTTTCGCTAACGTGTTCACCAATAAACAGGGCGACGGCGGCAGGGATAAAAGTCATCGACAAGACCATCGCTGCAATCAGGGCAGCAACCACGGTAAATGCCATGGGGTGGAACATCTTGCCTTCAACCCCGGTCAGCGCAAAGATGGGCAGGTAAACCACCATGATGATCAACTGGCCAAACAACAGGGGGCGGCGGGCTTCTCTGGCAGCAGCGAAAACTTCCTGCAGGCGTTCACTGCGGTTCAGGCTACGTCCAGCCGCCGCCTGTGCATGAGCCAGTCTGCGCACGCAATTCTCGACGATGACCACAGCACCATCAATGATGATGCCAAAGTCAAGCGCGCCCAGGCTCATGAGATTGGCACTGACTTTATTGCCCACCATGCCGGTAAAAGTGAACAGCATCGCCAGCGGTATCACCATGGCAGTGATAATGGCAGCACGTATATTCCCCAAAAACAAAAAGAGAATGGCAATCACCAGCACAGCGCCTTCCAGCAAGTTTTTCTTTACCGTATTGATGGCCTTGTCCACCAGCACGGTGCGGTCATATACTGTGCTGGCAACAATGCCGGGCGGCAGGCTGCGGTTGATCTCGGCCAGTTTTTTTGCCACATCCTGGGATACCTTGCGGCTGTTTTCACCTATCAGCATGAACACCGTGCCGAGCACGACTTCACGGCCATTTTCTGTCGCTGCACCAGTGCGCAATTCACGGCCTATGCTGACTTCGGCGATATCGTTGATGCGCACAGGAATGTTTTTCTGCGTGCTGACGACGACATTGCGTATGTCATCCATGGAAGCCAGTTGTCCCGGTGCCCTGACCAGATACTGTTCGCCACGTCTTTCTATGTAGCCCGCGCCGACATTGCCATTATTTTTTTCCAGTGCGTTGACGACGTCTTGCCAGCTTAGACCATGTGCCACTAGTTTTTCTGGCGATGGTGCCACCAGAAATTCCTTGGCGTAGCCGCCTATGGTATTGATCTCGGTGACGCCTGCAACATTGCGCAGTTGTGGCTTGACTATCCAGTCCTGTATTTCACGCAAGTCAGTGGCGGAGTAGGGCTGACCATCCGCCTTGAGTGCGCCTTCCTTGCTCTCAACTGTCCACATGACGATCTCGCCCAGTCCAGTGGAGATAGGCCCCATACCGGGTTCTATGCCTGCTGGCAATTTGCCCTTGGCTTCCTGTATGCGTTCATTGACGAGCTGGCGGGCGAAGTAA
>Ga0207952_1001351_pt1 | contig 10606 bp, 10 predicted proteins | sample SubbioR12Aug_8Ca_FD_184831 | JGI IMG/M metagenome (GOLD analysis project Ga0207952, IMG submission 184831) | Serpentinite rock and fluid subsurface biosphere microbial communities from McLaughlin Reserve, California, USA - CR12Aug_8Ca (SPAdes) | ecosystem: Environmental > Terrestrial > Deep...
AGCTTTAAGGGATTAGACATGGATAAGGGAAGATCTCAGGTTGCACAAAAAGGGTAATTCTAACATTTTTAAAACGGCGAATGATCCACGAAACGCACGAAAGCCACGAAAGGCGCTTCAGCTGGTGACAAAAGGTTCGTCATCCCGGTATGGATTGCCGGGATGACGGTGCTGGCCGTAGTAATACACCAAGGAAATTTTGACGAATAGAGCTGTGGTGTAGGGGCGAATTTATTCGCCCAGTGCGGATAAATCCGCACCTACATTTTTAATCGTCATTTTATCTTTGGCGGACTACTAGTAAGGATTATTTTTGTGTTTTTCGCGGATATCACCGCTTTTCCATGTTTACTGTCATCTTATCGTCATATAACCGTCATATAAATTTAACCATGCCGCTGCATAATCAGCCGGAATTTAACAAAATAAAAAGGTATTCCGATGATTATCAATTGGCTTGCAGCAAAGGCGCAGCAGTTTTTACCTGTACAGGATGCAGGACTCGACGAACACGAGCTTAGCATCAGCTTTGATTTTACGTTGAGTGCTGAAATTATGGCTTTGCAGTCTGCCAGTCAACAGGCTAGAGCGACCACTACAACGCGATTCGCTTTGGATGAGCATGAGCTGGCATTAGCCTGAATTTGACGCCCGACGTAATCGCAATGCCGGTTTTGAATAACCGATTTTTGGTGTTGTAAGCGGTGCATAAACAAGGTCAGTTGCACCGGATTGATGCAATCCAGCAGTTAAAAATCAAACTTTCCCCCAAGATTGCCGACAATTTCATTTCCGCTTCGCATACCAAAGACCCTTGCCAATCTTGGCTTACAGGGATTTAAAGCTACGCCTAGCGATTTTCTTCGACTAAAGAACAGTTTATGGCGCGGGTTTTGCTGATATCTAATCAAGGTCTAGCCACGGCATATTGTTAAATAAAGACGCTGAATCTATCGGAATTATCGCTTTAGCCTTTTTCATCAAATTGTCACTGCCTTTAGTTAAGATGTCGCGGCACTAAATTCACCCAGTTTTGTATCGAGGAGAAGACAATGTCTATCGAATTTACATCACTAATCACTTTTGTTGAATCCTATTTAACATGGCTTTCAAGCCTGTCAGGAGACTTGGCGACATTTAGCCTGCTGATTGCATTTGTCGTCCTGTCGGCTGTTGAGCTTAACCATCCTGAGCGCAGCTTGCCTCTTAAGCAGTTGCGGTGGTCTTATCGAACCAATATCGGCCTGTTTATTTTCAACAGCATCGTCATCTCGTTACTGTCGGCGACGCCCTTAGTGATGCTGGCCGACCAGTATTCAGACCGGGGGCTGTTGAGTTATATCGCCAACCCTGCCTGGAAAGCCCTGCTGTCGTTTGTCTTGCTCGATTTGCTGCTCTATTGCTGGCACAGAATCAGTCACAGCTTCGATAGCCTGTGGATGTTCCACAAGGTGCATCACAACGATCCTTATTTGAATGTCTCGACCGCATTCCGGCTGCACATTGTGGAGCTGTTAATCATCACCGTGCTGAAATCAGCTTATATTGTCATGTTCGGCGTAGATAAAACGATGGTCGTCGCTAATGAAACCCTGTTGACCTTGTTCATCATGTTTCATCACACCAACATTTCATTTCGCGGCGAGAAACGCTTGGGGCAGGTCATTATTGCGCCCTATTTGCACCGTGCGCACCATTCAACGGAACGGAACGAGCACGACAATAACTACGGCGCAGTATTTTCGATATGGGATCGTCTGTTCGGCACGTTCACGGAACGGGAACCTCTGGAAATCGGCATTAAAAACAGCTCGCCGCAAACTGTTTTAGGCCTGATAAAATTCGGCTTTACCTCGGCACATCCAGCGCCTGTGCCGGTGTACGAACTGGACTTGAACCTTAAATTGATGATCGCCGAAGCGGCCTATTACAAAGCGGAAAAACGCGCTTTCAAGCCGGGGAATGAGATGCGTGACTGGCTGGAAGCAAAAAGGGAAATTATCAGGATGGTTTATGGTGATAAGGCCGTTAGAAAGCAAGCAAACGCATCTGATTGTTCCTCAATACAGCGGCCTTTTACGCTTTGTTAACCATGGCTGCATAAAGTGAGCAGTGAGATGAACGGAACCACCAGAAATAATACTGCCGTTGGGAGATAGAGTGAGCCGTTTTGCGTGCATGGCCGCCCCTTTCTTTCCTACCATACCCGGCTCTATCCCGAATGTGCGTCCCTCAGACATAAGCGCCCGGATTCCAGTTGTGCCGCTCGGCCTGGACATATTTGCACCAGGCGTAGAGAGCATCGTAGATCACCAGGCCATGAGCGAGCATTTCATGATCGTCCTGGAAATTGTGGGAAAGTCCCAGCGAAATCGCCAAGAGTCCCGCCGCTTGTGGGGCAAGCTCCAACCGGTCGGTGTCGGCTCCGCGTACGATGACGGCGAGAGACTGCAAAGCCGGATCGGTTAACCGGTATTTTTGCAAAAAGGTGTCAAAACTGCACAGCTCATCGACATGCGAAAGCTCGGCGCCGGGAATGTCATAAGGAATGGCTCCGGTTTGTTCTGCCACACGAAACACTGTATCCGTCGGGACATAAAGGAACTGCGCTTCCGGGTCGATAAAGCGTTGAATCAACCACGGACAGGCAATACGGTCGATTTTTGGACGTTCACGAGTGATCCATTGCATGTTTTTGCTCCTATGATTTTGCCTGTGTATCCAGCGCGGTTTTGATGCCCTTGGCTAGGTCGCTGACAGCGCCTGTCCCCCAATAGTGCAAAAAAACAATCTTCGGTGCTTCATTCACCATGTGATGATGAATGGCGGTGATATTGATGCCTGCGCCCCTCAAGGCTTTCAATACACCCTGAAGTTCGGATTCGAGCATCGCGAAATCGCCTTCAACTATGGCTTTCTCGTTGCTACCGGCGAATACCGCCCAGGTATTGACACCCATCGCTTTACCCGCGCTGTGCCCGTTCATTTGGGTCGTGCGGCCCAGCGTCACTTTATAAACTTCGCCTGTTTTTTCGACCAGTGTGCCGATGATAGTTTCAATCGGTTTCGGATCAAGTGACGTTTTAGCTGCATCAAATTTAATCGCAGGCACTAGCTTTTTACCGCTACGCGTTTCCTGAGCTTTAGCAAAGACCTTGCCGACACCGGTAGCGAGTGTCTCCAGATTGCCCATGCCGCCGATGTGCATGAACATAATTCTGGGCGTATCCCAAAGAAAATGATTGTGCAGGCCGGTGACTTCCAGACCGTTATCCAGGGCGGCGCTCATAACCGGATTAATCTGATCTTCCTGTAACACCATGTCGCCCATCACCATGACTTGATCGCCGGCTGCCTGAAACCCCGCCCAGGAAGTCAAACCCATTTGCGGGGTCATTTTTATGCCTGCCACGGTGACGCTCAGGTCGGTGCGGGGCTGGCTGACCTTGAAGACAGATTCCGCCGCATCCAGCTTTCCCTTGATGCCGGTGAGCTGTTCGATTTTGACCGTATCCAGTGCAACCGGGCTATTGGGAGGAGATTGTTGTGCAATGGATTGCCCGGAAACCCAGGCACACAAAACAGTAACACCTATTTGAGACCAACGTATCTTATTCATAAGAAAACTCCATACTGGACCAGCCAGGGTTTGATAAACAAGAACAACAGCCCGACCGCACCGCAAGCGGCGATGACCGGAATAACGCCCGCCTTGTACCGGAACAGCGCCAGCAAGGCAGCCGCACCGATCAGCGCGGCAATGCCGTCGAAACGCCCTTCGAAACCTTGCGGCCAGAACACATGCCAGGCAAAAAACACGGCGAGGTTGAGAATCACGCCCACCACAGCGGCGGTAATCGCTGACAGCGGCGCGGTGAATTTTAAATTGCCGTGAGTGGATTCCACCAACGGGCCGCCCGCCAGGATAAACAGGAAACTGGGCAGAAAGGTGAAATAAGTCACTACGGCCGCAGCGACCACGCCGCCCATTAATAACGCATCCGGGCCGAACGGCAACTGGCTCCAGCCGCCCAGGAATCCGACGAAGGTGACGATCATGATCAGCGGGCCGGGCGTGGTTTCACCCAGCGCCAAGCCGTCAATCATCTGATGAGGCGTCAGCCAGTGGTAATGTTCCACCGCACCCTGATACACATAAGGCAATACCGCATAGGCACCACCGAAAGTCAGCAGCGCCGCCTTGGTGAAAAACCAGCCCATTTGCGTCAGCGCACCATCCCAACCATAACGGGCACAGAGGAAACCGATCACGCCGCCCCACAAAACCAATCCTGCCGCCGCGATTTTAAGCAGGTGCGGCCAACGGAACCGGGCGTGATCGGGAACCGGCGTATCGTCATCGATCAGCGCGGGGCCGTAGCTTTGTTTGGCTGCGCCATGCCCGCCGCCTACGGCAAATTTGTCAGGGGCGATGCGCCCGCCAATGGCTCCAAGACAGGCTGCGATCAACACGATCAACGGGAACGGCGCATGCAATGCGAAGATGGCGAAAAAAGCCAGCGCCGCAAGCGTCCACAGCACGCCGTTTTTTAAAGCCCGCGAGCCGATGCGGTGCGCCGCGAACAGCACGATGGCGGTTACGGCGGGTTTGATGCCGTAAAGCACACCGGCCACCGCAGGTACATGACCGTAGGTCAGATAGATCCAGCTTAGCAGGATCAACAGGAACAGCGAAGGCAGAATAAACAACAGTCCTGCAACCACGCCGCCCCAGGTACGGTGCATCAACCAGCCGATATAGGTCGCCAACTGCTGCGCTTCCGGCCCCGGCAATAACATGCAGTAATTAAGCGCGTGCAGGAAACGCTTTTCTGAAATCCAGCGTTTTTTCTCGACTAAATCCTGATGCATGATGGCGATTTGCCCGGCAGGCCCGCCGAAACTGATGAAGCCGAGTTTCAGCCAATACCAAAAAGCTTGTCCCAAAGTGATTGACGGTGGGGGCGTTTGCGATGGATCGGGTTTATTCATGAGTCGTTTCCTGAAAAGGCCTGATAAAAGGCGTCAAAAATCTTTTCCGTTTCGGCGAGCAGTTCATCGTCGTTGATCCAGCGTTGCCGCATCCCGCTAATGAGCGTCTCCAAACCCACCGATTCAAGGACGGGAATCCCCCCCACATCGAGGTAATGCACTAATGCGCCGATACGATTCAAAGCGGCGTCCTTGGTCAGCCCGAAACTCGCCTGCAAAACCTCGAAAGTAACTTTCGCGCCCACATGCGTGAACACGGCCCCGTCGAAATCGAAGCCCAACGCTTCGGCAGGGCAATCGCCCGGTGCTGCAAGCCAGATAAAACGCGCGTCGGGATCGATGAAACGCCGGATCAGCCAAGCGCTGGCGAGCCGGTCGACCCATGGCCGCCGGCGTGTCGCCCAAATCCGATTGTGGTAATCCTTATGCTGGAGCCGCCTGATCCGATGTTGAACGGCATGGGGTTCATCCGGCGCGAGGCGCTCATTGACTGCATGTTCCAAATCTTCCAAGGCAGCTGCCGCTTGTTCACGTGCTGCGCCGGGGAAAAAATCCTGGAGTGCAACGGCTTCAAATTCTTTGCGCAAACGATGAATCTGTTTTTGGAGTTTGGTCATGTCTTCCGGCTGGAGATTCAAGCAGGCCGTTTGCCGGATGTCCTCGACCAGTTTTGTGTAATCGGCCGATCGGTCAAATAAGTTTTCGAAGACTGTTTGCTGATCCTGATTTTCGCTGTCCAAAGCCAGAATATGGGCGCTTCCGCCCCCCGTGATAACGTCTTCGGCCTGAAGCTGAAGCGTTTGCCGGAATTCCGGACGGTGCGGCAATAAATAGACGCCGTCGCGCAAAACACCGCAGCCCAAGGCTTTGAGCGCCCGCCAGACGCGCATGCGACCGGCGGAATTGCGGGTCGGTAAACTGACGATAAAGATTAGCCAGGAATAATGCATAAATAAGTTCTTATATAACAGTATTGTTGACTATTCTACTTCATAAGCGTATATAAGAGTCAATGGAAATTTTATCGTTGAGGGGCTTTTCGACCTCCACGAATCTCTGCAGGAACGCGGCTAATGCGTTTTAGTCAAAACATTCGTCCACAACCAACGGAGTATTTATGAAAACCCAATACGTAATAACAGCTGTCTTAGTTGCCTTGCCGATGATTCTCGGCCAAGTGAACGCCGGTGAAAAAGAGTTGAGCAAAAGCCAGGTACCCAAAGCGGTTATCAATGCCTTCGAAAAGGCATATCCAAATGCCAAGGGATTGGAATTTGAAGAAGAAACGTTTGAAGGCAAAGCGGCCTATGAGGTGGAATACAAGGAAAACGGCATGGAGTACGAATTGCTGTATAGCGCCGATGGCACACTGCTACAGAAGGAAGAGGAAATCGATGGTAAATCGCTGCCTGAACCAGTGGCTCAGGCTATCAAGAAAGCGCACCCCAAAGCCGAGATCAAGGAAGTGGAAAAACTAATGAAGCCCGATGGGGCGGTTACCGGCTACGAGGTGGACATCAAAGTCGCCGGTAAGGAAATCGAGCTTGAACTGGATGTTAGCGGAAATATTTTGAAAACCGGGAACGAATAACCGCACCCTATTTACCACCCATAAGGGTGTTGCGAACAGCACCCTTATGGGACTCTCTGATTTTAGAAAGTAAGCTATCTAAATCCCGCTCCTTAATGAAGATTAAGTTCTTTAGCAGCAACCAGCAGCTCGTCGATAAAATGCTGCGTGTATAAAGGCAGGTAGTTGTTTTTCAGATAGGCGATCTTGGTTCTTGAGCTGGGAATAAGATGCGATAAATCCCGCGCAACCAGATCTTGGTCCATCGCCGGGTCGTACGCCATGCCGGCAATAATGCCGACCCCCATCCCCAAGCGGACGTAAGTCTTGATCACGTCGGTATCGGCGGCGGCCAGGATAATATCCAGTTTCATGTTGGTGTTTTTAAAAGCGGTCTCGATATTTGAACGCCCGGTGAAACCGAAGCTGTAGGTGAGTATCGGATAGGAGGCGAGCCGTTCAAGAGAAATGTCGCCCTCACTCAGCGGATGATTTTGCGGCACCACCACCGCATGATGCCATTCATAGCAGGGCTTGATGACCAAATCGGTATCTTCGCCGACTTTCTCGGTGCAGATGGCGATATCCGCTTTCCGGGTGAGCAGTTTATTAATCAGTTGTTCCGGCGACGCTTCAATCATATAAATCCTGACGCCGGGATATTTTTCCCTAAAGCGCAGGATAGGTTTCGGTAAAAAATATTTGGCCTGGGTGTGCGTGGTCGCAATATGCAGGACACCCTGGTTACTGTCGATATAGTCGGCTGCTATGGACTGGATATTGTTTTTGGCCAGGTTAATGGTCGCGACTTCGTCCATGATGCGCCGCCCCAGGGAGGTCAAACCTATCAGTTTTTTACCCTGCCGTTCATATATAGGGGAGCCCAGCTCGGCCTCAAAAAGCTGCAATTGCCGACTGACCGCCGATTGCACAATGTGCATTTTTTCCGCCGCCTTTGAAAGGCTGAAATCATTTTCCTGTAGAATGCGAAGCAGTTCAATTTGGCTTAAATTCATGTATTGGGGATTGTTTATCTAATAATTGCACACGGATGACACGGATTTAACCAGATACCCACGGATAAAACTATAAAAAATTCGTAACTATTTGTACTAATTCCCAAGCTCCAGCTTCCAGTCTCGCGAAGCTGGAGCTTCGTCATCTGGGTTCCCAAGCCGGAGCTGGAACCAGCGTGAAAATCAGTGTGCATCTGTGTCAATCTGTGGCTGAATAGTTACAAATTAATGAAACCAATGCGCATGGCGTATCCGCAGATCAACCTTGTCGCCCCTGTTCAAATGCAAGCGCCTGAACTGGTCATTGGGCATTTCTGCATAAACGCTTGCAGCCGGGCCATTCGAGCCGTTCTTGACCAATTCAATACGGATCAGGGAGCCCAGATACTGCCAGTCTTTCAAGGTCACAAATCCATCATCGGTATCGGCTGTCGATTTTTCAATAATAATGTCATGCGGGCGAACATGCGCAACCTTGCCTTGCCGGTGCGCATTTGATAACCCTGCCGTTTGCAGCCAATCGACATCCTGTTCTTCCAGATAAAAAACATTGGTCTGCCCGATAAAGCGGGACACGAACGCATTGGCCGGATGATCGTAAATATCGCTGGGTGAACCTTGTTGTTCGATGCGCCCGTGATTGAGCACCACAACCTGGCTGGCGACTTCCATGGCTTCTTCCTGATCATGGGTGACAAAAATGCTGGTGACATTCAGGTCGTGATGCAAGTTGCGCAGCCATTGCCGCAAATCCTTGCGCACGCTGGCATCCAGCGCACCGAACGGTTCATCCAGCAACAGTACCGAAGGTTCCACAGCCAAGGCGCGAGCCAGCGCGATACGCTGGCGTTGGCCGCCGGAGAGCTGGTCGGGATAGCGGTCATGCAGCCAGTCCAACTGCACCAAGTTCAATAAGTCATGCACTTTCTTGCGGATAACCGCTTCGCCCGGTCGTTCGCGGCGAGGCTTGACCCGTAAGCCGAACGCCACATTCTCGAACACCGTCATGTGCCGGAACAGCGCGTAATGCTGAAAAACAAAGCCGATGCCGCGCTGGCTGACATCATGATCGGTTCTGTCCTGGCCGCTTAATAAAACCCGCCCTTGATCGGCGCTTTCCAGGCCCGCGATGATGCGCAGCAACGTGGTTTTGCCGCAACCGGAAGGCCCTAATAAGGCCACCAGTTCGCCTTCCGGGATTTCCAGATTGATATTATCCAGCGCGGTGAACGTACCGAATTTTTTGCTGATATTGGAAAGTAAAATGCTCATGGTTGGTGCCTCAAAAATAAGTAACTACTCAGTCATCAAATACAATGGAACGCAGATGACGCTGATGAATATGATGAACACAGATAATTCAATAAAAATCGTATCTACTCGCTATAGCTGAGGCCAGTTCCAGCACATCACAAAACATGCTGTTTAGAATTGTAAGGTTCAAAGCAAGCTTTGAACTCCGACATCCAAAAATTTTCTGGAGTCCAAAGCTTGCTTTGGTCGCTTTCAAATCGACTTTGCCTACATGGATGTAGGTAAGGGGCGTGAGCAGTTACTAAAAATCTTACGCATCATAATTATCAGCGTCATCTGCGTTGCTCTACCTCCTGCATCCATGCAGTCGTATTTTTCTAACTGCTGAAGTAGAAATCGCTGTATTTACCGGTTGGCTTGTCGCTATTCCATAGCCGTTTTTAAAATCAATGTCACGATAGCTAGACCTGCCAGTATCGACGCACCGGCAAAAGCGCCGACCACGTCATAGTCGTTGTAACTGACTTCCACATGCAAAGGCAGTGTATTGGTCAGACCCCGGATATGTCCGGAGACCACGGAAACTGCGCCGAATTCGCCCATTGCTCTGGCGTTACACAGCAATACGCCGTACAGCAAAGCCCATTTGATATTCGGTATCGTCACGGCCCAAAAAGTCTTCCAGCCGCTCGCACCCAGTGACAGCGCCGCCTCTTCTTCCTGGTTGCCCATTTCCTGCATCAGCGGAATCAACTGCCGCGCCACGAAAGGAAAAGTAATAAACAAGGTAGCCAGAATAATGCCGGGGACGGCGAAAATTATTTTTACATCGTGCGCGGACAGCCATTCGCCGAACCAGCCTTGTGCGCCGAACAGCAGCACGAAAATCAATCCCGAAATAACCGGCGACACCGAGAACGGCAGGTCGATCAAGGTGGTCAACAGGCTTTTGCCTTTAAACTCGAAGCGGGTGATTGCCCAGGCGGCGGCAACGCCAAATACCGTGTTCAACGGCACCGTGACCAATGCGGTTAACAAGGTCAGCTTGATCGCGGCCAGCGTGTCGGCCTGGGATAATGCAGACCAATAGGCCGCTACGCCCTTGGAGAAAGCTTGAAAAATAACCAAGCCTAAAGGCAGGCAGATAAACAGGCTGATAAAGCCGACGGCAATTGCAATCAGGCTCCATCTGACCCAGTCTGCATCTTGCAAAGCCTGCTGTGGGCGCGAATTCATTCGCGCAGTAGGCGATAAAAAGCGCGAATAAATTCGCGCCCACAATATATTCGGTTGAATAATGGCGTTCATATTCTCATCCTCCTTAGAGTTGTCCGGAGCGCTTGCGCACCCACACAGACAGCAGGTTAATCAACAGCAACAGCACGAACGAGATGACCAGCATGGTCAAGGCAACGGCTGTGGCTCCTTCCATATCGAACTGTTCCAGCTTGGTAACAATCAACAGCGGCACGATTTCCGATACATAGGGAATATTGCCGGCAATGAAAATGACCGAGCCGTATTCGCCCACGCCTCGGGCAAAAGCCAGCGCGAAACCGGTCAACAAAGCGGGGAAAACATTCGGAAAAATGATTTTGCCGAAGACTTGCAAGCGTGTGGCGCCGAGACTTGATGCGGCTTCTTCCATAGCCGATTCGAATTCCAGCAATACCGGTTCGACGGTGCGCACGACAAACGGGATGCTGATAAAAATCAGCGCCATCACGATACCCAACGGCTTGAAAGCCACCTGTACGCCGAACGTATCGATCAG